>JACCDI010909999.1_pt1 | contig 21803 bp, 14 predicted proteins | sample 7442791 | NCBI WGS metagenome assembly JACCDI01 (sample SAMN15323434, study PRJNA562643) | freshwater metagenome | isolation source: river surface water | place: USA:Blue River Watershed | collected 2017-08-15
AAAAGTATAATTTATCTGAAAGCAATTTTCTTAATACCAACAGCATTGGTCCAGGCTTACCTACAGCATATCTCATTTTATTACTAGTGTCGGTTGCGGATTTAAAAATCATTTTTGCAACAACATCAGGACCTTCAGCATCTTTCATTACTTTTTCAGCAGCATCATTAAACTTTTTTATAAACCCATCATATTGATTTGTGTCAATAGGTTTAATAAATTTACGACTTCTACCATAAAAATCAGTAACAATAGGTCCAGGTTCAATTAGTTTTAATTTAATATTAAATTGACCTAGCTCATAATGTAACGACTCTGTAAATCCTTCAACAGCAAATTTTGTAGCATGATAAATACTATATAATGGGAATGTGATTTTACCTCCCATACTTGAAATTTGGATAATAGTACCCCCGCCATTTGGTCTCATATGTTTTATTGATTCTCTAGTCACTCGCATCAAACCAAAAACATTTGTATTGAATTGCTTTTCAATTACATCATCTGACATTGCTTCAAATGCCCCATCAACTCCATATCCTGCATTATTAACTACAACATCTATTTTCTCGTAATCTTTTTCTACTTGTGAAAATGTTTGCTTAATACTTTCAAGATTAGTTACGTCAAGAGGATACATTTTTACATTTGGAAATTTATTGAAGTCAATTTCTTTTTCAGGATTTCTTTGAGTTGCGATAACATTCCATCCCATTTTAGCAAACTCTAAAACCGTTGCTTTCCCGATACCACTTGAGGTTCCTGTAATTAATACTGTTTTTTTCATATGTGTCATATTCTTTTGAACAAAATTATTGGGTTAATATCAAACCAACAACATTAGAGTATAGTCTATACTTGACATTTATTTTTCAACATCTTATATTTACAACATGTTAATAAACGAACTATCAAAAAAAACCGGGATTTCAACTCATACAATTCGCTTCTATGAAAAGTCTGGGTTGATAGAAGGTAAACATGATGAATCTATCAAATCGAATAACTACTTTCATTATGACGAAGTAGTAATTGAGAAACTTGAATTCATTAGTGATGCTAAATCAGTTGGATTTACAATTAAGGAAATCGGTCAAATTATTGACGCTTGGTATAATAGAAAATATACAAAAAAACAAAAACTTGAAATTCTTGATGATAAATTGAATTCTTTAGAACAAAAGATGAAGGAGATTAAGGAAATGAAGAAACAGTTACTTCAATTCAAGAATGACGTAATAAAAGATAGATGTTAATATTGTTAATGAAAAAAGGGTTATACTACTAAAGTACAACCCTTTTTATATTCTGCTCCTGAAGCTGGGCTCGAACCAGCGACCCTCTGATTAACAGTCAGATGCTCTAACCAGCTGAGCTATTCAGGAGTTTCTGGTTATTTCCCCATTCGAAAAGCATGCTTTTCATTTGGGAATGCAATATTAGGTCTTTCCAATTAATTATGCAATATTTGCGAAAGTTTTTTTTAAAATATTATCACATGAGTTTAGTAGTCATTGGTACTGTGGCATTTGACGCCATAGAAACCCCTTTCGGTAAAACCGATAAAATCGTTGGTGGTGCAGCAACATATGCAAGTATCGCCGCATCTTATTTCTATGATCAAACTAAAATAGTGGCAGTTGTAGGTGACGATTTCCCAGAAAAAGATATTAAGCACTTCAATGCTAGAGGTATATCTACAGAAGGTTTGCAAATTAAACAAGGTGAAAAATCGTTCTTCTGGTCTGGTAAATATCATAATGATCTGAATAGTAGAGATACTCTTATTACTGAATTGAATGTATTAGCCGACTTTGATCCTATTATACCTGACTCATATCAAGATTGCCAATTCTTAATGCTTGGTAACTTAACCCCAATTGTTCAGCAAACTGTCATTAACAGAATGAATAACCGTCCGAAACTTATCGTGATGGATACTATGAATTTCTGGATGGATGTTGCTATGGACGATCTGAAAGCTACTCTTAAAATGGTTGATGTATTAACTATCAATGATGCAGAAGCTCGTCAATTGTCTGAAGAGTACTCTTTAGTTAAAGCAGCTCGTAAGATTTTAGCGATGGGACCTAAATACCTTATTATTAAAAAAGGTGAACATGGTGCTCTATTGTTTCATGAAAATCAAGTGTTTTCTGCTCCAGCTCTCCCATTAGAAGAAGTTTTCGATCCTACTGGTGCTGGCGATACTTTTGCAGGTGGTTTCATCGGATACCTAGCAAAAACAAATGATATCTCTTTTGAAAATATGAAACGTGCAATAATCTATGGCTCTGCAATGGCTTCATTCTGTGTTGAAAAATTCGGAGTGGAAAGAATTCATGACCTTAATAATTCTGAATTGAATGCCAGACTTCAAGAATTTATCAATTTAGCTCAGTTTGAAATTACCTTGAAATAGTATTTTTATCAGATATATTTTCAATATTTCCTTTAAAGCTTGGCTTTTAGTTAGATAAGAACTAATTTTAAGTACCCAAAAAATCTTTAAATGCCTTTTAAGAAAATATATTTTTCAATTATAATAATTATAGCATTAAGCTTTTTAAATATTGCTCATGCACAAATTCAAATTAATAGTTCTAGTTTGAATTTGTGCACAAGCAATTCTGGCTTCTTCTTCGTTCAAAATAGCATCCATCCGAATTCAACTTACCAATGGCAAGATTCTACTGCAATTGGCTGGTCGAATATTTCTAATACAAATAATTTTATAGGAGTTACTAACGATACTTTATTCTTATTTAATGTAAACACATCATTAAATAATTTGAAGGTTAGATGTATCATTGATTCTGCAGCACTAAACATTAGAAAAGATACAACTAGAGCCGGATTAATTACGATATATTCTCCGATTGTCGCTCCTAAAATTAAAAAATCACAAAGCATCTGCTATAATGCTAGTCCAGATTCAATTCTTGCAACTCAAGCAGCATCTGGTGCCGATGCTAACTTTATTTATCAATGGCAATTAGCGAAAACTTTAACTAGCTGGACAGATATACCCGGTGCAGATTCACTATCTCTTTCTATACAGAACTTAGTAGATTCTGTTTACTATTTCAGATTAAGAGCTACTTCTTTATTCGGATGTGGAATCGCTTATTCTGATACCATAAAAGTTAATGTTTATAATAGTTTTAAAAAACCACTAATTAGTGCTAATCAAATAATATGCTATAATACTATACCTCAAAAATTAAATCTTTTAAGTTATAAAAATAGTGTTGATGATAAGTTTAACTATCAATGGCAATCATCTTTTGATGCTATTAATTTTAATGATATTATTAATAAAACAGATACTCAGTTAATATTTAATCAATCACTAACTTCCTCTTTATACTATCGACTTAAAGTTACTTCTATATCTGGTTGTGGTATTCAATTTTCTGATACTGTATTCATAAAAGTATTGCCTAATATTATTCGTCCGGTTATTAGTTCTAATCAAATTCTTTGCTATAATGGAACACCTGATACTTTACGTATGACTCAACGAGCAAAAGGTGCAGATTCATTATTCACTTATAATTGGCAAGAATCTTTGAATGGTATTAATTGGCTTCTAATAAATAATGCTACCGATACATTCTTGAAATTAAATAATCAATCTACAACGAAGTACTTTAGAATTGCTGCTTATAACTCATGTGATACTATTTTTTCTGACTCAATTAAAATAACAGTTTATCCAATATTAAATGCCGGTATCATTAGAAATAGTCAATCAATTTGTTATAATGCCAGTCCTCAAGTTTTAAGTTTTCAAACTTTACCTAGTGGCGCTGATGGTATGTATTCATATAATTGGCAAGTTTCAGCCGACTCCATTAATTTTAATGATATTGTTGGTGCAAATACTTCAATTTTTCAACCTCCATTATTAACTAATACTAGATATTACAGATTGAAGGTCACTTCAGATTTTGGTTGTGGTATTGATTATACGAACATTGTTAAAATTTTTGTTTATGATCAATTCATTGCAGCTCAAATTAGTACTAATACTGATACAGTTTGTTATGGATATACAACTGATACTTTGTTTATTTCTAATTTCCCGAAAGGCGCAAATGGTGTTTACTCGTATCAATGGCAATCTTCAACTGATAATGTAAACTGGACAAATATTAATCTTGCTAATGGTACAAAATATATTTCTAATAGATTATTTCAGACTACTTTTTATAGGGTATTGGTCGCGTCGAATTGTGGTTTATTAAATAGTAATGTCATTAAAGTATTTGTCTTTACAAATATAACAAAGCCTGTACTTTCAATTAAACAAACGATTTGTTATAATACTGCTCCAGATACGATTAGAGTTGTTGTTCCAGCTTCAGGTGCAGATAATAAATTCACGTACTCATGGTATCAGTCGAGTAATGGTATCAACTGGACATTAATCCCCAATGCCAATCTTCTAAAATATAATCCAGGTAAACTTACAAGCTCAACTTATTATAAAGTTCTTGCACAAAATTCTTATTCGTGTTTTAGATATTCTGATTCAGTATATATAAATGTATATAATGAGTTTAAGGCTGGCGTAATTTCAAGCAATCAAATTGTATGTTTCATGAATGAATCTGATACTCTTCGATTCAATCAGTTGCCATCAGGTGCAGGTGAATCTTTTGCTTTACAATGGCAAGTATCAACCGATTCTATCAACTTCACAAATATTATAGCATCAACAGGCCAAAAATTTAAAGCACCTAAATCTGATCATACTAAATTTTATAGAGTAAGAGTCACTTCTAATCTCGGATGTGGGATTTTATTCACCAATATCATTAGAATAAAAGTATACGATAAATTTATCGGAGCAGTTATTTCAGGTAATGACACTATTTGTAAAGACTCAATTCCTAATGAATTAATTTCTATTGCCTTACCACAAGGAGGTAATTTACAATATAGTTATCAATGGCAATTTTCGAATGACTTACTTTCATGGATAAATATTCCAAATGCAACCTCTAATTCATATCAACCAGGTGAATTACTTTCTACTACTTATTATAGATTGCTTAATTTTTCTGGTATGAATTGCGGTTTTGACACTTCAAATTTTATTACAATTAAAGTACTTGATTTACCAGATACTACTGAAATTGTAGGCTATACAGAAGTATGTAAAAATCAACAAGAATTATTCTATAAACTTAATAAGACCAATGATCAATATTCATACAGATGGTTTGTTAATAAAGCAGAAATTCTAACTAATAATCAATCAAATGCAATCTTCTTAAATTGGTCTGAACAAACAGGCTTTGACACTATACGTGTTTTGCAATTCAATAAAGTTACAGGTTGTTATAACTATATGCTATTGCCTATAATTATTAAAGAAGATAGAGCACCAAATAAGACTAAAATTATTAGAAAGTCAAATACAAATATTCTTGTATGTCAAGATTCAACAGTCGGACTTACTTATCAATGGGGATATATTGAAAAAGGGATAACAACAATGCATGATATTCCAAATGCAAATTTAAGATATGTATTATTGCCACATAATTTTGACACAACTAGATATGTATATTACGTTCGAACTATTTATACAGGTTGTGCTACTAATACGTTCTATAATTACTATGATCCGCTAATCTTCAATTCTGTTCATGATCAAAAAATTGAGGTTAATATTTTCCCAAATCCTAGTAATGGTAAGTTTAAAATTTCTGGATTTGATAATAAAAAAATATCTATTTCTATATATGACGTACTGGGTAAGCAACAATCATACGATTTTCATGAGAATGAAATTAGTTTGAATAATGCGAATCCTGGAGTATATTTTGTAATAGTCTATCATAATAATAAAAAGTACACTAAACGTATTGTAATAAAATGAGGTATAGAGTTGTAGTTCTTTTTATTATTTTTTTGTGTCCATATTATCTATCAGCTCAGGTAAATAATTATGATTCATTATCTGCTTTAGTTTATAAAAATGCCTATCAATTATTAGATGAATACGAATTGATTTCACATTTTAAAAGCGAATCTGATTATGTACGCTTTCCTAAATTATTCAGGAGTAATAATAGCATGATATTTAATGATATTATGCCTGATAATAATTTAAATCAAAAAATCAGCATTGACGAATATGTTCTATTGGCTAAAAAATATTACTCTAAAAGATTAGGTGTATCAATTATACCATACGACAAGAGTAGTATTTCTTTTGATAGAGATGATTACGGGAGTTTTGTTTTTCATGCCCAAAAAATCGTGGATGCATACACATTACAGGGTATTCATTATAATGACACTTTTAATATTAGAATTGAAATATTCTTTAATCATCATTTAAATAAGTATTGGATTGCCGACATTCATTCTTTAGATAAAAATTATAAATACATGGTTGTTCAGCCATTTGTAAATTCTTTATTTACATCTAAAAGTCTAATTAATGATACTGTTATTACAACAGCCGGCGAAAAATATGCTGTAGAACCTAATGGATATTTTTTAATAAAAGATGTTCCTCCTTCTAAAGAATTCGTATTCTTACCTCAATCTAATCAGGTGTTATTTAAAAGATACAGAAGTCCAGTTTATCTTAGCATCATTAAGAAAAAAAATAATATCGATCATAATATAGTCCCTATTAATTTTTGGAAGTGGACAGTTCACGCAGATTTAAGTACTGAGTTTGGTGTACTTAAAAATTCTCCGGTGAGTATAGTTGATAATCCGTATAAGATAAATGTTATCAATAGACTTTCTATATCAAACAAAATACTTGTTAGCTTAATGTATAGAAATAGTAGAGCTGGGAACTGGCAATTTAAATTTGGTGGTGGTTTTGATATTTTTAATTATGATTTATACATGCCTAAATATATTGATTCATACGCTTCTGTAGATCCTGATGGTGATCCTTATTTAAGAATAATCGAACTAAATAATTTACATGAATTCAATAGCTTGACCTATCTTACTTTCCCATTAATCATACAAAAGGGTTTTACTATAAATAAAAATACACTTAGTATTAATGTTGCCTATTATATCATGAAATCTTATTCTAGTAGATATCAAGCAAGTTCAGAAGCTCTATACTCAGGCTACTATGATTATTTATTTAATTTAACAATTTCTGAAAATGGTATATATGACTTTGGCACATACAATGTTAGAACTATTGCTACACCGCTAATACCAAATTCTTTTGTTAGTGCATTTGGTTTCGGATTAGAGTACTCTTATAATTTAAATAGATTTGTTTCTATTAATACAGGGTTTAATTACAGAAAAAGTATTGACTATTTATTCCAATCTAATAATTCTAGTTTGAGCAGAACATCTAATGAGTTAAATAGCATAAGCAATATTAGTAACACTTTTCAAATTAAGTATACTTCAATGTTTTTCGGACTTACAATAAAAATCTAGGTAAATTATTACTTGTTTTTATTTTTTGCTTCAAATTCTCTTACTAACTCTTCTGCTGACTTGCCCGAATTTACCAATGCAGTTTTTGCTTCTTGATATAATTTATGGTTAGGGTATTCTTTGATGAATTTATTATAATGGAAATCTGCATTTTCCTTATCGTGTAAATGTGTATCGAAAATAAAACCACAAATAAAAATGCTCTCTGGTCTTTTCTTGTAATTTGGATAAATATTGTAGATATCTTGAAATCTTCTAATCGCTGCATCATATCTACCTAAGCCACTTAAAACCTCACCCGATTTAAATAACAACTCTGGAGAGTTTGCATCATCTCTGTAAGTTTTTGCATAATTATCACATTTTATAGTGTATTCTAAAGCAATACTATCATTTAAACCCATGTCATCGGCAAATAAAGTTTTTTCAATAGATTTTATCTCACTATATAATTTGTCTTTATCATTACTACATGATGTAATAATAATTGAAATGATAAATAAAATGTAAATGCTCTGTTTTTTCATAGTTTTTATATGTCCTTATTCAATTTTTGAAGATAGAAATTTATACATACTTTTGAAATATGAAAAAGGGATTTATCTTTTTGATGACCATGTTCTTGTTGCTGAATTCGATCGGCTTCAATGTATATGCTCATTATTGCGGAGATGACCTAAGAGACACAAGTTTAATTGTTCAAATCGAAAAGTCTTGTTGCGAAGATGGAGATGAACCGATGGACTGTTGTGATAACAAAGCACATCTTATTAAAATTGAAGATGATTTCATAAAAACAGTAAACATAGATTTAGAATATCCTTCTTTTGCTATTCTTACTTTGTTTATAAGTTTTAGCTCCTTAACTGAACTGGTAAATATATCAATTGTCAATTTTGATATAAGTCCTCACCTTACTTTAAAGTCTAATCTTAATATTTTATACTCAAATTTCCGTATTTGATTTTACGATAGTTTATTCTTCGTGATTCTATTAATTTTATTAAATCAAATACAATGAAAAAAATATTCTTATTTATAATTATTTTATTTTTTACTCATTCATTATACGCTCAAAAGAAATTGAATGGTAAAGTGCTTGACCCACAAAATAAAGGGATTGATGGTGCAAGTATATACTGGATAAATACTAATGACCTTGTATTTTCAGATTCAAAAGGCAATTTTGAGATAGATTCTGTAGGTGTTAATGATAAACGTTTAGTCATTCAATTCATCGGTTATTTTACAGATACATTTTCTACTTTCAGTAAAAAAAATAATTTTATACTCAACAGAACTGTCACACTTAAAGATGCTGAAGTTGTATACGAACGTTCAGGTACTATGATTTCTATGCAGCCTATAAAAACAGAAATTATTACCATTAAAGAATTGAAAAAAGCGGCATGTTGTAATTTAGGTGAGAGTTTTGAAACTAACGCAACAGTTGATGTTACTTATAAAGATGCTTTAACAGGTAGTAAAGAATTACAAGTATTAGGTTTATCTGGTTCGTATATTCAATTGCTTACAGAAAATGCACCACAAATTTCCGGATTAGGCATTACCTACGGATTGAATGGAATACCAGGTACACAAATAGAAGCTATTAATATCGTCAAAGGTCCGGGTTCTGTAATCTTTGGTCCAGAATCCATGAGCGGTATGATTAATGTAGATCTTAAAGACCCCGAGAAAGCTGATCAATGGTTTGTGAATGGGTATTTAGATGAAAACTTGAGACGTGAAATCAATATCGATAATGCTACAAAGATTAATGATGAGCTAAGTACATTTACTTCTTTTCATATTGATGATATGACTGCAAAAATTGATGAGAATGGTGATACATTTTTAGATATGCCATTGGTCAGAAATATCAATGCACTAAGTAAATGGAAGTTTAATAATTCTCGTGGTTTAATGTCGCAATTGTCTTTTAAATATTTGAATGAACAAAGAATGAGCGGACAAATGAATTATGATTATGATCGTTCATATGCTGATATGAGTTCATGGGGACAAAAAATCAATACTAATCGTTATGAAGTATATGGTACAACAGGGTATGTAATTCCTACTGCTAGATATCAAAGTCTAGGATTGCAATATTCATATGTTTATCATGAACAAAATGGATATTATGGTATTAGAAAATACAATGCGAATCAAAATCTATTAAATCTAAGATTAATTTATAATACAGAAATTGCAGAGAAGCATTCTTTGAATATTGGATTGAGTTTTAAAAATGAATTTATAGCAGAGCAGTTCGATACGTTGAACTTAGATCGTACTGAACAAACACCCGGGCTGTTTATTGAAGATACATATAAACTAAATGCTCGTTTGACTTTCATCGCAGGTTATCGTGCAGATTACATTGCTACGAAATGGTATCATACTCCCAGAGCTAATTTTAAATATTCAATTGATGATCAAACTGACTTACGTGTTAGTGCTGGTTATGGAGTACGTTTGCCACATGTACTAGCTGAAAATCCAGCATTATTAGTTAGTTCTAAACCATTTATTATTCAAGGAAAGTTAGAAGCTGAACGATCTGTAAATTATGGCATCAACTTACACAGAACGTTTACACTGCTCTATAGAAAAGGTAGTATTGGTTTCGATTTATACCGCACTGAATTTGAAAATAGATTGAGAATTGACTTAGACAAAGATCCACTTGCTGTTTATGTTTATAATTTATCAAACGGTTCTTACTCTAATACTTTTCAAGCAGAATTCAGCTATAAAATTTTTAAAACAGTTGAAATGAAATTTGCTTATAAGTATTTGGATGTTCAATCTAAGTTTAATGGTACTTATATCAGAGATCCATATATCGCTCAACATCGTTATTTAACAACTTTCTCTTATGAATCTTTTGATAGAAAGTGGAGAGCGAATATTGGTTTCAATGTTGTAGGTTCAAAACGATTACCTAAAGTTCATCCACATTTTGATACAGCAAACTTGCCACTTAAATCACCAATATATACTATTGTTAATACTCAAGTTACTAGAGTGTTTAATAATTGGGAAGTTTACCTAGGTGCTGAAAACTTATTTGACTTCAAGCAGATGACTCATTTGTTAGGTGCAGATGATCCTTATGGTCAATATTTTGATGCAGCTTACATCTGGGGACCTATGGATGGAAGAAGAGTTTATATAGGATTTAGATATAAATTCAATGCAACAAAATAATTTTTAACTTAATAACCAATATGAAAATGAACAACAAATTGAAATTTTTAATCATCATATTTTTATTGATTACTAACTATAGCTTTTCACAAAAAGTTGATAGTATTTATGCAAAAGGGAATTGCGAACATTGTAAAGAAAGAATTGAAGGCGTAGTTTCAAAATTATCTGGTGTTAAAAAAGTTGAATGGAAAACAGAAGTCAATAAAGTTATTTGTGAATATGATTCTACTTTAATTAACAATGATCAAATTCAGAAAGCTATTGCATTAGCTGGACATGATACTAAAAAATACAGAGCAGAAAATAAAGTATATAAAAACTTACCTGCTTGTTGTAAATATGATCGCGATCCCATTTCATCCAATACATCTATTCAAACTTTCGAATTTGCAATTGAAGGTATGACATGTGCTGAAGGATGTGCTAAAGGAATTGAGATGAACATCTATAAGCAAAAAGGAGTGAAATTTTGTGAAGTTAACTATGATACTAAGAAAGCTAAAGTGGTCTATGATTCACAAAAAGTCAGTAAAAATCAAATTATTAATTGGGTAGAAACTTTTAAGCCCTCAAAAGAAGAAGCCCCTCACTATAAAGTGATTTATTAACGTAATTATTCCTAATAATAATAAAGGGCTTCTTGAATGTCAAGTAGCCCTTTATTATTATATACTTAATTATCAATAACTTAATACATCAATAATATTTTATTTGGAATTAATCTAAATAAAATTAATCTTTGCCCTTGTTAAGACTTAGTCTAAATAAGGTTTTATATTTGCAAACATTTATATGAAAAACAACATCTACCATTCAGTAATATTCATGTGCAGCATCGTCTTATTAATCGCATGTCAAAAAGAAGATGAGAGTACTGCCTTAAATTATGAAATACCTACAACCTACACATTTGAAAATGTGAATTACACAGGCCAAAGCCAACGAATAAAAATGTTTGATGAGATGGTTTTAGAAATTAGAAAAGGGAATAATGATGGCATTGTTGTGAATGCCAACCTTCTAAAAGAAATGTTTACAAACATTAACAATCGATTCACTGATTCAACGTTAAATACTTCGGGTAAGCAAATCAAAGACAAAACTTTTTTATCTGAAAGATCTTTATTCGAACAATATTTTGACTCATTAGAACTTGTAAGTTCATCTACGATCACTGGTGCCAATGGCATAGCAGGTAGAATATTAACTATTGATGGTACTAATAAATATCTATTTAATAGAAATGGCATTGAATATAAAGAAGTAATTGAAAAAGGTCTGTATGGTGCATTCTTATATTATCAAATCACATCGGTTTATTTGTCATCAGAAAAAATGAATGTTGATAATGAAACAGTAGTTCTAGGTCAAGGCACTGAAATGCAACATCACTGGGATGAAGCATTCGGATATTTAGCTGTTCCAATTGATTTCCCTACTAATGTTAGTGGAATTAAATTCTTAAGTCGATACATCAATGCAAGAAACCCTATACTAGATTGTAATAAAACTTTAATGAATGCCTTTATTAAAGGTAGAGCTGCAATTAATAATAAAGATTATACAGTCCGAGATTTACAAATTCAAATTATAACTAACGAGTTAGAAAGAGTAATGGCAGCAACTGCTATAAATTATTTAAATCAAGCGAAAATAAATTTTGCTGATGATGCTAGACGTAATCATACTTTATCTGAGTGCTATGGATTTATCTATGCATTAAAATTTAATGCTAAAAAGAAAATAACTGATGCAGAAATCTCAGAGTTATTGAACCTTTTAGGTAATAATAATTACGAGATAACACTTGCTACTATTGAAACATTAAAAAACAGAATCGCTCAAATCTATTCTTTAGAATCAATTAAAGATATTTTGTAATCGACTTATGAAAAAGAATTTAATTTATTTAGTTTTAATAATGTCAATCATCTTTACCTCTTGTAATGATGATTCCTCATTAACAAAGAGTGTGAACTTTGATAGAACCGGATTATTAAGTCATTATGCTGATCACATTATTCCACGACATTACAAGAATTTAAATAATTCAATTATAGAACTTGATAGTCTTTGGTCTAAATTCAAATTAAGTCCGACAGAATTAAATTTAACCATTCTTCAAAACGCTTTGAAAAATACCTACAAAGCATGGCAGTTTTCTAGTGTTTTTGAAATAGGTCCGGCTGAACAAATTCTTTTAAGAGCTAACATCAATACATTTCCTACTGATACATTTCAAATCGCCTCTAACATCCGAAGTAATAATTATAATTTAAATGCCGCATCGAATTTAGATGCAAAAGGTTTGCCTGCTCTTGATTATTTATTTAATAAATACACTAATATAAATGACCAATTAAATTATTTGTTGAATAATGAGAATCAACAATATGTTGATGATGTGTTGTTAGACATAAAAGATAAAGTCACATTTGTTTATACTGCTTGGACAACTGGTAGTTTTTCATCACAATTTATCTCTAAAAATGGAGTAGATGTAGGGAGTTCATTAGGTATGTTAGTTAATCAACTAAACTTTGATTATGAAATAATTAAAAATCCCAAAGTAGGTATACCGCTCGGTAAAAAAAGTATGGGCGCTATTTTACCTGAAATGACTGAAGCATATTATTCGGGTATCTCCAAAGAATTGATTCTACTGAATATTGAATCGATACAAAATAATTTTAATGGTAATGTTACTTCAAGTATTACCGGGGTAGGACTTGATGACTATTTAGATGCAGTGAATGCGCAACATAATGGTGTTAACTTATCTATTAAAATTAATGATCAATTAAATATTGCCAAACAAAAAGTTTCAGCCTTGCCTGCAAATTTAGCCCTTGCAATTAGAACAAACCCAATTGCAGTTGAAGAAGCTTATAATGAAATTCAAAAAGCAATAATCTATATGAAAACCGATATGCCATCTGCGCTCGGTATTATGATTACTTACCAAGATAATGACGGGGACTAGTGACAACTCTTTATAATTATATTAATAAAAAAAATAAAATTGAAACATTAGTGAGTTTTCGAATAATATTCGCGCTCATGATGTTATTTAGTACCATCCGTTTTATTTCTAAGGGTTGGGTGTATGAGTTTTATGTAAAGCCAGCATTTCACTTTAAATATTATGGTTTTTCATGGCTTGACGTGTTGCCAGAACAAACAATGTACACTGTTTTCTTTTTCATGTTACTTTCTTGTTTTGGTATTTTATTCGGATGTTTCTATAGAATATCTGCAATTGTATTTTTTCTGACTTTCACTTATGTTGAATTATTAGATCAATCAAATTATTTGAACCATTATTACTTTGTTAGTTTAATGGCTTTCATTATGATTTTTTTACCAGCACATAAATCATTCTCTTTAGATGTTAAATATTCTTGGGTAAAAGAATTGAGAGATGTCCCGAATTTCTACATACTCTTACCAAAATTTCAGCTAGCATTAGTATATATTTTTGCCGGAATTGCTAAACTAAATTATGATTGGTTGATACAAGCACAACCACTTAAAATATGGTTACCAGCTAATTCTCATCTACCAATAATTGGTCCTCTTTTAAACTATGAAATTGTAGCTTATTTATTTTCATGGTTCGGAGCTTTTTATGATTTATTTATTGTGTTCTTCTTAATTAATTCAAGAACTAGACCCTATGCTTATTTCTTTGTAATTGTATTTCACGTGTTGACAAGAGTTCTTTTCCCAATTGGTGTCTTCCCATATATTATGATTATGTCAACTTTGATTTTCTTTTCAGAAAACTTTCATGTTCGCATAATAAATACAATAAAGTCTTTTTTTAAATATAATTATTCACAGCAAGTTGAAATCACGCCTGTGTCTTATGTTAACATTAGACTTTATGCATTCTTTCTATTGTTTTTTATGTTGCAAATTATTTTGCCATTTAGGTATTTAGCTTATCCGGGTAAATTATTCTGGACAGAGCAAGGTTATAGATTTTCGTGGCGAGTAATGTTAATGGAAAAAGCTGGTACAGCATTTTTTTATGTTGAAGATTCAAAAACTAATAAGCGAATAGAAGTTGACAATAAAGAGTTCTTAACTAAGAATCAAGAAAAAATGATGGCAACACAAGCCGATATGATTTTACAATACGCACATTATTTGGGTGAACATTATAAGTCTAAAGGCTTTAACCATCCGAAGGTATTCGTAGAATCATATGTGAATTTGAATGGTCGTGGTTCTCAGTTATACATTGATTCGACAATTGATTTAATGAAAGTAGAAGATAGCTTTCAAAATAAAGAATGGATATTGAACTATGAGAATTAAGCTTTTTGTATTTTTTGTTTTTTTTAGCACGACATCTTATTCTCAGCAAGTATTGAGAGATACCTTGAAGACTCAAATTTCAGAAGTTGTTATACGCGACAAATCTGCTAGCATGAGCATAATGAAATTAAAAAATGTTGAAGCAGATGCAATATATGCTGGTAAAAAATCAGAAGTGATTTTACTATCAGAGATGAATGTAAACCTAGCAGCTAATAATGCTCGACAAATTTTTTCTAAAGTAGCAGGCTTAAATATTTTTGAAAATGATGGGGCTGGGCTACAATTAGGTATTGGAGGCCGCGGACTTAACCCCAATAGAGTGTCGAATTTTAATACACGACAAAATGGTTATGATATAAGTGCTGATGCTTTAGGTTACCCAGAGAGTTATTATACACCACCTGCAGATTTGGTTGATAGGATAGAGGTAGTAAGAGGAGCTGCATCATTACAATACGGCACACAGTTTGGAGGTTTTATTAATTTTAAATTAAAATCTGCTAATCAATCAAAAGAATTTTCATTAGAGCAGAAAAATACTATTGCCTCATTTAATCTTTTTACAAATACTACTTCCTTCTCAATCAATAAAAACAAATGGACTACTTTTCAATTTTATCAATTTAAAAGAGGTGATGGTTGGCGTGAAAATTCTGGATTTAATCAGCATACCTATTTTGCAAATTTAGAGTATAAACTAAATGATAAATCGAAAATCAAATTAGAACAAACTTATATGCATTACTTAGCCCAACAGGCAGGCGGACTGACAGATGCGCAATTTTTAAATAATCCTCAAGTAAGTTATAGATCTAGAAATTGGTTCAAAGTTGATTGGTCTTTAACTGCATTAATTTATGAACATTCATTTAATTCTACTTGGCGAATAAATTCTAAAACATTTATGTTGAATGCTAGCAGAGAAGCTTTAGGTGTTTTAGGTTTTATTAATCGTATAGATCCGATGACAGAGAGAGATTATTGGGTCGATCGTTATAGAAACTACGGACATGAAACAAGGTTGATACATACATTTTTCATTAAAGAGAGAGCTTCAACTTTTCTAATAGGCACAAGATACTACCAAGGAAATACAGCACGAAAGCAAGGCTTAGCAAATAGAAACTCAACTGGTAATAAATCTGATTTTAATTTTATAAATCCTGATGCACTCGACTACTCTTCTTATACTTTCCCTAGTAAAAACGTATCTGTATTTTCAGAATTTATTATTCCTATAACAAATTCAATTAACATTACTCCAGGTGTTAGATATGAGTTTATATCAACTAATGCAATGGGTTATTACAATGAAATACAGAGGAATTTAGCAGGTACCATAATTTATAAAAACAGAGTAGATGAAAACAGAAACGCTAATCGTCAATTTATTTTAGCAGGCATTGGTATTTCAAAAAAGTTAAATGAGTTTGATGAATTATATATTAATATTTCTCAGAATTATCGCTCTATAAACTTTAATGATATGCGTGTTGCGAATCCGAATTTTGTGGTAGACCCTAATTTGAAAGATGAGAAAGGGTTTTCTGCTGATATTGGATTACGTGGCAATAGAGATGCAAAATTATATTATGACATCACAGCATTTTTAATTTCTTATGAAGATCGTATTGGTACAATTTTAAAGTCAGATACACAAAGTTTCCAGATATACAGATATCGAACGAACTTATCGAATTCTAGAAATATAGGTATTGAAAGTTTAATTGAAACTGATTTAATAAAATTATTTTCTGATGATAAACATAAATTGGTATTGCGAACATATTTAAATATCGCTCACATCCGTTCGAATTATATAAATGCAAAAGATAAAAGTGTAGAAGGCAACAAAGTCGAATACGTACCAGAATGGAATATAAAAATCGGACTTCAAACGAAGTTCAAAGACTTCTCAGCATCTATTCAGTATTCATATTTAACTGAGCAATTTTCAGATGCTAGCAATGCAATGCAAACTAGTAATGCGGTCAGTGGCATTATACCTGCTTATGATGTATTAGACTTCTCTGCTGACTACAATTACAAAAGATTGAAAATAAGTGTTGGTATAAACAATGTATTGAATGCAATCTATTTTACTCGTAGAGCTGAAGGTTACCCTGGTCCGGGTATAATCGTTTCAGACCCTCGATCATTTTATATAGGCCTCGGAATAAGCATATAAGCAGCTTTTATATTTTCTTATCGTATTTGCTATAAATTTTATTAATTTCAACCCCTAAACAATCAAGAATTACCCATGAACGTATCTTTTGATTTCGAGAAACCAATTGCTGAATTATATGATCAATTGGAGAAAGTGAAACAAGTGGCTGAAAAGTCAAAAGTTGATGCTAGCTCTACTATTAAAGAATTAGAAGCAAAAATAGAGCAGACAAAAAAAGATTTATATTCTAATTTAACCGGATGGCAGAAAGTTCAAATCTCTCGCCACCCTGAAAGGCCTTATACACTTCAATACATTGAAGGAATGTGTGATGATTTTATTGAATTACATGGCGATAGAACTGTAAAAGATGATAAAGCGATAGTTGGTGGTTTTGGTACTTTGAACGGACAAACAGTAATGTTTATCGGTCATCAAAAAGGTATCAATACTAAAATGCGTCAATACCGTAATTTCGGTATGGCAAATCCAGAGGGTTATCGTAAAGCTTTAAGATTAATGAAGCTTGCTGAGAAGTTCAATAAACCTGTAGTTACTTTTATTGATACGCCAGGTGCTTACCCAGGTTTAGAGGCAGAAGAACGCGGACAAGGGGAGGCGATAGCGCGTAATCTTTTAGAGATGTCAGTTTTAAAGGTGCCTGTAATTTGCTTCATCGTTGGTGAAGGTGCATCAGGTGGTGCTTTAGGTATTGGCATTGGAGATAAAGTGTATATGTTAGAGCATACTTGGTATTCTGTAATTTCACCTGAGTCTTGTTCGTCAATTTTATGGCGTAGTTGGGACTTTAAAGAGAAAGCAGCAGACGCCTTAAAGCTAACATCATCTGATATGTTGAAGAATGGTTTGATTGATGGTATTATTAAAGAACCAATGGGTGGTGCTCATAATGATCCAGCTTTCATAATCGAAAATGTTAAAAATCAAATCATCAAAGATTTAGCTGATTTAAATAAATTAGATGCTGAAAAACGTATCGAAGAAAGAATCGAAAAATTTAGCAAGATGGGAGTTGTTCAAGAATTATAATTTGAACTAAATAAAATAAAAAAGGCTGATAATTTTATCAGCCTTTTTTATTTTCATTCTATTGTGTTATTGAAATAGAAATTGGAAATCTTTTTGATAAGCGCTAGAGAGCTTACTCAATTCATCGCTTTGTTTAGCATCATTATTCTGTGAAGAAATTCTTGCAAGCTCATTTAAGATTGCAATTCCTTGTTGAATATCTTCTGTATACATATTCATTTTCTTACCAGTAAACTGCTTATAATAATCCATATTCTCTTTTATCTCTGCAGTAATTCTATTTGATAATGCAACTGCTTTTGCACCTTGTGAGCAACGGTAATACAAATCAACAAATCTAAAATCGAATGTTTTGTATTGTAATGGAATAGCGGCTTTAGGTAATATTTCAAACATTTTATCAATAGCCTTTATACAAGAATCTTTTTTGCCTTCAGCTAATAAATATTCAGCCAATTGGAAGAATTGAATTCTGAAGCTATAAGACATTCTAGCTGTCTCAGGATCTATGTAAACAGATGAATCACTCATGTTACCCCACTTGAATTTATTCATCACGTTATCGTACATATTATCAACGTTAACAGCACCAGGTGTGCCAAACGGATTTCTTTGTGCACGAATAGGAACTAATCTAAGTGCAAGTCCCTCTAAACGTAAATAATCATTCAAGCCATAGTAATTATCTTGACCCATTGTAGCCGCGAAATAGATAGGGCGTTCCCAGGTATTATTTGCCAATAAATCTAAAACCATTAGATCATTTTTAACAATACCATCTTTGTTCAACGTAAATTCAATATAATCAACAATTAATGCTGAATCTTTAGCAGGTACAACACCTGCAGCAATAACTTTTGCTCTGTCAACTTTGATGCGAACTGTTTTTGTAGGTAATACGTTAATTGATTTACCAGAACGTGTTTGCATCATCGCTTGTTTATCATCACTAGTTACGAAGTTTATCACTTCTTTTAAGTCTGATACTCCTGCGATTTTCATATCATAATATGGAATATAGTCACGAGTGCCCTGAGTATATTTATTTGCATTAACTGTAAAAGGTATTGGATTTGCATCTAAAGTAGTATCACGCATTTGATTAATGTACCAATCCATACCTAATAAACTTAGATTCACAACGCGAACATCCGTACGAACACCTTCTACCTCTTGGGCATACCACAAAGGATAAGTTTCGTTATCACCCATTGTAAATAATACTGCATTTGGAGCACATGAATTTAAATAGTTATGAGCGAAATCTCTAACTACAGTTCTATTTGAACGATCATGATCATCCCACTCTTCACTTGCCATTAATACAGGTACTGCTAATAATGTCAATGCAGTTACGCTAGTTGCTACAATAGTTCCATTTAATTTTTTAGAAATTAAATCATATAAACCAAAAACACCTAAGCCTATCCATATTGCAAATGCATAGAAAGAACCTACATATGCATAATCACGCTCACGCGGTTGATAAGGATATTGATTTAAGTATAATACAATTGCAATACCAGTGAAGAAGAATAACATCATCACAACTGATGCATCTTTTGTGTTTTTTCTGAAGTGAAATAATAAACCTATGATACCTAAAATTAATGGTAAGAAATACAATTCATTTCTTGAAGTGTTTTCTCTTAAGTAATGCGGTAAGTTGTCTTGAGGACCTAAACGATATTCATCAATTGCTTTAACGCCACTCAACCAATTTCCATCTGTAATATTTCCATGTCCTTGTATGTCGTTTTGACGACCTGCAAAATTCCACATGAAATATCTCCAATACATATGTCCTAATTGATATGTAAAGAAGAAATGTAAATTCTCACCCATACTAGGTTTACGTGTTGTAGATTTTAAACTAGACCATGACTTATAAAAGCTAATATGGTTTTGTTGATTACTCCACATACGTGGGAAGAAACCAGACTGTTTTGGATCCCAAACTGGTTTAGTTTTTCTAACTGTTTCTACATACTTATCTTCCGTTCTTACATATTGCATTGCTCCTTCTTTTTCTTCAATCAATGAAGCTGTAAAGAACTGTCCGCTTAGCAATGGAGTTTCACCGTACTGTTCACGATTTAAATAAGAAATCAAATTGAAGATATTATCGTTCGCATACATGTTAATATTCGGATCTGCTTTTGCACGAATAGAAATCATTGCATATGATGAATAACCTATTAAGATGGATGTAAATATCATCATCGCAGTATTCAAAATAACATTACGTTTTTTGATACTGTACATGATACCCCAAACTGTTGCTGCAATTAATATGATAAACCATACAAAAGCACCAGACCAGAAAGGTAAACCTAATCCGTTTACAAAAACTAAATCAAATTTACTTGCGATAGTTACTACACCAGGTATAATACCAAATTGAATAAATCCTAATACTCCAATTGATGCAAGTGAAGTGTAAACAATACCTTTAGTACTTGACTTAAATCTTCTGAAATAATAAACGAAAGCAATTGCAGGTATAGCCAATAAGTTCAATAAGTGAACTCCAATTGAAAGACCTACTATTAATCCGATAAAAACTAACCATCTGTCTGAGTGTTTCTGATCTGCTATATTATCCCATTTTAAAATTGCCCAGTATACAACAGCCGTACACAATGACGACATTGCGTAAACTTCCGTTTCAACTGCAGAGAACCAAAATGTATCAGAGAATGTATAAGCTAATGCGCCAACTAATCCAGAGCCAATTACTAATATTAAATCAGTAGCATTAAACTCTTCATCTTTTTTACCAACTAATTTTTTCGCAAGTAATGTTATACTCCAGAATAAAAATAGAATGGTGAAAGAACTAGAAAGTGCTGAGCCAAGATTTGTAAAGAATGCTACATTCTCTTGATTAGAACCAGCGAATAATGCGAACAAGCGTTCAATCATTAAGAATAGAGGTGCACCTGGTGGGTGAACAACTTGAAGTTTATAAGCAGCTGCAATAAACTCACCACAGTCCCAAAAACTTGCCGTCCTCTCCATTGTCGACGCGTAAACGAAAGTCGCAATGGCAAAACTCAGCCATCCGAACCAATTGTTTAGTGATTTAAATTTTAACATAAGGTTTATTTAATTCAATTATTTGTAAATGCTAAGCGTCGAAAATAGGAATTTATTTCCTTTTTAGAGTAATAATCTTGATGCAAAGAATGTCGTATGCCTTAAGTCGTATGTCGAAAGTCTTATGTCTCACGACTTACGACTTACTACTTACGACTTATTTTCAGTCTACTACATTTTTTTTCTATTTTTTTTTGCAATGAACAATCCCTTTCCTACATTTGCAGACCGTAAACAAAATAACGTTTACCGATTGTCCGATGGTGTAACTGGCAACACGTCTGGTTTTGGTCCAGAAGAGTCTAGGTTCGAGCCCTAGTCGGACAACCAACCAAGGAAGGGATTGCGAGTAAATTTTAACGCAGTCCCTTTTTTTATAATATACCCTCTATATGCCATTACAATTTAACCCTATTAAATTATTTGCGGGTTCAGCAAGTGCTGATTTAGCTCAACGCATCGCAGAAGCAGGTGGTAACAAATTAGGTGATTT
>JACCDI010339559.1_pt1 | contig 21794 bp, 20 predicted proteins | sample 7442791 | NCBI WGS metagenome assembly JACCDI01 (sample SAMN15323434, study PRJNA562643) | freshwater metagenome | isolation source: river surface water | place: USA:Blue River Watershed | collected 2017-08-15
CATCAAGCTCGCCAAGGGGGAAGCGCACTCCCTCGACATGGCGGATAACACCTGGACCCTGAGTAATCGTAGCCGGATAAACAACGCAACCAATAATATTGTCAGGATTAATGGCGCGCATCACAACGCCACCCGGGTCAACCGTATCAACTGGATGATCTTTGTATTTGCTCTTCAGTTTTTGAAAATACCACCAAGGAATACCGTTTTGCATTGGAATCAAAATAGTATCGGACCCCAATGCAGATACGAGATCATCGATGACAGGCTCCACCTGATGAGCTTTAACAGCCAAAATAATCACATCTTGTTTTGGTAATCCACGTAGATTTTCAACCGCCTTGACTTTGGCGACGATTGGTTCAGGATGTTCATCGCTAATTAAAGCTAGTCCCCGCTCTTCAATTGCCCGAAGTGTCGCTCCTCGTGCCATCACGGTAACTTCATTACCCGAGTTTGCCAACATTACGGCAAGGTAGCCACCGATGGCTCCTCCGCCACCAATTACGCAGATTTTCATAAACACCCCAAATTTAAATTGATTACTAACAATACTACGATATTTCTCAAGGGTATTATGTTTTTGGCGAATCAGAGATTGATCGCAAACGTGAGGGGGGAACAAGTCCGCCAACCAGCATTCCAGTCAGACTTGCTAAAAGACCAGCTAACTGAGGAGGCATGGTAGCGTCAGGGGCCAAAATCTCGCAACTAATCCAAGTGGCTAGACCTAAAATTACTGCCAATAATCCACCGAGCGTATTTGCTTTTGACCAGTAGACACCAAACGCTAAAGGAACAAATGCTGCAACCAAGGTAACCTTATAAGCACTTTCAACCATCTGAAAAATAGTCAGCTGTGAATTTAGAGCAAAAAAAGTTACAAAACAAGTAAAACATAAAACAGTAATTCGCATTATTTTTAAAAGCGATTGGTCAGAAAGGTGCTTATAAAAACCCTTAACAATATTTTCAGCAAAAGAGACTGATGGGGCCAATAAGGTAGCGCTTGAACAACTCATAATTGCCGACAATAAAGCACCAAAGAAAATCATTTGCGCATAAATGGGGCTATGATTCAGTATCAAACTTGGCAGAATCATTTGCGAATCAACATGCAAATGCTTATCAACTAAATTTGGATCTATTAGTGTCGCAGAATATGCCAAAAAGAGGGGTACAAAGGCAAATATAAAATAGAGAACTCCTCCCAAAACGGCCCCACGTACTGCAGTATCAACATTTCGCGATGAAGTAATACGCTGAAATACATCTTGCTGGGGAATCGATCCCAACATCATCGTAAATAATGCAGCAATGAAACCAAGAACAGCGGCTAAATTCCAGTCTGGCCAAAAATTTAATGCGCCTGCATCGGCGGCATGCTGAACTACCACCATTACTCCGCCCGTCTGGTCACTAATTAGGCTTCCGATGTAAAGCATGCCCAAAACGATAACAATCATTTGAATAAAGTCTGTAATCGCTACTGACCACATTCCACCAAATAAGGTGTATATCAGAACGCTCGCCGCACCAATGATCATGCCAGTTTGCTGACTCAAATAGCCATCTGACACAACATTAAATACTAATCCGAGGGCTTTAATTTGAGCAGCAACCCAACCTAGATATGAAACAACGATACACAAGGTAATCAGAACTTCTACAGTTCGACCATATTTCTCTCGATAAAAATCACCAATCGTGAGCATCTTTCGGTTATAAAGATGCCGAGCAAAAAAGAGTCCGACTAGGATCAAGCACATCGAAGATCCAAATGGGTCCGACACAATTCCGCCAAGACCCTCTTTTAAGAAGGTTGCGGGTATTCCCAAAATGGTCTCTGAACCAAACCAGGTTGCGAAAACGGTTGCGGTAACAATTGGTAAGGGTAGACTGTGCCCTGCTGCAGCAAAATCTGCGGTATTTTTAACGCGCATGGCAGCCCAGAGGCCTATGCCAATCGCCGCTAACCAATAAATGATGACAAACCAAATGAGCACGACTAAAACTCCTAAAGTTTGGCGAATTATAGGGCTTTATTGAATCTCAAAACGGACTCAATGCCTCATTTTGAAACAGTTTGACATAATTGCGTTATGCAAGTCGGATTGCGAACCCCATCTAAAGAATACAGTCCTCTTCAGCTCGATGAGCGTTACCAGAAAACTATCTTAGAGTCGGTTTCTAGAACGTTCGCCCTAACAATCCCACTATTGCCGTCTGAGCTTGAAAAAGTAGTTGGCAATACTTATTTGCTATGTCGGATTGTTGATACGATCGAGGACGCATCATGCATTGATGCTGTTGAAAAACAAAAATTATCAAAGTTATTTATTGAAACAGTTTTAGGCAATGTAGATTCTCATGAGTTTGTGAAAGCGTGTGAGTTTGCATTAACAAATCACAGCAATAATGACGAGAAGGATCTCATTCGAAATATTCCAAAAGTTTTACGCGTTCTAAATAGCTGTAATGAAGACCAACGGAAAGCGGTAGCGCGCTGTATTGAAATCATGGCTGATGGAATGTCTTACTTTCATATTCGACAAAACCCAAATGGCTTAAAAAATTTAGCTGAATTTGAAAAATATTGTTATGTTGTCGCAGGGGTTGTGGGAGAGATGCTAACAACCCTATTTAGCCTTCACTCTCCAAGTTTTGCCCTAAATATTAAGGGTAAAGAGTACTTAGCAGTTTCATTTGGTCAAGCTTTGCAAATGACAAATATCTTGAAAGATTCTCCCGACGATCAAAATCGAGGCGTATGCTGGAAGCCAAATGGCGTAAGTGAAACTGATTTACTGGTGATCGCCTATCAAAAGTTAGAAGACTCACTTGAATACATTTGCTGCATACCAAAATCCGAATCAGGAATCCGTCGGTTTTGTTTTTTAGCCTTTGGACTTGCAGTATTAACACTTAAAAAAATAGCACTACAAAGACAATCAAATGGTGTGGGTGAGGTGAAGCTGAATAGGGGTCAGGTTAGTCGTTTCTATTTATTGACTAAGTATGCCGTTCGAAGTGATTTTCTGATGAATGTTTTCTTTAAAACCCAAGCGAGAATACTAAAAGCCTGAAGTGAGCCCTTCGTGTCTCAATAACCACGACTTAATCTCAAGCTCCCACCCACTTGATTTGCCCATAAAGCCCCCGGTTCCATGTTTAGCCAAAACACGATGGCAAGGTATTACCAAGGGATAATTATTTGCCCCACATGCGCCTCCAACGGCTCTTGCACCACTTTTAATTGCTTTTGCCAATTCTCCATAAGTGATAGTGGTACCTACCGGTATTGATAGGATTGCAGTCCAAACCTTATTCTGAAAATTGCTGCCAAAAGGTTTCAGAGGAAGATTAAATTCAAAGTTTGGATTTACAAAATAAGCATCCATTTGCTCAACAGCCCTTTTGACTAATTGGTTTTTTGGTTGAACCTTTTTTTCATCTTTAGGCAGATAGCGAATTTGTGAAATTGTCAAAGTTCCGTCTACCATTTCTGAAAAAATGCCAAGCTTGCCAAATGGGGCGCTTATGACGGAGTAGTCTGAATGCCTAGGCATTAAGGGGTCTTTATTAAGTTGCATGATTGTCATCTTAATATGACATCAAAAGCTATTTTTACTGATAGTTAAAACAAGCAGTATTTGCTATATTGCTTATCTGTACGTTTTCTGAAAGTCTGAATGGATTCATTTTTTGATTCGTGGCCATTATGGGCACAAGCTGCTCTGGTCATTTTCTTACTAGCGTTATCCGGCTTTTTTTCAATGGCTGAAACCAGTATGGTTGCTAGCAATCGTCATCGATTGAGGGCGATGGCAAATAGCGGTCATGCAGGAGCGGCAATTACCCAAAAACTTCTTAAGCGCGTTGACACGCTTCTGTCTGTTTTGTTGATTCTCAATAACCTGATTAATACCATTTTGCCGATTCTGGTAACGGGTATCGCTCTTCATTTATTTGGAACCAACGGTTTAGTTCTCTCGATTGCCACCTTAACGATTGCTTTTTTGATCATTATTTTTAGTGAGATAACTCCTAAAGTCATTGGTGCCGCTTTTGCCGAAAAAATATCGGCCAATATTGGTTGGTTCATTTACCCCCTAACCATTGTTTTAAAACCACTTCTATGGCTCGTAAACTCCTTTGTTTCCGGGCTCATGGGTTTAATGGGTCTCAGTCGCAAAGAAGGACAACTCCAGACTTTAAATTCAGAGGAGCTAAGAAGTTTAGTCCTTGAATCAAGCCATTTCATTTCAAATCAGCATCGCAATATTTTGCTGAATCTATTTAACCTAGAAAATATTGCCGTTGATGATGTCATGACTCCACGGGCAAAGATGGAAATTTTGGATTTATCGCGACCAATCGATGAGGTGATTCAACAACTAGAGACGTGCTATCACAATAAACTACCAGTTTGTGAAGGCGATCCAGAAAAAATTATTGGCATTCTTTCGGTTAAAAAAGCGCTCTCCTTGCTGGGAAATCAAGAACTAACCCATTCTGATTTTAGGGATCTCTTGAGTGAACCTTACTTTATCCCAGAGGGAACCCCTGTCATGCAACAAATGCGGTTCTTTCAAGAAAACCGACAACGCTTAAGTTTGGTGGTTGATGAATATGGAAGCGTTCAGGGCTTACTCACTTTTGAAGATATTGTTGAAGAGCTGATCGGTGAGTTCACAACCTCATTCCCAGGAATCATGAATCAAGATCAGTGGGCTGAAGATGCTACCTATCTGGCTAATGGCAGCTCTAACTTGCGCGATCTCAATCGTTTGCTGGGAATCAATCTTCCAATCGATGGTCCGCGCACTTTAAATGGTCTTATTTTAGAAGAGCTGCAAGAAATTCCTGATCATGATCTTAGCGTCCGAGTAGGTGGTATCGTCATGGAAATTATTCAATTTGATGATCAGGGCATTAAAACCGTCAAGCTGCATAAACCCGAACTGAATCTGGGTTCTGATTTACCTTGACATCTCTTCGCTCCAATCAAAATAGCCCTACATTTACCCCGCATCTCGAAACTGATCAATACATCATTCGCTTGTGGGATGAAATTTCTTGGGCTGCCGTTCAAGAAAATGCTAGCGATATTCATATTGAGGCTCAAGACCATTGCTGTGTAATCCGCTTTAGGGTTCGTGGTGATCTTTACCTATTCAAAAAATACCCCAAAATTGATCATTCACGCTTAATTGCACGAATCAAAATACTGGCAAAGCTTGATATTGCTGAACAACGTCTTCCTCAAGATGGTCGTCTAATCATTCAACATCACAACCCGAGTTCAATTCAAATTGACTGTCGAGTCTCATCGATACCAACCTTATATGGCGAAAAAATTGTGATTCGTCTTTTGAATACAAGTACTGAGGAGCTAAATATTGACCAAATCGGTTTTACTGATTTTCAAATCAAAACTGTCAAAGAATCCCTTCAACGAAAAAGTGGCTTAATTCTAGTGTGCGGTCCAACCGGCAGTGGAAAAACGCGAACGCTTTATAGCTTTCTTCAATTTTTAAATCAACCGCATTTAAATTTATGCAGCATTGAAGACCCAATTGAAATTCGCATGAAAGGGGTTAATCAAGTTGCCTATCATCCTAAAGCAGGACTAAATTTTGGACTCATCATTCGAGCGCTTCTTCGTCAAGATCCTGATGTCATGTTAATTGGCGAAATTCGAGATCACGATACGGCTGCACTAGCAATCACAGCTGCACAAACAGGGCATTTAGTCCTTAGTACTATCCATACTCGAAATGCAATTTCATGCATTGAGCGGTTAAGAAATTTAGGCATCGAATCTCACTCGATCGCAGAGAGTATTTTATTTATTAGCTCTCAACGTCTTGTAAAAGACATTCGGGATTTAGAAAGGCCGAAGCGAGTTGCAATCCACGAAGTTTTGGTGTTTAGCCAAATATTGAGGTCTGCGATCCAAAAAAATCTTGGATTTGATGAACTTGAATTAATTGCAAAAAAAGATGGTTTTGTTTCAATGCAGGAGAGCGCTCAATTACTCGTTGATGCCTACGCTATCGATGATGAATCGATCAAATACGAGATATCGTAATGATGTATAAGAAATTAAATCGGCGTGATCAAATGAATTTTTTTAATCACCTATCGAGTCTTTTAAATGCGGGTCTACCTTTATTAAATTCACTGCTGGTGATTCATCAAAACTGTGCGCATAATCAAAAAACACATGTCGTAAAAATTATTTCAGATCTTAATAATGGTATATCGTTTGCGAGTAGTCTTTTAAAGCAAGGTGGATTCAGTGCAATTTGCATAGGACTTATTTCTATCGGTGAAAAAACAGGGATGCTTGAAGATTCGCTCAATCTTATCAATCAGCAACTTAAAAATGAAGAAGCTCTGCGAAGACAAATGAAGCAAGCTTTGACTTATCCTTTTATTACCCTATCAAGTGCGGTACTGATCATCATTGCTATGCTGATCTGGGTGATACCAAACTTTGAAGAAATTTTTATGAACTTCAATGCTGAACTGCCCACCGCGACACAACTGATGCTCGATATTTCTCGTTTTATTGGGGATCATTTTATGTATATCGCTAGCTTGATATTTGCATTTGTAGTATTTACTGTGATCGCTTGGATCGGCTCGACCACTTTTCAGAAATGGTGTGATTACCAATTATTTCGTCTTCCTTTTTTCGGGAATATATTGCGATTGTCTGCACAAATTTCATGGTGCCAAAATTTATCCCATCTTTTGCAATCCGGTCTAAGCATTTTGGAAGCCCTACGGATTACTGCACAATCATCCAATCACTGGCTGGCACATGATCTAACTGCAAAACTTTTTAAACAACTTTCTTTAGGTCTTGATTTTGGTGAGGGGGTTAAACGTTGCGATCCTCATCATCGGTTTTTTGATGCTGAAACAGTTCAGTTACTGAGTATTGGGTCAAAAACGGGATCGTTGAGCAGCATGCTTTTGAGTCGCTCACAATCTCTGGAAAATCAGCTTCAGCATAAACTAGCGATACTTGGTCAAAGCCTTGAGCCATTCTTAATCATTTTTTTAGGTCTTTTGGTTGGCGGTTTACTAATGTCTCTGTATTTACCAATATTTTCCCTTGGGAGAATCATTTGATCTGGCTTGATAGTGCTATGCGTTTTACTTTAATTGCTTTACTTCTTTATTTGGCCTACATTGATCTGCGGTCTTTTTTAATTCCTAATCGCTTTACATATCCAATTATTGCAATCGGTCTAATTTTTAATTCTCTAAGCCCATTCCCTTTGACTGATATGTATTCAGCATGGATGGGTGCTCTTCTTGGCTTTGGTCTTCTATTTTTGGTTAACTGGCTCTATAAGCGTATCCGGCTGATTGACGGCTTGGGAATGGGAGATGCAAAACTTTTGTCGGGGCTAGGTGCATGGTTTGGTATAGAAGCTTGTATTTTTATATTGATGCTTGCCTCAATAATTGGTCTGATCGGTGGATTTCTTTGGCTTAAATACCAAAAACTACCCAAAAATCATCCTTTTCCATTTGGACCATTTCTTTCAATTGCTGGCATCATACAAATATTGTGGTCGAGTCCCTTATTTCACTTCGCGATTTAAAAGGAAAAACTCCTTTTCTAGGAGTCACTGGCGGCATTGGCTCCGGCAAATCGAGCGTTGCTGAGATGCTTTCAAAATCTGGGGCATGGATTGTTGACGCAGACCTTATTGCTCATCAAATTACATCTCCGAATGGAATAGCAATCGAGGCTATCAGCAAGACTTTTGGTAATGAATTTATTAATCCGGACAAGTCTCTTAACCGAATCAAAATGCGGGAACTGGTATTTAAGGATTCATTAGCTAAAAGAAGGCTAGAGGCCATTACACATCCTCTGATTCGTGAAAAAACGATTGAAGAAGCCCAAAAAGGCTTATTAAGCAAAGTACCCTACCTCGTTTTTGTTGTTCCGTTATTAATAGAATCAGGAACATGGGCTGAGTATCTTGATCATATCGCCGTGGTTGACTGCGATGAGGAGTTACAAATCAAGCGGGTCATGGAACGCAGCAAACTAAATCGCGAAGACGTGATAAGCATTATGGCTAACCAGGCAAAACGAGGGGATCGACTCAAAATTGCCGATACAGTCATAAATAATAGTGGTGACCTGGCTGATCTTGAGCAGCAGGTTAAGAAGCTTCATCAAAAAATGCTGGATTTATAGTTTTTTTCTGATGGTCGGCATAAAATAGAAAACTGTGATTATTTACGAATATCCTTTTAATGAACTCGTGCGAAGCATGCTTCGCTTAGAGTACTTATTCGACCGGTTTAATCACTTTGCTCGTTCCGAGGATCCTGAACTTCACCATAATGCTTTAGTCACTCTTTTTGAATTGGGTGACATTAGTGCTAGAGGTGATATCAAGTCATTACTTTTGAAAGAACTAGAGCGTCAAAAATTTGTCCTGAATCAACTTAAGGGATCAAAAGAAGTTGATCATGAAAAACTGACTCATACCATTGGTGAGCTTGAGCATGCAGCAAGTCAAATCAATAACTCTGTAATTAAACCAAATGCCCTAATTGGTGAGAATGAGTGGTTAAATGCAATTCGAACTCGACTTCACACTCCAGGGGGAACGAGTCCAATTGATCTTCCCGGATTTTATGCATGGCGTCATAGCCCTGCTTCCTCTCGTCGAGAGCTATTGCAAAAATTTATTTACCCAATGCTGCCTTGGCAAGAATCTTGCCACTTATTTCTAAGATTACTTCGTGAGTCTGGTGAAAGTAAAGAGGTTCTCGCTCATCAGGGCTCTTTTCAACAGGCCCCCTCTGGCAAGGTTTATCAGCTGATGCGCATAACGCTAGAAGACCCATCGATGTTTGCAGAAATTAGTGCGAATAAATATTTGGTCTCAATTCGATTGCTCAAGTGTGAACAAGATTTAAAACCGACTCTGATCAATCAGGATATTCCTTTCAAACTAACCCTTTGCCATTTTTAGCTAATTGTATTGACTCCAGCCTGATTAAGGTAAGCTCGAAGTTTGTCGATCATTGGCCAAGCTGCCGGTAGTACTGGCGAAACAGATAAATCTTTTTTGAATAAATCCTGCCAAGACAGTTCTTGATTTTCTAGACCACTTGGCTCTCCATCCCATGAATGAACGATGCAAACGTGAAGTCGTACGTATGCATGAGGATAATCATGCTCTAAGATCATCAGAGGTTGGTTTAAATTGCCAGAACAAGAAATTTTTATACCTAATTCCTCTTTCAGCTCCCGAGCTAAGGCTTCCATAAGAGATTCATTCGGCTCAATTTTTCCTCCAGGGAATTCCCAATAACCCGCAAATGGTTTGCCTTGTGGTCGCTTGCCCATCAACACGTATTGACGATCTTTAATGAGCACTCCCACAGCAACCTGAACGATCGGTCGCGCTTGAGTTGTCATGGTTAAGGCCTATTTTTTGACGGATTGGGATCCGGCCCAATGTTTTGCAAACTGCCAGGCAACCCTTCCTGAGCGGGATCCTCGCTCAAGTGCCCAGACCAATGCTTCCGGCCGAGCCTTCTCGATCTCTTTTTCTGTGATGCCGAAATGAGTTAGCCAGTGGGAAACAATCGCCAAATATTCTTCCTGACGCGGGGGATAAAAAGACAACCATAAACCAAAACGCTCAGATAATGAGATTTTTTCTTCAACGACCTCTCCGGGATGAATCTCGCCATCATCCGTATGTACGTACGACTCATTATCTTTCATGTATTCAGGTAAAAGGTGGCGCCGATTCGAAGTGGCATAGATCAAAATATTCTCAACCTGTGCTGAAATTGAGCCATCCAGTGCAGATTTCATTGCTTTATATCCCGACTCACCATCCTCGAATGAAAGATCGTCACAAAAAACAATAAAACGTTCGGGTCGAGTGGCTAAGATCTCAGTTATATCAGGTAAGTCAGCTAAGTAATCTTTATCCACCTCTACTAAACGTAAGCCCTGAGACGAAAACTGATTTAAACAAGCCTTAATAAGGGACGATTTGCCTGTACCACGCGCCCCCGTTAACAGAATATTATTCGCCGGCTTCTTGTCGACAAAATGCTTTGTATTCTCTAGGATAGCGTCGCGTTGTCGATCAATGTGTTTTAAATCATCAAATGAAATCGTTGATAAATGTTTCACGGGTTTCAAAAACCCAATGCTGCCAAAAATACTATCTCGTCGTTGCCAACGAAATGCCTTAGCCATCTTCCAATCCTCGTCAGTCAGAGGTTTGGGCAGAAAAGTTTCAAGATGATCTAAGAGGCGATCTAATTTATTGTTCATTAAGAGCGGTAATCAGCATTAATTGAAACATAATCATGAGAGAGGTCGCATGTCCAAATAGTCTGGGTCGCAGCACCTCTTCCTAGATCAACAGTAACAGTAATCTCAGCTTGCTTCATTACCGTTTGGCCCTGAGTCTCCTGATACTCTGGATTTCGGCCACCATTTTTTACAACCCAAACATCATCTAACCACAACTGTACCTTGGAACTATCTAGGTCATCAATTCCGGCATATCCAACTGCCGCCAAAATTCGTCCTAAATTAGGATCACTTGCAAAAAAAGCCGTTTTAACAAGGGGTGAATGCGCAATTGCTTTAGCGACACGGCTGCATTCTTGGCTTGTTTTGCCGCCCTTCACTTCAATCGTAATAAATTTAGTAGCGCCTTCACCGTCACGCACAATCATTTGCGCTAGTTGTTGCGAAAGTGAAATTAACCCTTCTCTGAATTTTCCAAATAAAGGATCGTTGCGGCTCTGGATGTTGACGCTAGATTGGCCTGTAGCCATCACAATAAATGAGTCGTTGGTAGAAGTGTCGCCATCGATCGTAATTGCATTAAATGATAAATCAGCTACTTCCCGAGTCAATTCTTGAAGTAAGACCTGGTTAATGTTTGCATCAGTACCAATAAAACCAAGCATCGTTGCCATATTGGGCTGAATCATTCCAGCACCTTTAGAGATGCCGGTTAAGTGAATGGGGGCAGCATCGGTCTGAATAGTGATCGATGCAGCTTTTGGCAAAGTATCGGTTGTCATGATCGCCTCTGCCGCAGAAAACCAGTCATCCTCTTTCAGTTTGGTAAACGCTTGGGGAACGGCTGAAATTATCTTATCAACCGGCAATGGCTCCATGATGACCCCGGTTGAAAAAGGCATCACCTGCTCAGCGCTTATTCCACAGATCTTTGCAACAGCTTCACAGGTCTGAAATGCGCGACGCAATCCCTCCTCACCAGTACCCGCATTCGCATTTCCGGTATTAACGATTAATGCTTCGATTGGATTACCTTCTCTCAAATGCTGCTTACAAAGCTGTACAGGGGCAGCACAAAATCGATTTTGAGTAAAAACAGCGGCTACTGCTGAACCAGGAGCCAAACGAATCAACAAAACATCTTTGCGATTAGCTCGCTTAATGCCAGCCTCAGCTATGCCCAATTGCACACCAGAAATTGGTATTAACGCCTTAGGATCCGGATGAGGAAAATTGACTGCCATAAACGAATTAGAACGGCAAATACAAAATTAAGCAATTTTTCCGTGACAGTGCTTGTATTTTTTTCCACTGCCGCAATGGCAGGGATCATTACGTCCTATTTTGGGACCTTCGCGGATCGGAGCGGGGGTAATGGAATGCTCAACTTGCTCAACAGGAAGGGTATCACCGCTGCCTATTTCCTGATGCTTGTATTGCAAATCTTTGATCTGACTATCATCGCTAATTGTTTCGGTTGCCTGATCTAACTCAGATGCACTCTTAATCTGCACTGTAAATACTGTTTTAATGACATCATTCTTAATCACATCCAATAATTCAGCATAGAGCTCAAATGCCTCGCGACGATACTCTTGCTTAGGATCTTTTTGGGCATAACCGCGCAAATGAATGCCTTGACGTAGGCGATCCAATGCAGCCAAATGCTCACGCCAGTGAGTATCTAGGCTATACAACATTACTGAACGCTCAAAGCTAGCAAATGATTCGCGACCTGTGAGCTCTTCTTTCGCTTTATAGTTTTTCTTAGCAGCTTCGATTACGCGAGAAATAATTTCATCTTCCTCAACGGTATCGGCATCAGCGATCCATTTCTGAAGATCAATCGTGATACCCCATTCACTGGCCAAAAGATTTTCCAAACCTGGAATATCCCACTGCTCTTCCATCGATTCCACTGGAACGTAGTTACGAACAATTGCTGTAAATACGTCATCGCATAAATTGGTAACTAAATCACCGATATCTTTGCTTTCAAGGATTTCATTGCGTAAGCGATAAGTTTCTTTACGTTGATCATTGGCAACATCGTCATACTCTAAAAGTTGCTTACGAATATCAAAATTTCGTCCTTCTACTTTGCGTTGTGCAGATTCAATTGATCGGGTTACCATTCCAGCCTCGATTGGCTCGCCTTCTGGCATCCGCAATCGATCCATTACGGATCGCAAACGATCCCCTGCAAAGATTCGTAAAAGTGGGTCATCTAGCGATAAATAGAAGCGGGATGAGCCCGGATCTCCTTGACGACCAGCGCGACCGCGTAACTGGTTATCAATACGACGGCTCTCGTGTCGCTCGGTTCCAATAATGTGTAATCCACCGGCGTTTACAACATTTTCATGCAAGGATTGCCATTCGTCTTTGAGCTTTTGGATTCGTTTACTTTTCTCGCTACTATCGAGGGACTCATCGGCCTCAATCAAAATCGATTGGCGCTCTACATTACCGCCTAAAACAATATCAGTTCCACGACCTGCCATATTTGTGGCTATCGTGATCATCTTTGGGCGACCAGCTTGCGCAATGATTTCTGCTTCACGCGCATGCTGCTTCGCATTTAAAACTTGATGGGCTAACTTTTCTTTATCTAGGAGTTTTGAAATCAGCTCAGAGTTCTCAATGGATGTGGTGCCTACCAGAACAGGTTGCCCGCGCTCATAACAATCTTTTATATCTTTGATAACAGCTGAGTAGCGCTCAGGGGATGTTTTATAAATTTGATCCTGACGATCTAAACGTTGACTCGGTCGATTCGGTGGAATCACCACCGTCTCTAAACCATAGATCTCTTTAAACTCGTATGCTTCAGTATCTGCGGTACCTGTCATACCGGCTAGCTTTTTGTACATCCGGAAATAATTTTGGAAGGTAATAGTGGCAAGTGTTTGATTCTCGTTCTGAATTCCTACTTTTTCTTTAGCTTCCACCGCTTGGTGAAGGCCATCCGACCAACGCCGTCCCTGCATTAAGCGACCCGTGAACTCGTCTACGATAATGACCTCACCGCCTTGAACAACATAGTGTTGATCGCGGTGATACAAAGAATGCGCTCTCAATGCAGCATATAAGTGGTGCATCAAATTAATATTCTGAGGAGCGTATAAGGAATCGCCGTCTTTTAATAGGCCCATTTGCACCAAGATTTGCTCAGCCTTTTCGTGACCGCGCTCGGTGAGATAGACCTGATGGGATTTTTCATCAACCCAGTAATCTCCTGGTTTGATAACTCCGGTACCATCCGATTTTTCTTCCCCCACCTGACGATCGAGATGAGCTGGCAAGGCATTCATCTTGATATAAAGATCGGTATGATCTTCGGCCTGACCGGAAATAATCAATGGGGTTCGAGCTTCGTCGATCAGAATCGAATCGACCTCATCAACAATTGCATACGATAAGCCACGCTGAACGCGTTGTGCCACATCCTGAACCATGTTATCGCGCAAATAATCAAACCCATATTCATTATTTGTGCCATACGTAATATCTGAGGCGTAGGCTTTTTGTTTAGCCTCATGATCCATTTGGGATAAATTAATTCCGACACTCAACCCCAAAAAGTTATAAAGCTTCGACATCCACTCCGCATCGCGCTGTGCTAAGTAATCGTTAACGGTGACAACATGAACACCCTTACCTTGCAAAGCATTGAGGTAAACCGCTAATGTGGCCGTAAGGGTTTTACCCTCACCGGTACCCATTTCAGCAATCTTCCCTTGATGAAGGGCTAAAGCGCCCATGATCTGGACATCAAAATGACGCATTTTCATGACCCGAACGCTAGCCTCACGGACAACCGCAAATGCTTCAGGGGCGATATCATCCAAGCTTTCGCCGGCAACTATTCTGGATTTGAATTCGGCAGTTTTTGCTTGCAAGGCTGGGTCATCAAGAGCTTGTAAGCCAGGTTCTAGGGCATTTACCTTAGCAACAACCTTACGATATTGTTTTAAAAGTCGGTCATTGCTGCTGCCAACCAATGTTTTAATAAGACCAAGTACCATAGCAATTAGATAAAAATGTAACCATTGAGTTTATCACCCGCGAGCCTACTATTCATGGACAAGCCGCAAACTAAGTTTGCCAAACCCCTCGAAGATTGCCTATTTCAGGAAGAGGGCCTAAAAAAACTGGTAGAACAAGCAAAAAAACACCAAGAGCTGACTCTTGCCGTAAAAAAAGTACTGGCTAGACTTGGATTTCAGTCTGCTTGCCAAGCATTGGTGGTCGAGTGGAAGCTCGCAAATCCTAAAGAAATAGCACTCATCCCATTGAATGCAGCCATTGGCACTAAATTACAACAACTAAGGCCAAGTATTGCCAATGCCTTACATCAAGAAGGTTGGTCCATTAAAACAATACAAATTAAGATCAAACCCCAAGCGTCACGATCGATAGCGATGCCCTCTGATCAACCCAAATTTACGAGCTCAGCTCAGTCTGCTTGGGAAAACCTTTATCAAAAACTTTCACCAGGATCTTCACTGCAGCAGACCGTTGGAAGGCTACTCAAAAACAGAAAAATCAAACGTTGAATGTTTCTTCAGCAGCTTGCAGATATGCCGATGGGGCTTTACTTTTACTAAAGGTTTCGATCGAGAACGCTGAGGGATCTTCTAATAACTTGCGCAATAAGGCGTTGTTTAAAGCGTGGCCAGATTTTTCTGCAATGTAAGCCCCAACAATTGGATAGCCCGCTAAATAAAGATCGCCAATTGCATCTAAAATTTTGTGCCGCACGAATTCATCGTCATACCGCAATTCCTCGTTGTTCAAAATACGATGCTCATCCAGCACAATTGCGTTATCTAGACTACCTCCACGAGCTAAACCAATTTCTCTTAATGCCTCAACTTCATGGGCAAAACCAAATGTCCTGGCTCGTCCAATCTCGCTTCGATAAGCATGCTCAGCAAAATCGACAATAAATCGTTGGCCAGTTTTATCAACCGCCGGGTGTCTAAAATTAATCGTGAAATCAAGACGAAAACCAAAAAAAGGTTCTAATCGAGCTAGTTTGTTGCCATCCCTTACCTCAACTGGCTTTTGAATCACCATAAATTTTCGGGGCGCATCTTGTTCAATCATTCCTGCAGATTCAATCAGGAATAGGAAGGAAGCGGCGCTTCCATCCATGATTGGAACTTCCTCAGCATCAACCTCAATCAGTAAATTATCCAGACCCAAACCTGAACACGCTGATAGTAAGTGTTCAACAGTTGATACTTTTACCCCATTTTTTTGAATAACCGATGCTAATCGGGTATCACATACCGCAAGAGCATGAGCTGGTATTGGTTCGGAATTTGATAAATCAACCCGCACAAACTGAATACCAAAGTCAACCGGTGCAGGTTTAATCGTTAATGTTGATTTGCGACCAGAATGCAAGCCAATGCCGACCGTTTTGATCGGCTTTGCTAAAGTTTTTTGCTTTAACATTTGGCTTATTCAGTGGTTTAGTAAAGATCAAAGGTGCTTAAGCGTTGTCGCAGCATCACTCACTTCGAATTTGCCGGGTGCTTCAAGCGCCAGGTAGTTAACAACACCATTGTCAACAATCATCGCAAAACGTTGTGAACGAACTCCAAGGCCACGGGCTGTCAAATCAAACTCCATGCCTAATTTTTTGGTGAACTCGCCGCTGCCATCACCGAGCATGCGAACTTTTTTTCCAACTTTGAGATCTCTGCCCCATGCGCCCATAACAAAGGGATCATTAACTGAGACACACCAAACCTCATCAACGCCTTTTGCCTTCAAGGCATCAAACTGTTCAACGTAACCCGGAACGTGTTTGGCCGAGCATGTTGGAGTATATGCTCCTGGTAAAGCAAAGATTACGATCTTCTTACCAGCAGTTAACTTATCAACTTCAAACGAATTTGGTCCCAAAGAACAGCCTTCGCGCTCTTCATCAATAAATTCATAGAGGGTGGCATTGGGTAATTTTTGTCCTACAGCAATCATGTGATCTCCATATCAATAGTAGTTTGGGGAGCTAACGCAGACGCTGGATTCGTCGTCCGGAGGGGCGACTGCACTAGCAATCCTCGAAACTACTATTGTATGGTTTATTTACTAATCTGCTTGTTTCCTTAAAAAAGCGGGTATTTCATAATAATCAGCCCCTTTATCCAACATAGCTTTCGCTTGAGGCGAGCTATCTGCGCCAAGACTTGGGGGAATTGACTCACGAGAATTCCGGAAAACCTTTGGAACATCAAGCTGACCATAATCAACAGCAGGATTAGTCGGCATCGCTTGAGCTGAAGACATACCACTTGACGCCTGTGGCTCGTTTCGGCTCATGACTGCCGCAGGGCTCGATGGAGCAAATTCTCCAAGAGTCGTCATGCTGGGATTTGCATCATTTGTTCCAGTTGCTTGTCGCCAAATTAATTGTGGCTGATCTTTTTGTAAGCTCTGTGAGCCATTAAGGCCCGTTGCAACTACGGTTACTCGAAGCGCGTCACCCAAGCTATCGTCATAAACCGTTCCAAAGATAACGGTAGCATCTTCTGCTGCGTAACCACGAATGGCTGCCATAACCTCGCGAGTCTCCGATAGCTTCAAAGAACGGCTTGCCGTGATATTGACCAAGACACCACGCGCACCAGAGAGGTCAACACCCTCAAGCAGTGGCGAGGCGACTGCTGCTTCTGCTGCCAAGCGCGCACGATCCATTCCAGAAACGGTTGCAGTCCCCATCATTGCTTTACCCTGCTCGCTCATCACAGTTTTCACATCTTCAAAGTCAACGTTAATCAAACCTTGCTCATTGATGATTTCAGCAATACCAGAAACAGCGTTATGCAACACGTCATCAGCACAAGCAAATGCCTTATCAAACTCTGCATCCTCTCCCATGACCTCAAAGAGCTTTTCATTCAAAACCACAATTAATGAGTCAACGTGCTTCTCAAGCTCTTGGGCACCCATCTCTGCAACCTTGAGGCGTTTTACACCCTCAAAATCAAATGGCTTGCTAATCACACCAACTGTAAGAATGCCCATTTCCTTAGCAACCTGAGCGACCACCGGAGCTGCGCCAGTGCCAGTGCCACCACCCATACCGGCGGTAATAAAAACCATGTGTGCGCCTTGCAAAGCATCTGCAATCCTGGAGCGGGCTTGCTCTGCAGCAGCTGCGCCAACTTCTGGCTTTGCTCCCGCGCCAAGGCCGGTCTCACCCAGTTGCAAGTTGAAACCTGCTTGTGAGCGTTGCAATGCACCGGCGTCAGTATTCATGCAAATAAACTCGACACCATTTACATTGCGGCGAATCATATGCTGGACAGCATTACCGCCAGCCCCTCCGACACCAACCACCTTGATGATGGTTTTGCCAGCTGTTTCCTGTTCAATCATTTCAAACTCCATAACACCCTCCTTTTTAATAATCAGCTTTCCACCATGGATTGCTGATGACGACGACGAAAAACTAAAAATTTCCTGTAAACCATTCTTTCATTCGTGTTAATACACCCTGAAAACTTCCGCCTTGCACAGCACGACGTCCACGCATCATCTGCGCTTGACCTTCCATTAATAAACCGAGTCCTGTGGAGTAACGTGGGCTTCGTAACACCTCGTGCAGATGCCCCTTGTATTCAGGCGTTCCAATCCGAGCTGGTTTTAAAAATACTTGCTCTGCAAGCTCAACCATCCCAGGCATCATGGATGTTCCGCCGGTTAAAACAACTCCAGATGAAACCATGTCTTCATAACCTGACTCACGAACAATATTTCTGACTAAAGTAAATAGCTCCTCAACACGCGGTTCGATGACTGCCGCAAGAGCTTGTTTGGACATTGGTCTGGGCTCTCGATCGCCAACCCCTGGAACATCGATCATGGCATTAGCATCAGCCATATCTTGTTTAGCAACTCCGTGATGAATTTTGAGATCCTCTGCCTCGATCGTCGGAGTCCTTAGTGCCATCGCAATATCATTCGTAATTTGATCACCGGCAATCGGAATCACAGCGGTATGACGAATGGAGCCTTGACTGTAAATTGCAATATCGGTAGTTCCACCACCAATATCAATTAAGACCACACCCAGCTCTTTTTCATCTTCTGTTAAAACTGCCAAACTTGAAGCAAGGGGCTGCAAAATGAGATCGTTCACTTCTAGACCGCAACGTCGCACACATTTGACAATATTTTGTGCAGCGCTAACTGCACCCGTGACGATATGTACTTTGACCTCCAAACGAATACCGCTCATCCCGATTGGCTCTCGTACATCCTCTTGTCCGTCGATGATGAATTCCTGAATCAGGATGTGCAAAATTTGCTGGTCAGTCGGTATGTTGATTGCTTTTGCAGTTTCTAATACACGCTCTACGTCTCCTGCTACAACCTCTTTATCGCGAATGGCAACCATACCGCTTGAGTTAAAGCTAACGATGTGGTTACCGGCAATGCCGGTAAATACCTGGACAATACGTCTATCAGACATCAGTTCCGCCTCTTCTAGTGCTTTCTGAATCGACTGAACTGTTGCCTCAATATTGACAACAACGCCTTTTTTCAAACCTTTCGAGGACGTTTGGCCTAAGCCCAAGACATTGAACTGTCCTTCGGGACTCAGCTCCGCAACCAGAGCAACAACCTTGGAAGTTCCAATATCCAAACCAACCAATAAATCGCGGTTGTCTTTACTCATTTTGATTCCTTAATTCTCTTCATGATTCAAATTAGCTAGTTGATAAGGTTGGAAATGCTGAACTTTGATAGCGGGGAGGCTCTGTTTTAGCGGTGCCCCAACCACGTGGACTGCAAAGCCATTTGGATAGCGCAGGTCAACTGCATCGACTCGACTGGGCCATTTTTGTTGGACTTGGGGCCAGTACTGTAAAAGCTGAGCGACCCGTTGCTCTAAAACACCTTTTGCCTGCTCTTCCTCGCGACCAAATTCAATACGCACACCATTACTTAATTTGATATGCCAGGCATATCGATCGGATAGTACTAAAGATTTCACGTCCGCCTCCCAAGGCTTAAACCATGCGCTTGCTTTCTGGTAAAGCCGCAAAACCTCCTTACTCGATCCATCGGGACCACTAAAGTCGATTAATACGGTGTTTTCATCAAGCTCGGCGACCGATCCCTCAAAGACTTCGCCATGGACATTCATCAATTTGTTTTGTTCTGGTTTGCCCCAAACCCCTAGAGGGTTTTGCTCCTCAATACTGACAATCAATCCGTTTGGCCAAGCGCGGCGCACACTGGCATGACGCACCCAAGGTAATGTCTCAAATGCTTCTTTGACATCTTGTAAGCGAACACTAAAAAAATTTCCTTGCACCTTGTCTAAAACCTGACTACGGACTTTAGCAAGCTGAATGTGCTTCAAATCTTTCTCGCTAGCAGATTCAATTTGTAAGTGTTTTAAATGAAAGACAGGTTGCTGACTGATCCATACCAAAACAGAAAGGAGAAGCGCTAAAACAAAAAATCGCATTAACCAGCGCGTTATCTCCTGCATACGATCCGGAAAATTCCAGATAGGCGCAGCCAGAACAGTAATTAAATTAGAGAAGTGCTCTGTCAATTTCATTCGCCTAAACCTCCGTGCTTCTGCGAGGAATTACCGAGCGTTTGACTCAAAATCCAAAGGACTAAATCTGCATAATCAACGCCTGCGGCTTTAGCAGCCATTGGCACTAATGAATGTGATGTCATTCCAGGAGATGTGTTCATCTCTAATAAAAATGGTGTGTTTTGATTGGATGCATTTAGCATCACATCCACTCGACCCCACATTCGACAACCCAATGCTCGATATGCTTTTACAGCAAGCTCTTGAACCTGCGCTTCAATCGCTTTATCTAAGCCGGTTGGACACAAATACTTGGTTTCATCTGAAAAATACTTATGATGAAAGTCATATCCAGCCTCTGGAGGAACGATTTGAATGACTGGCAAAGCCTGTGCTGTTTTTCCCTCACCAACGATGGGGCAGGTAAGCTCTGGGCCAATAATGCATTGCTCAGCCAACACTCTTGAATCTAATTTAGCCGCCAAACGGTAAGCGGCCTCAAGTTCATCTCGACGGTTTACTTTGCTTAAACCTAAAGAGGAACCTTCATGTGCAGGCTTAATGATGATTGGTAAGCCAAGTTTTTGAACTACGGCATCCCAGTTAGTCTGATCATGAATGACCTCGTATTGGGGTGTTGGTATATCGTTACTAATCCAAACTTGCTTGGTCACCACCTTATCAATTGCTAAGGCTGAAGCAAGAACACCGCTACCTGTATATGGGATATTGAACAAATCCAAAAGACCTTGAATGGTTCCATCTTCACCATATCGACCATGAAGCGCTATGAATACACGGTCATATTTCTGATCAATAATTTGTGCAGGATTTTGTAAGCCAGGGTCAAAAGGATGAGCATCAACCCCCTTCTCTAATAAGGCCTTTAAAACACCCTCGCCTGATAGAAGAGAAATTTCCCGCTCCGCAGAACGACCACCCAGCAAAACTCCAACACGGCCAAATTGTTTGGGATTGAGGTGCATCAATTCTGCTGCCACCTTTTTACCCCAATTAAATCCCGCTTGCACACTAGACATTTTTCATCTCCGCAAGCAGATGGGGAAGTTTTGAGATGGAGCCTGCTCCCATCGTTATTAATACATCGCCATCCCTTAATACATTTTTTAGAACACCAGGGATCTCTTTTATTTCTTCAACAACTTGTGCTGGCTTTTCTTTACCAACAGCCTTCATCAAACTTTTACTATCAGCCCCTTGAATACGTGCTTCACCCGCTGGGTAAACATTTGTGAGAACAAGTTCATCAAACTGACGAAGAACGTTTACGAATTCCCCAAAGCAATCACGGGTTCGTGTGAATCGATGTGGCTGAAAAGCTAGCACTAAACGTCGATTGGGATAAGCGCCCCGAGCAGCCAATAGAGTTGCCTGCATCTCGGCAGGATGATGACCATAATCGTCAATCAAAGTAAATGAGCCACCCTGATTCAGATTAATTTGGCCATAGTGCTGAAAACGTCTTCCTACTCCACTAAATTGCGCCAAAGCTTGGGTAATTGCATCATCGCTTACACCCAGCTCCGTAGCAATTCCAATGGCAGCTAAAGCATTCAACACATTATGTTGGCCTGGGAGATTTAATTTGATTTCCAGCGGTCCTGGCTTTACCCCATGTCTACGGATCGTGCGGCGATGAACCGTAAATTGCATTTGGGTGCCAATCGCCTTGATATTTATTGCACGAATATCTGCTTCTTCACTGCAACCATAACGAAGTATTGGTCGCGATACAAAAGGCAAGATGTCGCGAACATTTGCATCGTCGATGAATAGCACCGTAATTCCATAAAAAGGCATGCGTTGAGTAAATTGGACAAATGTATGTTTCAAGCGTGCCATATCATGCTGATAGGTATCCATATGATCAGC
>JACCDI012085041.1_pt1 | contig 21779 bp, 18 predicted proteins | sample 7442791 | NCBI WGS metagenome assembly JACCDI01 (sample SAMN15323434, study PRJNA562643) | freshwater metagenome | isolation source: river surface water | place: USA:Blue River Watershed | collected 2017-08-15
AACCAATCCAACTCCTAATACAGTTCCAGAAATCAGTGAAGAGCAACGCATGTTGAATGAGATGATTGCCAAAAAGAGAGGTCAAACTAAACCTACAGGCGGCGGCAATGGTCCTGACTTCGGCGATGGTGGTTCAGGTGGTGGCACTGGCGGCGGCAATGGCACTGGAAAAGGTCCTGGTAATGGTTCGGGAAGCGGTCTTGGTCCAGATGGAATTGAAGGTTTTGGAGGCAGAGGATTAAACGGTTACAGAAAAGCACCAGACAATTGCAACAGACCTGGTACAATTAAATTAAGCATCACTGTTAGAGCCGATGGCACCATAGTAGATATGGATGCGATACCAGGTTACGATATTGACAACTGTTTAATTGAGCGTGCAAAAGCTTGTTTGAAAAATGCAAAGTTTGATGCAGCATCTACTAATAAATTGGTGACTGGCGTTATCACTATTAAGTTTACACAACAATAAGGAGGCTGGATGACCTTTCAGGAAACAGTAGACTTTCTCTACAGCAAACTCCCCTATTTTACCCGCGACGGCAAAGCAGCCATCAAAAAAGATCTCGGCAATACACTGGCACTTTGTGAAGTGTTGGGCAATCCACAAAACACCTTTACCTGCATCCATATTGCAGGCACTAACGGAAAAGGCAGCGTCAGCAATATGCTATCGGCCATTTTCCAAAACCACGGATTTAAAACCGGCTTGTATACCTCACCACATTTAAAAGATTTCAGAGAGCGCATTCGTGTAAATGGCGAAATGGTATCAGAGCAATTTGTGATTGATTTCACAGAACGCATCAAACCACATCTTGAAACCATACAGCCATCCTTCTTTGAAATAACTGTTGCCATGTGCTTTCAGTATTTTGCAGAACAAAAGGTAGATTATGCCATTATAGAAACAGGATTAGGAGGCAGATTAGACAGTACAAATATTATACAGCCAATATTATCGGTGATTACCAATATAGGCATGGACCATGCGGATATGCTTGGCGATACTTTGGATAAAATAGCCTTTGAAAAAGCAGGCATTATCAAACCAGGTATTCCGGTGGTGATTGGCGAAAGTCACCCAGAGACAGATCCTGTTTTCAGACAAAAAGCAACAGAAACAAATTCTGATATCTATTTCGCCGACACCAATGTCAATTATTACAACACCGAAATAGACACCGATTTACTGGGACATTATCAGCAAAAGAATGCCGTTACAGTGATGCAGGCAGTGGATGTTTTGAAAACGATGGGCATTGCGTTGGACTATTACAAAGTAGCCACAGCATTGATGAATGTAAGAGCATTGACACAGTTTAGAGGTCGCTGGGACATATTGAGTAAATCGCCAAAGATCATCGCAGACACCGGTCATAACGCCCACGGACTAACATTGGTGATGGCACAGTTAAAGAAAGAAAAGTACAACAAGTTACATATGGTATTTGGGATGGTGAGCGATAAAGACAGAAGTAAAGTACTAGAGTTACTGCCCAAAGATGCTACATATTATTTCACAAAAGCAGCATTACCAAGAGCATTAGCACCAGAAGTATTGCAAGATGAATGCTCAGCCTATCAATTAAACGGGCAGTGTTATGGCGATGTAAAATCGGCCTTAGAAGCAGCCAAAGCAGCAGCAAGTGATACGGATTTGATCTTTATAGGCGGCAGTACCTTTGTAGTGGCAGAAGCGATATGAATACAGAGCAGAGATTAATTATTTACACCGATGGAGCAGCATTAGGCAATCCAGGCAAAGGCGGCTATGGTATAGTGATGTTATGGGGCAAAGCCCGAAAAGAAATTGCCGAAGGATTTGAGCATACCACCAATAACAGAATGGAATTATTGGCGGTGATTGTAGCATTAGAGACCATTAAAAAACCAGACATTAAAATTCATATTTATACAGACAGCAAATATGTCTGCGATGCCGTAGAGAAGAAATGGGTGTTTGGCTGGCAACGAACAGGCTGGAAAAACAAGAAGAACATAGACTTATGGAAACGCTTTTTGAATGTATACAAGCATCACGATGTGCAGTTACATTGGGTTAAAGGGCATGCTGGTATAAAAGAAAACGAAGTTTGCGATAAACTCGCCACAGGCATGGCTCAGAGCGGTCCCTGGAAAAAAGACCACGGCTACATCGAGAGTCAGGAATCTGGCTTATTATAACTGAGCAAAGGCAGTAAATTCCTTAACATAAAATTAAGCAACATTTAATACATTTGCGGCATGTCAAGAGAGCAATGGTTACTGGTAATTACGCTACCTGTATATATTTTATTTATCGTTTCCGAAATTTACATTGGCAGGAAAAAGGGTTTAGACAATTATCATTTCAAAGACAGTTTAATTAGTATCTGGCTTGGTTTAGTGGGAGCAGCCTTAGATTACACTTTAAGATTTGTTACCTTAGGCGTGTTAGACTGGTGCAATGCGCATGCTATTGTCAAACCAGATTTACTGACGTATTATCCGGTGGCGGCTTGGGTAGTGGTTTTTCTGGCGCAGGACTTCTGTTTTTACTGGCTTCATCGTTCAGAACATTACAGCAGAGTTTTGTGGGCAGTACACAGCAATCACCACAGCAGCGAGAAATATAATTTCACGGTAGCATTAAGATCATCGACCTTACAGCCCTTGTACAGATTTTTGTTTTATATACCAGTAGCGTTTTTAGGATTCGACGGCTTGACCATTATGTTCATGTATGCCGTCAACCAATTTTACCAATTTTTCCTTCATACCGAAGTCATAGGTTTTATGCCAAAGTGGTATGAAGCCATCTTTGTGACACCCTCGCATCACAGAGTACATCATGCCAGCAACGTAAAGTATCTGGATAAGAATATGGGGCAGGTATTGATTATATGGGACAAGCTATTTGGCACCTTTGAGAAAGAGACAGAATCACCGAAGTATGGTTTAACCACCAATTTGGGCACCTTTCATCCCTTGAAAGTGATTTTTAGTGAATGGCAAAAAATCATTAAAGATTTGGGCAAACCCGGTCCGTTAACACAGCGCTTCAAGTATTTATTTAAGGCCCCAGGCTGGAGTCATGATGGCAGCAGCAAGACCAGTGATGAACTAAGGAAAGAAATAAAAAACCCCGCAAACTGAAGCTTACGGGGTTTAATTTATTTAAATAATTATTATTGTTCTTTTTGTAGCGCTAAAACCACTTTAGCACCTTGTTTATTAGCGATACTAACCATTTCCATTACCTTTTCGTATTGAACGGTTTTATCGGCATGAATACTAACAGGCGCTGTATTATCTTTCGCTAGCTGAGCGGCGAGAACGGCAGAGACTTGTTCGTAGGTAAGACCGCGAACATCGTTAACAGCGTATTCCCCTTGCGCATTTAATTGCATTCTGATAGGCTTAACCGGAAGATGCTGATCGTCTACCCCTTTAGGCAGAACAATTTTCAGGATTGGTTCAGGAGAAACCGTAGAAGTCAGAATGAAAAATATGAGCAGCATGAAAATAATATCTGTCATAGCAGACAGACTAAATTCAGTGGACACTCTACTTTTTCTTCTAATAGCCATAATGGTGTTTGTTTGGATTAAGCAGGTTGTTGAAGGATATCGAGGAATTCGAGTTTATAGGCTTCCATTTTGTTAGCCACTCTGTCGATTTTTAGCATCAGTAAGTGGTAGCTGGCGAAAGCGAAGATACCGAGGAGCAGACCAGCCGCACTAGACACCATTTTAACGTATAGACCACCAGAGATAATATCGATTTGAATGCTGTTAGCCAGGGAAATTTTATAGAACATTTGAATCACCCCGAAGATGGTACCTAAGAAACCAAACATAGGAGCAAGACCAGCGATGGTAGAAAGGAAACCAAGATTTTTCTCCATTTTATAAACCTCCATAACACCCACATTTTCCATAGCAGACTCGATATCATGAATAGGCTTACCAATACGAGAGACACCCTTCTCAATCATTTTAGCGATTGGAGAATCCGTTCTTTTGCAGAGCGTATCAGCACCCATGATATTATCGTTCAACACCATGTCTTTGATATTCATCATAAAGGTAGGATCGATTTTAGAAGCCTTCTGAATGGTTAACCATCTTTCGATAGCCAGGTAAATAGAGGCAACGAACATGATACCGATTGGAATCATTACCACCCCACCCTTTGCGGCCAGTTTCCAGAGGTTATCCGGCATTTCGGCTGTTGCTGCATTTGTAGTAGCTGCTGCTGTATCACTAACAGCTTGTAAAAAAATAGATAATAACATTTTTATATAGCGATTTTAATATCTTAAGATGCAAAAATAGGATTTAAAGCATGGAATCAGATGCAGACAGTCGAGGCAGTATCCACACTTTATCAGTACAACTTAAAGGATGAAACTTTACAAATTAAAAACACCCTGGTTTTAATTCACAAAACAAATCCACCAAGTGTTACAAACGTTTATTTTGTAGGGATTCTGACAGTTTGAAAAGACATTGGAAAGTCTTCTTCTCTGTTAAAAATTAAGTGAAAAAACCTGTCAAATTTACTGTACACAAGCAGAATCATGGCAGTAAAAAATGGCCAGAAAATTATTGGAGGAACAAAACTTGAAAACATATTAGTAAATAAACGATTAAGACTTGAATTTATTTTGAGCGACTAGTAAGTTTTGCGTACTTTTGCGGTCAATCATGTGGAATGCCATTTCAACCTTTTGTATAAGGAACAGATTTCTGCTTTTAGTGTTGCTGGGCTTGATGACTGTAGTATTCGGATACTATGCCACCAAGGTGAAGATGACCTACGACAATGCCAAGATTATCCCTCAGGATGATCCCGACTTTATTGATTACATCAAATTCAAAGACAAATTTGGAGAAGATGGGAATGTGGTCGTGATTGGTGTGCAGAGTGAAAAGTTATTTGAGTTAAACTTTTTCAACGACTGGTATAAACTGAGCGATGAGATTGAAAAAACAGAAGGTGTAGAAAAAGTAATTTCTATTTCTAAAGCCTATAATCTGGTAAAAAATGATTCTATCAGACGTTTAGAGTTTAAGCCTATCATCAATCAGGCTGTCAGAACTCAGCAGGAACTGGATTCAGTAAAAGACATAATCAATTCTCTGAAATTTTATCAGGGCATCTTGTACAATCCAGATAGCAATGTTACTTTAATTGCTGTTACACTCAAGAAAAAAGAACTTGACAGTAAAGCCAGAATTCCACTGGTGAAAGGCATTGAAGAACGCGCCAGAGCTTTTGGAAAGAAATACAATTGCAGTATACATATTTCCGGACTTCCTTATGTAAGAACGATTATGAGTTCTAAGGTAGCCGACGAAATACAGATATTCACTTATCTGTCGATGTTGATTACTATTATCTTCATCTTTATCTTCTTTAGATTTATCAGTGCTGTTATACTCTCGCTTATTGTTGTAATCATTGGCGTAATTGCCACACTTGGCTGTCTGGCCATGTTAGATTATAAGATTACACTGTTAACTGGTATCCTTCCTCCACTAATGGTAATTATTGGTATTCAGAACTGCATTTACTTGTTGAATGTGTACCATCAGGAATATACCAAACACAGGAATAAGATGAAAGCCATAACCAGATTGATTTCTAAAAACGGCTTACCTCTTTTCTTAACCAACGTTACCACAGCGGTTGGATTTATGGTATTCAGTTTCTCTGGCAGTGCCATGCTGGATCAGTTCTCTGTAGTTTCTGGTATCATTATCATGCTGGTTTACGTTGTATCATTGGTATTTATACCGATTGTATATAGTTACCTGCCACCACCAAAACCTCAGCATACAAAACATCTTGATGGCAAGCGACTCAACAGAGTCATGGAAATTTGCAACTACTGGGTGTACAACAGAAGACGTTTGATTTATGTGATTACAGCAATTCTGTTAATTGTTTCACTGTATGGATCAACTAAAGTTCAGAACTTAGGATATGTGGTAGACGATTTACCGGCAGATGATCCGGTGAAAGTAGACTTAAACTTCTTTGAGCGCACCCTGAAAGGCACACTGCCGTTTGAGATAGTAATAGACACTAAAACCGAAGGCGGCGTAAAAGATTATGCTACCCTTCAGAAGTTAAACAGATTGGAAAAAGAGCTTTATAAATTCCCTGAATTTTCAAAACCTTTGTCAATTGCGGATGTATTGAAATTTGCTAATCAGGGCATGAACGAAGGAGACGAAGCATACTTTATTGTTCCTAATGTAGTGGACATTTCAAACATCGTCGACTATCTGCCACAGCAGGATTACAAAAAGAGTGTTGTAAAATCGATGGTTGACAGTACATACAGACTTGCAAGAGTAAGTGTACAAATGGCAGACATAGGATCTCAGAAGATGAAAGTGCTTTCTCAAAGAGTTCAGAACAAACTTGATTCTATCTTTCCTAAAGACCAGTATAATGTAAAGATAACAGGTACCAGTGCTATTTTCTTAAAGGGCAATGATTATCTGATTGACAACCTCATTCAGAGTATGGTATCTGCCTTATTAATAATTTCAGTAATGATGGCCTTCTTATTCTTAAGTTGGAGAATGGTATTGATATCATTAATTCCGAATATTATTCCATTGATTATGACATTTGGAATCATGGGCTTTTTCGGCATACGCTTAAAACCATCAACCATTATCATTTTCAGTATTGCTTATGGTATAGTCGTCGATTTCACCATCCATTATCTGGCGAAATACAGGCATTCCTTAAAGAAACATAACTGGGACATGAGCAAAGCCATTCCAGAGAGCTTGATGGAAGCCGGTCCGAGTATCATCTACACCGCCATTGCTTTATTTGCAGGCTTTATCATCTTTGCAGCCTCTAATTTTGGTGGCACCATCGTATTAGGCGTATTGACCTCGATTGCTTTAATCTTTGGTATGTTTATGAACTTAATATTGTTGCCAAGTATTTTATTATCTCTTGAGAAGAGCATCAATGCTAAAGAAGAATTGGGTGCTACATTGATTGAGATAGATCCGGAAGACGAAGAAGATTAAGTTGTCGGGGTAATCGAATACAGTCATAGCAGCTGATCGAGCTTATACAATCAACAACAAAATCACCCATCGCACAGACTTATACTATCAGCTTTGCGATCATAAAAAAAGGGCATTGAAAACAATGCCCTTTTTTATTGTTATAAGATTTTTATTAATCCAGATGTTCGTTACCTGGGTGAAGTTTGCTATGCTTTCTGCTGTAGAGGAAGTATACCAGAATACCAAGCACACCCCAGATGATAAAGGCATACCAGGTACCGATACGCACCTGAGACATTAAAGCCAAATTGGCGATAACACCTAAAGAAGCGATTACAGGCAAGTAAGGAGTTCTATATGGACGCTCGAGATTCGGCTCTCTGACACGCAGAATCCAAACAGCGATACACACCATAGAGAAAGCCAGCAAAGTACCCATACTACACATTTCAGACACTTTATCAATTGGCGTTAAAGCTGCCACGATGGCTATGATGACACCAATAAAGACAGTTGATCTGAAAGGCGTTTTGAACTTAGGGTGCAATTGACCGAAGAGTTTCTTAGGCAATAGACCATCTTTAGACATACCTAAGAAGATACGAGTCTGACCCAGCATCATTACCATCATCACAGAGGTTAGTCCCGCTACAGCGGCAATGGTAATAAGGTATACGGCCCAAGGCTGACCGATAGAAGCGAAAGCCGAAGCCACAGGCGCTTTGGTATCTAATAAGTCGTAGCGTTGCATACCGGTTAGCACTAAAGACACCAGGATGTATAACAAAGTACAAATCATCAAAGACATCACGATAGCGAAAGGCACATCCTTTTTAGGGTTAATGGCCTCTCCTGCTTGTGTAGACACCGCATCGAAACCGATATAGGCGAAGAATACAATAGATGCAGCGGTACCGATACCACCCCAGCCAAAGTGACCAACACCTTTAACATCGATGATGCGTTCAGGAATAAAAGGAAACCAGTTATTGGTATCGATGTAGAAAGCACCCATAATGATGACGAATAGTACCACGGCAACTTTAATAATAACGATAAGGTTATTGGTTTTAGCCGCTTCTTTAATACCTTTTACCAGGATATAGGTAACAATGATGGTAATTAGAACAGCTGGCAGGTTAAAGGCAAAACTAAAACCGAACAACTGAGGTAATTCAATATTGGAGTAGTGCGTTTGTAAATCTGCAAGTGTATTACCTTTTACAGATTTAGACACATCTTCCAGAGTTTTCCAGTGTGCAAAATAGGTATCTTCGATACCCATTTTAAGCGCTTGAGCTTTAAGGGTAATAAAATCAACAGAGGAAGTCATCAGGTTAGAAATCTTGGTCATAACCTCGGCATTATGAAGTTTCTCGGCAGCAGTAACTGGATCATTGGCCATCCAAAGCGGCATATGAATACCGAATAGGCCCAGGAGTTTTTCGAAGTACCCCGACCATGAAACGGCCACGGTAGTAGCACCCATCATGTATTCGAGCACTAGGTTCCAGCCTATGAACCAGGCGAACAACTCTCCTACTGTACCGTAAGAATAAGCGTAAGCAGAACCTTCAACCGGGAGGATAGACGAGAATTCGGCATAACACAGAGCAGCGAAAGTACAGGCGATACCAGCCAATATGAATGAAATTGCTAAAGCGGGTCCTGCATAATCGTGAGCAGCGATACCTGTTAAAGTAAAGATACCGCCACCGATAATGGCACCGATACCCAGGGATGTTAGTCCCCATTTGGTTAAGACTCTGTTGAGTTCGCTTTTTTTAGCATCTGCATGAAATGCATCTATTGGTTTCCTTCTCCAAACTGACATTTGTAAATATATTTATCTTTCAAAAATATAGAATTTGTGTAAAGCCTCCTAATCTGATATTGAAATAATACAGCGCTTCTGGAAAATTTATTCAAAAAAAAAGGCCCTGCTGATGCAGAGCCTTTTCTAAAATATTGCTTGTTATTATTTAATAACTGAATTGTCTTTTTTGAACAGGTCAAGTACAATTGGAGATGCGATAAAGATTGTAGAGTAACTACCCATCACCACACCAATTAACAAGGCCAAAGAGAAACCTTTAAGAGCGGCACCACCGAACAACAACAATACAAGTACTACAACGAATACTGTTACAGATGTCATGATAGTTCTTGATAAGGTTTGGTTGATCGCGATATTGATCAGTTTACCTTTATCGTGTTCAGATCTGTATTCAGTGAAGTTCTCTCTGATACGGTCAAAGATTACCACCGTATCGTTAATTGAGTAACCGATGATGGTTAAGATCGCACCGATGAAGTTCTGGTCGATTTCGAGAGCGAATGGTACGATACCATCCAGAAGCGCGAAGATCGCGAATACCATCAGAACGTCGTGTAATAGAGCGATGATCGCACCTACAGAGAAACCAAAGTTTTTAAATCTGATGAAGATGTACAAGAAGATAGCGATGATGGAAACAATAACAACCCACATAGATTTGGTTCTAATGTTTTGGGCGATTGTTGGTCCAACCTCCGAACTACTTAAGATACTCTTCTTAGTCGCCTTGAAAGGAGCCAGAGCTTTTAGCACATCATCTTCGATGCTGTCAGCACTCATATTGGCTTCGTTAATTCTATAGGTTGTAACGATTTTATAACGACCGTCTGTACCGATGGTTTTAACCTCGTTGCTACTTCCAGTTAAGTTTTTATCTAATGTAGCTTTGATGTCTTCAGCAGCAATACCTTTCTCTAGTTGCATCTGGTAACCGTAACCACCTTTGAAGTCGATACCAGTACTCAAACCACCTTTGCTGATTAATACAGCAAAACCGATAACGATGATAGAGGTAGATAATAAGTAGAAACGTTTACGTTTAGAAATGAAATCAAAGTTAGCATTAACTAATAGATTAGCAGAGAAATTATTAGAGAAAGACACTGATTTACCTTTGTTCAATCTTCTTTCGATCAGTAATCTGGTGATGAAGATAGAGGTAAACAATGAAGTGATGATACCGATGATCAGGGTGATAGCGAAACCGTAAACCGGACCAGCACCAACGAAGGTCATGATAATAGCCGCGATCAAAGTAGTTAAGTTACCATCTATGATAGAAGATAGAGCTGCGGTGAAACCTTGTTTTACAGAGGTTTTAAGCACCATCCCTTTTCTAAGTTCTTCTTTAATACGTTCGTAGATCAGTACGTTAGCATCTACCGCCATACCGATGGTTAACACGATACCCGCGATACCTGGCAACGTTAAAGCAGCACCGTAAGAAGCAAGGATACCGATAAGGAAGAATAAGTTAGCAAATACAGCGATGGTAGCGATAGCACCACCTCTGTTGTAATAAAGTAACATTAATACAAGTACCACGAAGAAACCAACGAACATAGAGTTCATACCCATGCGGATAGACTCCTGACCCAATGTTGGTCCCACCACGTCTTCAGCAACGATATTAGCCGGAGCTGGTAATTTACCTGCTTTAAGCACGTTTGCTAAGTCAGTTGCCTCTTCTACAGAGAAGCTACCACTGATAGAAGAGTTTCCGCTAGGAATTTCCTCGTTAACACGTGGAGCAGAGAATACTTTATTATCGAGAACGATAGCGATGAAATCGTTGTTGATAGCCGCTTTTTTAGTTAAGTTTTTCCAATCTCTTGTAGCAGTTTGAGTCATGCTCATTGATACTTCAACCTGACCAGTGTTTTGGTTATTGGTAGCGAAAGCATCAGCAATGATATTTTCTTCACCGCTACCCATTGCAGCTTTTTCATCTTTAGTAGATTTAAGTGCATACAAGTAGTAGATTGGTCTTTCTTCGCTTTCAGCTTTAGCGCTCCATGCGAATTTAACATCTTTAGGAAGCACTTTTTTCACTGCTTCATCTTCAAGCATCTTGTTAATTTTGGTAATAGACTCTTTAGCAGCCATCGCCAGCACACCGCTTTCAGCGATATTGCCTTTGTTGTCTTGCATAGGTACTAAACCAGCTTCAGCAAAAGGGAATTTAGAAGAATCTTTAGCATTAATTTCTTTATCAAAAGCTTTTTTAGCACTGTCGCGGTCGGTAGAATCGGCCATTGCTAAGATAGTTTTCAGTCTGTTAGAATCTTCAACAGTAAGACCTTTACTCATTTTTAATTTCTGAGCGTAGGCATTGTTCATTGGTGTGTAGATACGGGTATAACCTTCAAATCTGTTTTTAGGGTTATTACCATACACTTCCCAGAACTCCAAACGAGCGCTTTGCTCTAACAAGGTTCTGATACGTTTAGGATTATCAACACCAGGTAATTCAACGGAGATTCTTCCGCCTTCCATTTCCTGAATGGTAGGTTGAGAGATATTACCAGCATTCAAACGAGCTTCGATAACTTGTCTGGTGTTATCCGCTTTATCGTTTAATTCATTTTTCAGGTATGAGATAACTTCATTTTCAGTAGAACTCATGGTTAAACGCTTGTTATCTTTGTTGGTGAACAGAGATAAAAGCGGACGGGTTGGAGCAGTAGCTTTGAAGTTTTTAACGAAGATATCGATAAAATCGCCACCATTCTTTTGGTAATCAGCCTGAGCCAATTCGATAGCTTTGTTAAGATCTTTGTCTTTTCCGTTTGGTCCGGCAAGTGTTCTAACCACTTCACCTTTGTTCACTTCAAGAACAACGTTCATACCACCTTGAAGGTCGAGACCTAATTTCAACTCAGCATCTTTGCATTGGAAATAATCTTTTTTAGCGATGAAGATATCCAATAAAGGCTTTCTGCCTAAAGAATCTACATATGTTCTGTATTTTTCAGCATCATAGACCCCATTTTTAGTGGCAAATGTTTTAGCTTTAGCCTCAAAACTCCTGGCCATCCAGGTAAAAGACAACTGATAGATGCACGTAAGTACAAATACCACTGCAAAGAAAATTACTAACCCTTTATTTTTCATTTTGTTACGTTAATTCTATTTTATATGAAGGGTGCAAAAATAACAATTTAAAGCAAAAAACCATACTACAAAGCCTTCTACAGCAAAACAAATCCGTAATATTTTCAACATTTACGGCATTTCGTGGATTTCAATCAATCAAATACCCGAATTTATGACAGTAATTTTACTTTCGATGATGTCATACAGGCTTAAAAACAAAAAAGGCTGTCACTTGAATGACAGCCTTTAAAATATTGTTTGAGAGCTCTTATTTCAATTTTGCTAATTGATCTTTAGCTTCTTTGTTTTCAGGATCGATACCAATTACTTTTTCGAAATTGGTTTTAGCTGTAGCATTGTCCTTGTTATGCAGAGCAATAAATCCAAGATAAGAGTATGCTGTAATAAGGTTTGCTTTGTTTTTGTTAACATCTGCAGAAGCTACTTCAATAAATTTGGTGTAATGCGGAATAGCTAAACCTTTAGGATCTTTCATATTATCGAGTTCAAGCTGACATTTAGCTCTCCATAGGTAACCATCTGGTGCTTTAGGCTGCATTTTGGCAAAGTCAGCGAAACAAGTATCAGCATTCACATATTCTTTACAAGAGTAGTAGGCGCGACCTAAATAATAGTAATCCAGAGAGCTTGGTCTTTTTTCCATACTGATTCTTTTTTTCATGATCAGGATTGCATCTGCATAACGTTTAAAGTTGAACAGGTTTTTACCATATTCAGAATAGACATCAGCGTTGGCAGAATCCATCATCAGAGCTGATTTGAACGCGTTTATAGATCTTACAGTATCACCGTTAGAAGCATAGATTTTACCAGCGTAAGAATAATCCAGGGCATTGATTTTATCAGATGGAGAGTATTTGAAATATTTTTCAAGATACATTTGAGCCGGTTTATACTTTTTAAGTTCCTGATTGCTGAAAGCTAAAATTTTCAGGTAGACAGGATTGGTAGAATCAGAAGCCTGGTAAGCCCCTACTTCATCCAATACTTTCTGGTATTCTTTCAGTTGAAACAAGAAACCACTATAGGTCATTTTAGCTTTGCTATCATTAAAGTTCAGGTCGATGTACTTTTTGAATTCAACGGTAGCTTTGCTATAATTTTTGGTCAGGTAATACAATTCCCCTAATTCTTTGTGGGCGATACTAAAGCTTTGATCAACTGCATTGGCTTTTTCCAGGTATTTGATAGCTATATCATAACTTTTTGCAGTGTAGTAAAGGCGACCGATACGAATGTTTGCCAGAACATTGTTTGAATCAACAGCAGTAACAGTTTCGTAGGTACTCATAGCAGTACCACCTTTGCTTAGATCGATGTACATATCACCAAGAATCAGGGTATAGTAGTAAGTTTCTGGCTGAATGGTTTTCGCTTCATTAACATAATCGATGTAGGTAGCAACGTTAACAGGTGCAGGGCGGTATGCCAGCTGACCAGCCTGAAACAATACTTCAGCATCTTTGCGTTTAGAAACAGAAAGTGCTTTATCGATAAATACTTTTGCAGATTCGTCGTTACCACCGTTCATCAGACTAAGACGAGCTTTAGCAATTGAAGAGAGAGCAGTAGCGCCAGTTTCGGCGATGTTATAATAGAATTTTGCAGAGTCCATCACTCCCATTTTCAGGTAAACATTACCCAGGTAGAAAGCGGCATCTGTATTTTTAGAACTGTTGTATATTTTTAGCAGTTCAATTTTAGCTTTCACTAAGTTTTCATTTTGAATTTCTTTGACAGCATTGTCAAGGGACTGAGCGTTAACCGCTGCGGTAGTCAGAACAAGGGCGATAGATACAATTAACTTTTTCATGTGCTTATGGCTTGATTATTACTTCTCGACCGGGAAATATTGCCGGACTAAGTCCGCATTTCAATACTAACCTTTGAGCTTTTGTTTTAAATAGGAAGTTTACAAAATTGGTGCCTGATTTTTTTTCCATGCCACAATTCACCAGAACAACAGGTGAAATCATCGGATATTCTTTAGTGCTTATCGATGACTGGGTAGGAAATGTGTTGGTAATATTGCCGGTACTGTCAGGAGCAGTTACAGGCAACACTTTAAGATCTTTTAGGAATTCGGCCGTAGCATCAGATTCAACATCTGCGATGTAAGAAAACGGAATCATAGCGATGGCCTTAGGATTCGTTCTAAGGTATGCCATCAATTCTTTAACGGAATTAGCCGCGAAGAGTTTAGAAAGTTGAGAGGCATTCAGATTAAAATGATTTTTGAGAAAGGTTTTTGCCTGGGCATTGCTATTTTCTATACCAAGGGTAAAGTTATTATCTGACTTACCTTTAAGGAAGCGTTCGAGTTCAATGGCATCGAGCGTCTCATAGAAAGAGAGATCAGAAGTAATGAAAGCGTAGGCATCGTAGGCGAACACGTATTGTTTAGGCGTAAAAGACTCGCGACTTCTCAGCACTTTTATTTCCTGTTCGGAGAGCATACGGTGGAGAACAGCCAGAGAGATGGTATTATCGAGCAGACCTTTGATGATAGAATCCTCGTTGAGGTAAGACGCTTTAAAGCGAGGAAATTTGTAGATGTTTTCAAAAGATTTTATTTCCTCTTGAACGATCACTTTGACACTTGAGTCGGCCCAGAGGGAGATGGTATCTATTTCGGGACCAGAGGATTTGGAATCAGAGGCAGGATTGCCGGAGCAGGCAGAGAGCAGAAGAATAACTGCCAGCAGACACGTTCCGATTATTTTATTCGTCACTTTTAAGTTCGTTTTTAAAATCCTGATAAGTTCTTATCATTCTATAGGCGCCATAGAGAAACATGGCTATGCTCATAGCACTCTTCAAAGTATCATCGGCGAGTCTGAGATTATCGCTAAAATAGAACAGGCCAGAGATAACTATGAAGAGTACATACAGAGCAAATTTAAAGATGTATGAAGGGTATTGAATGAGCGATTTTAGGAAGTCCATTCAAACTTATTCGTCAATTTCGAAGGTAATAGGAATACGGCAAGGCGCTTTAACAGATTTACCACCCACTTTAGCAGGTTTGAATCTATTAGACGTTTTTCTTACCACACGTATAGCTTCGGCATCCAGTTCTTTATCACCAGAAGAGTTGAGCACACTCACATCGGTTACTTTACCATCTACACTAACGATGAAGTAAACCTGAACCACACCAGCGATACCTAATGATTTAGGACCTTCAGGGTATTGTAGATTTTCTTCAAGGAATTCGGTAAGGGCGGCCTGACCACCGATAAACTCAGCTTGTTGGTCAACGTTGAGATACAGTTTATTTTCGTCAACCACATCACCGGTACCCAAGTCTGGGTCTACGATAAAAGGAACTGCATCCGGATCACCTTCAATTTTCTTATCACCGATTTCTTTATCTTTCAGATCATCCACAGTTGGAGGAGGTTCTTTATCGGCATCTTCTTTTTTAACCGCCAGCATTTCCAGGAACTTTTCGGTAGGTCTTTGAACTTCTACAGGTTCTGGTGGTGGAGGTGGAGGTGTTTCATCCTTTTTAATAGAAGGCGGTTGAATAAGGTCGACGATGATAGTATCCACTGCCTCTTCCTCTTCCTTATCAAAGAGACCTAAAGTATTTGCAATTTTAGGCGTATACAGACTGAATACGAAAATACTAACACTAAGAGCCAGCGCTTTCAGCAGGTGTTTTTCGTAGACATTACGTAAATCAAATGCTCCATAACCCTTGTTTCTGTTGTCAAAAACAATATCGTTCATGGATTGATCGAAGAAATTTTTGTTACTGTCCATTGTACTTGAATTTTTTAGTTAATACACATTGAGTTTAAAAGGTAAATAGGCTATACAGTTATTTTGCAACTTTTGAATTTCCTCCGTTTTTGATAGCTTCAATTTCAATAGGTTGAACATCTTGAACAGAATAGCGTTTCACGTTAGTGATATCCATTTCATCCAGAGCACTTACCAATCCTTTATATTCAGCATCGTCGGTGGTTTTGATAATACAGATCATGGTATCTTTACTACCATATGTTTTTTGTAACTGATTTTGTTTCCAGTAGATGATATCTCTGATACCTTTCTCGCTGGCGAAAATTGTTCTTTTGAGGTCGGTGGCCGTGCTGCCCTCGTACCACCAAACAGCGTTATCTTTATCTAAAATCAGATTAAGTAGTAGGCCTTCATCAATTTTAGCTTTCTTATCATCCAATTTCTTAGGCATGTTGAGTTCCATGGCATTGGGTTTATTCAATGTCGTGGTCAACATAAAGAAAGTGATCAGGAGGAAAGCCAAGTCAACCATTGGGGTTAAATCCACCTTGGTTGACAGTTTTTTCGACCGTTTCTTACCATGTTTTTTCTTACTGCCTCCTTCCGAGGTATTTATTTCTGCCATTGTGGGAGTTTCTTATTGTTCTGTGGTTTCAGTTGTGGTTGATTTTTCAGAGCTACCGGCCAGCGTTGTGATCAGATTGAATCTGTTCAAGCCTGCTTTCTCGGTCAGTGCCCATATCACTTGTTTAACAGCTTTTATGTTACTGAATCTATCCCCTTTAATTGCCACTTTCATGGTTGGATCAACATATCTGGCTTGAAAGACCCACTCAGCCAATTCACATTTAGAAGAGTCTTTCGGAATACCATTTTGTTTATAGTTTTTATATTGTACTGGATTGAGGGCCAGGACACCAGACATTTCAGCGACTGAGAATCCTATCATATCCAGACCTTTAAAAGCTTTAATTTGATCTTTGTTCAATTTAATTTCAGGGTGTTTACTCAGCATACGGGTAAGCAGAGCCTCTCTTGCACTGGTTTCAGTTAAACCGAAGTATGCGCGACCTTCTTTATCGACAGAGATCGTCATTACATTCTGTAGTTTAATCTCAGAACGAGAGCTCGGCAGGTCGATTGGCACTGCCTCAGGCGGTCTGAACTTAGACGTTAGCATGAAAAACGTCAGCAACAGGAATGACACGTCGCACATGGCCGTCATGTCAATCGAGGTACTTTTACGTGGAACTTTAATTTTAGGCATACGTCAGTGTATTTACCGGGTAATTAAAATTAATTATTTTTTTGAAGCGAAAGTCTGAGAAATGCTGAATCCTATCTCATCGATACCATATGTTAATTTATCAATCATATTGGTGAAGACGTTATAGAAAATAATCGCAACTGCAGAAGTACCGATACCGATAGCAGTATTAATCAAAGCTTCAGAGATACCAGCAGACAGAGCAGCAGGGTCAGGTGAACCAGAAGTTGCCAAAGCAGAGAACGCCTTGATCATACCGATTACAGTACCTAACAGACCTACCAGAGTAGCAACTGATGCGATAGTAGCAAGGATAGATAAGTTTTTCTCTAACATTGGTAATTCCAATGAAGTAGCTTCTTCCTGTTCTTTTTGAATGGCTAATACTTTCTGTTCTTTTTCAAGCTCAGTGTCTTTTTCCATTTCAACATATTTGCGTAAAGCAGCGTTTACTACGTTAGCAACAGATCCTTTTTGTTTGTCGCATTCTGCAATAGCAGCGTTTACATCACCATTACTTAAATGGGTTTTTACTTTTTGAAGGAAGTTTTCTAATGTACCTTTACCTTTAGCGCGCAGAATGGTTAACAAACGCTCGATAACAACGGTAAATACTGTTAAAAACAATGACATTAGAATTGGTACAATCACACCACCTTCGTGAATGATCGCAAAGAAGTTACCCTCTTTTGGTGAATGGTCTGGATTAAAATTGTCCGGATCACCGAATACGTAAATGTAAAGCAGGATGGAAACAACTAATGCTAAAGGGATAGTTAAGATACTTACCCAGTTCGTAGATTTTTTTGAATGTGCTTGGCTCATTTAATTGTATGAAATTAGTTAAGGTTGCAAAAGTATTATTATTTTTCTATCAAACGAAATTTTTTCGATTAATTCTGTATGAAGCCAAAATGAATTTAATGTGAAGTGAATTCGTTGCAACAAAAAAGTAAAACCATTACAAATAATAACTTTATTCATATTTTACGCTAAAAACACCCGTGATAAAATCACTCTTTTCCTTACGGAATTATCTAAAAAATTTACAAGTTTTCTTTTCTAACGCCCCCCTCAATGGCATTATTTCAAAATCTCAAATTTTATGACAAAAAAAAGACAATTGAACCGCTTTCCGTCCAATTGTCTTTTCAATATTACTTTCCCTGATTATGGGAATTTCGGGAATTTCTTGAAATCTGGTTTGCGTTTTTCTACAAAGGCATTGCGACCTTCCTGAGCTTCGTCGGTGAAGTAGTACAATAAGGTGGCACTACCCGCCAGTTCCTGAATACCTGCCTGTCCGTCGAGTTCTGCATTCAGTCCGTATTTGATCATTCTTAAGGCAATCGGACTCATCAACATCATTTCGTGGCACCACTTAACGACCTCATCTTCCAATTCTGCCTGAGGCACTACTGCGTTTACCAATCCCATGTCCAGTGCTTCCTGGGCTGAATATTGTCTGCATAGGAACCAGATTTCTCTGGCCTTCTTCTGCCCTACTATTCTGGCCAGATATGAACTTCCGAAACCGCCATCGAAACTACCTACTCTTGGTCCGGTTTGACCAAATCTGGCGTTATCACTGGCGATACTCAAATCGCATACCACGTGGAGTACGTGACCGCCGCCAATGGCGAAACCATTGACCATCGCAACCACCGGCTTAGGAAGTGAACGAATTTTTCTCTGCAATTCCAGTACATTTAAACGTGGCACACCGTGTTCGTCTTTGTAACCTCCTATGGTTTTAATATTCTGGTCGCCTCCACTACAAAAAGCATCTGGTCCGGCGCCCGTTAAAACCACCACCTGAATATCCGGATGCTCGCGGGCATAATCCATCGCATCTATCATCTCGATATTGGTTTTTGGTGTAAATGCGTTTCTGTAACGCGGACGGTTGATGGTAATTTTAGCAATCCCTTCGAAATACTCAAACAGTATCTCGTCGTAGGTTTTAATGGTTTGCCATTCTCTTTGACTCATATCTTATTGGATTTGTATTGTTTAAATTGTTTTGAATTATTGTCAGCATCTGTTACTACTTCAATCAAAGAACAGGATGCTTTTGTTAGTGCTCCAGACAAACTTGAACTTATCTCTTCAATATTGCTGACACTTTGGTAGCCTATGCCATAAGTTGCGGCAAGGTCTGATAATTTGTATTGTTGAGGCGTAAACACGTAGGGGTTAAGTTCGGGCATGTCGGCAGGACCGTCAAGAATTTTAAAGATACCGCCTCCCCCATTATTCATCACCACGATGCATAAATTCTGAGGAAGCTTCTGAATTAGAAAAGCATTGACATCATATAAAAATGCGATGTCGCCTGTAATTAAGACGTGTTGATGTTCGGGATCTGACAATGCCATTCCAATAGCAGTACTGGTACAACCATCGATACCACTGACTCCGCGGTTGCAGTGCACTTTAACTATTGGGGATAAAGAAGAAGCCATATAGGCAGCATTTCTCACAGACATACTGTTGGATACATGCAGAACAGCCTTCTCTGGAATTTGTTTTAGCAGTTCATTAACGACATTTAATTCTGTAAATGACCAGTCAGTCTTATGATGTGCAATGATTTGTTTATTGGAAGCAGACTGCCAGACTTTAAGGAAATCAGACTTCACTGACAATGCTTGCTCATTCAGCCAAAGTAGAAAATCAGACTGCTTCATTTCAAGCACTTTTGGCGAACTAAAGAAAGTATCAGCGCAATAACCAGACTCATCGATGTGCCAATGCTGAATATTCTGACGGCGCAACAACAACTTAATCGATTTATTGAGCACCATTTTACCAAAAGTAATTAGTACTTCAGGCATTAATGATTCAGGATGTTCTGACTGAAGCAAAATAGCCTCCCAGTTTGAGACAGATTGGAGGTGACGGCGATTAGAGATCAAATCAGCCAATACAACTATATGCTCGTGTTCATTGATTAACACACTGTCAGAATCGGAATAATCTGCTCCAAAAAGCAAGATCACTTTTGAATTTGATGAAATTGCAGACAGCAACTCTTCAGGCATTTGAGGGACAGAATGTCCGGAAGTAAAAGGAGTAGACAGTTCAGGGTAATTAAAAGTCTCTTTAACCGCCTCGTAAAGCGGTTCAGCCAGAGGCATGTTGAGATGGGCAGGACCTTTAAACTTACCATTGCTAGCTCTGAAAGTATCATTAGCTGCGGAGATAAAATCATCACTTATGTCTATGTCATTAGAATCAGGTGTAGTAAAAGACCCTTTGACATGCTGACCGAAAAGATTGAACTGATGTATGGTTTGACCATCCCATCTATCTATCATTTCGGCAGGACGGTCGGCGCTTATTACAAGAAGAGGCACCTGCATATAGAAGGCTTCAAGCACAGCCGGGTAAATATTTGCCAGAGCAGAGCCACTGGTACAAACAACAGCAACAGGCGTTTGAGTTTGTTTAGCGATTCCCAACGCAATGAAACCAGCAGCTCTCTCGTCGACTGCAGAATGACAAGTTATTTTAGCAAACCTTGCAAATGCCATAATGATAGGCGCATTTCTGCTTCCCGGGCAAAGAACAGCGTGACGCAGACCATTGCTGTAGAGAGCAGCAACAACAGAGTTGATATGGAACTGGAAACGGTTCAAAATTTAAGCATGCAAAAGTACTCTTTTAGGTTAAAAAAGCACAAAAAGTTTATGAAAGCCACTTTAAAAGGTTAGTTTTACCTCTAAATCACTAATTAACTGATTATAAATGTAAATCCATTGTCATTTTTTTATCGAAGATAGTTAGTTTAAATTAAATTAAGTACTTTTGAAGCGCATGCAATTTCTGAGACTTTTATTGTTCTCCTTTTCATTAGGTTTCATCTCCACAGCATTTTCGCAAGGTAAAATTAATGCCGTAGCAGTTGAGTGTTTGGGCAATATCACCAGCTTTTCGTATACTCCACCATCAGGAAGAACTTTAAGCAGCATCAACTGGAATTTTGGCGATGGCTATACCTCTACGACCACAACACCAACACATACCTATGCCAATATAGGAAAATACACCATAAAGGTACAGGCATCATTTACTAATAGCACGAACGCTACCGATAGTCAGGTCATCGAAGTTGTTGGTTTACCTAAACCAGCATTTTACTTTTTAAAAACCAGCGACACTTGTTTTCTGAGCAATCAGGTTTGTTTCAAAGACACCAGTTCGCCCGCCATTGCTGGACAAACCATTACCAGTCGTTTGATGGTATGGGGAGATGGCTCTTTTACGACCAATACAAACCCTAAGAAATTTGATAGCATTTGTCACACTTACGGAGCACCCGATAAATACACGGTAAAGTTGGAACTGACTGATAAATTTGGTTGTAAGAACAGCGTCAATTTAATCACGAATGTGGTAGAGAACATCAAAACCAATTTCTCTTTTACACGAGATTTTGTGAATTGTAGCACAGCAAGAATTTGTCTGAAGAACACCTCTACTCCCGCCACTCCTGGCAACTCACATTATAAATGGTATATTGATACTTTTAGAGTCGACACCGGGTTTTATTTCAACACCAACATTTGCAGAAATTTCAACACCACTAAACTGATTACAGTTCGATTAATTGCCAATGCCAATAACTACTGCATAGACACCTCTACCAGGCAGGTGCAAATAACGGTGGATTCATTGCCAACATATATGACTTTGCTGGACACAGTTAGATGCTTTAATGACTTTTCACAGAATGAGGCGAACATAAGAAATGTCAATCGAGATGACATCAAATGGT
>JACCDI010507269.1_pt1 | contig 21774 bp, 19 predicted proteins | sample 7442791 | NCBI WGS metagenome assembly JACCDI01 (sample SAMN15323434, study PRJNA562643) | freshwater metagenome | isolation source: river surface water | place: USA:Blue River Watershed | collected 2017-08-15
AATTTTACATATTGACCTTGTTGTAATAATTTTTCATTACCACTTCCGTGTGTAATTTTGTAAGGCATACCTGATGGCGCTTTTTCATATTGGTTACAACTTGCGAACAATACAATAGCAGCGACTAACTTTAAAGTTGATTTTATCATTTTTTGTTTATTGTGTTAATTGTGTTTTATAATCTGGCAATAGGTTTATAAAGTCATTTGCCGTTTCTTCCACCGATTTTGAAGACCTACCTCCAGCAGCATTAGCATGGCCTCCTCCCTCAAAATGGGTTCGCGCAAAGATATTAACATCAAAGATACCTTTACTCCTAAAGCTCCATTTTCTTTCTTCTTCCCTATCTATGACTATAGCAGCTAATTTTACGCCCTGAATAGACAATAAATAATTCACTAATCCCTCTGTATCACCCGTTTTAAGGTCGAATTTATAGATATCTGTCTTTGGGATAGCCATTATAGCAGTGTGGTATTCCGGAAATACTTGCATTCGATTTAAAAAGGCGTTTCCCATGAATTTCAGTCTAGCTTCACTCCCTTGATCATAGATATTTTCATGGATTTTGGAATGTTGAAGTCCAATTTCCTTTAAATGGGCTACAATTTTATGCACTGAAGCCGTAGTTGAAGGGAATCTAAAGGAACCTGTATCCGTCATTAAACCAGTATATAAACAAGTAGCTATGTCAATGTTAATGAGGTTACTATGACCAGATTGTACAATAAAATCGTAAATCATCTCACAAGTGGAGCTCATTTTTACATCGCTAATCCCATATCCAAAACTGGGTGTATCTGGCTGTTGGTGATGATCAATGAGTATTTTAATGGATTTAGAAGCAGCAATAACTGGTTCTAAATGTTTAGTACGGTGTAAAATGTTAAAATCTAAGCAAAAAACATAATCGGCATCACTTACCAATTGGGTGGAAGCTTCTCTATTTTGCTCAAAATCAACCACTTTGTCTGTTCCAGGCATCCAATCCAGAAATTGAGCCCAATTCGTTGGTGAAATGACCGTTACCTCATGTCCAAGTTGGTTTAGGAAATGATATAAGGCCAAAGACGAGCCCATGGCGTCCCCATCTGGCTTTTGGTGACAGGTAATTACGGCTTTAAAGGGCTGCTTTAATAAAGGGAAAAATTGTTCGATAGGTTGCATAGAGTTACAAATTTAACACAAAAGCGCTATTTTTTACGTAAATTTGCGGCCACAATTAGAAACATTATAATAAAATAAACATGAGCAACAGAACATTTACAATGATTAAGCCAGATGCTACTTCAAAAGGGTATACTGGTGCGATTTTAGACCAAATTATCCAAGCAGGTTTTAGTGTGAAAGCAATGAAGTGGATTCACTTATCTTCTGCTCAAGCTGGAAAATTTTATGAAGTACATAAAGAAAGACCTTTTTATGGTGAATTAGTAGATTTCATGAGCAGTGGCCCTATTGTAGCAGCCATCTTAGAAAAAGAAAACGCAGTAGCAGATTTTAGAACCTTAATTGGTGCTACTAATCCAGCACAAGCGGAAGAAGGTACTATACGTAAAAAATATGCAGCTTCTATTGGAGAAAACGCAGTACACGGAAGTGATAGTGATGAGAATGCTAAAATTGAAGGTGACTTCTTTTTTAGTGGCTTAGAACGTTTTTAGGAATAACTAAAGAAATACCTCCATTCCTATGGATAGCAATAAAAGAAGCCCTTACAATTTAAGGGCTTCTTTTTTTATAACTACTTTTTTGCTTTTCTCTTCTTGGGCTTGCCATATTTTTTCATCATGGCGTCCTTATGATTTTTTCGCAGGTTTACTTTCTGATTCTTCAGCGATTTTTCATGGAAAGCTGGGCCTGATTCTTCTTTCTTTGGCAACTTCACTTGAATAATCTTCATACGCACTTTGGGCTTCTCGTCTTCAGTTAATTCATCGGAAATCACTAAACTTTCTGGCAAGGATTGAATAGGAATCACTTGCTTCATTAAAGTTTCAATAGCAGTTCTTTCTTTAATTTCTTTAGGCGTAATAAAAGTAATGGCGATTCCCTTTTTATCCGCCCTACCCGTTCTACCAATTCTATGTATATAATTTTCAGGTACATCAGGGGTATCAAAATTAATTACATGGGTAACTTCAGCCACATCAATACCTCTAGCCATTACATCGGTTGAAATAATATATTTAAATACGCCTGCTTTAAATTGATTGACTGTATTGAAACGATAATTTTGTTCCTTGTTGGAGTGAATGACCCCTACAATATCAGGGAATTTTTCAATGAGTTGATCATACAACTGATCCGCCAAACTCTTTGTAGCAGCAAATATGAGCACTTTGGTCATGGTATCATCACTTGACAATAACAATTCCAATAAATTTACTTTTGTATAAAAATTAGGTACCTCATATCCAGTTTGAATAATATTTTCTAGTGGCGTTCCAGTGGGAGCCGCCTCCACTCTTTCTGGAGCTGTAAAATAATCATCCATTAATTTTTCTACTTCTTCAGTAATGGTGGCAGAGAATAATAAGTTTTGTCTTTTGGCAGGAAGTAACTCTAAAATATTGGTGATTTGTTTTCTAAAACCCAAATTCAACATTTCATCCATTTCATCAATGACCAACCTTTTGATTGTTTTTGTTTTGATAGAGCCATTCATAATTAAATCAAATAATCTACCCGGTGTTGCTACTAATACATCAACACCCATTTCAACTTCTTTGGCTTGGGTATTTATATTTACTCCACCGAAAACGCCCACCGTTGTCACGTTCATATACTTGGTTAGTTTCTTAACCGCTTCCACCACCTGTACCACCAATTCTCTGGTGGGTACCAATACTAAAAATTGAGGATCTTTATTTTTATCAAATTTCCATTGTCTTAAGCAGGGTAATAAATAAGCAAAAGTTTTACCAGTTCCTGTTTGCGCAATTCCACATACATCTCTTCCAGACATCACAATAGGAAAAACCCTATGTTGAATGGTAGTTGGTTTTGTATATTTTAAATCCGTTAATGCATTGATTAACGAAGCATTTAAATTTAAATCTGTAAAATTCATGGCTTCAAAGGTAATCTATTCTTGGCTATTGAATAAAGACATAAAAAAAGGTGGTCTATAAAGACCACCTTTGTATGAGTTCATTGAATTGGACTATGCCAAATCAAAACGGTCTAATTGCATCACTTTTGTCCAAGCAGCAACGAAATCATGCACAAACTTAGATTTTGCATCTTCACAAGCATACACTTCCGCCAAAGCACGTAATTCTGAATTAGAACCAAAGATTAAATCCACTCTAGTTCCAGTCCATTTTACTTTACCAGTGGCTCTATCAGCACCTTCAAATAATTGTTGTGCAGGATCTTTTGCTTTCCATGTAGTACTAAAATCAATCAAGTTAACAAAGAAATCGTTGGTTAAAACCCCTGGATTTGCTGTAAATACACCATGTGTAGAACCATCATAATTCGTGTTCAATACACGCATACCACCAACTAAAACGGTTAATTCTGGAGCTGTTAACGTTAATAATTGTGCTTTATCAATCAACATTTCTTCAGTAGAAACTGCATAGTGTTTTTTAACATAATTGCGGAAGCCATCAGCATGAGGTTCTAATACCGCAAAAGAAGCAACATCTGTTTGCGCCTCAGATGCATCTGTACGACCAGGAGTGAATGGCACAGTAACTTCCTGTCCACCCTCTTTAGCCGCTTTTTCAATGGCAGCACCGCCAGCAAGTACAATTAAGTCAGCTAATGAAACTTGTTTTTCTTTATTGTTGGTATTGAAATCTTTTTGGATTGTCTCCAAAGCATCTAACACTTTTGAAAGTTGCGTTGGATTGTTTACTGCCCAGTATTTTTGAGGTGCCAAACGAATTCTTGCACCATTTGCACCACCTCTTTTATCAGATCCACGGAAGGTAGAAGCAGATGCCCAAGCTGTGCTAACTAATTCAGAAACGGTTAATCCAGTTGCAATAATTTTTGCTTTTAAACTAGCTATATCTGCTGCATCAACCAAAACATGCGTTACTGCAGGAATAGGATCCTGCCATACCAATTCTTCAGCTGGCACTTCTGCGCCCACATATCTACTACGAGGCCCCATATCACGATGTGTTAATTTAAACCAAGCTCTTGCAAATGCATCAGCAAATTGATCTGGGTTTTCGTAAAAACGTTTTGATATAGGTCCATAAGCTGGATCAAATCTTAAAGCTAAATCCGTTGTTAACATGGTTGGCGCATGTTTTAAATTTGCATCATGTGCATCTGGCACTGTACCTGCACCCGCTCCAGCCTTCGGTTTCCACTGATGTGCACCTGCTGGACTTTTTGTTAATTCCCATTCAAAACCAAATAAGTTTTCAAAGTAATTATTACTCCATTGAGTTGGTGTGGTCGTCCATGCACCTTCTAAACCAGAGGTGATGGTATTTACACCATTACCTGAATTCAAAGTATTTTTCCAACCTAAACCTTGCTCTTCTATGCCCGCAGCAGCTGGTTCTTTACCCACATATTTTCCTGGATCTGCAGCACCATGTGTCTTACCAAATGTATGACCACCCGCTATTAAAGCAACAGTTTCTTCGTCATTCATGGCCATTCTTGCAAAGGTTTCACGAATATCTTTTGCAGATGCAATTGGATCAGGATTACCATTTGGTCCTTCTGGATTTACATAGATCAATCCCATTTGTACCGCAGCCAAAGGGTTTTCTAAATCTCTTTCTCCTGAGTATCTTTTATCTCCTAGCCACTCACGCTCTTTACCCCAATACACATCTTCTTGTGGTTCCCATACATCCGCACGTCCACCTGCAAAACCAAAAGTTTTAAAGCCCATGGATTCTAAAGCACAGTTACCAGCTAAAATCATTAAATCGGCCCAAGATAATTTCTGACCATATTTCTTTTTTATTGGCCATAACAATAAACGTGCTTTATCTAAATTGGTATTATCAGGCCAACTGTTTAAAGGGGCAAATCTTTGCATACCTGCACCACCACCACCGCGACCATCCGTTGTACGATACGTACCGGCACTATGCCATGCCATACGAATAAAGAAAGGGCCATAATGACCATAGTCTGCAGGCCACCAATCTTGTGAATTGGTCATTAAGTCGAATATATCTTTTTTAACAGCCGCTAAATCCAAGGATAAAAAAGCTTTTTTGTAATCAAAATTTTCATCCATTGGATTCGTCAAATTGGAATGTTGACGTAGAATATTTAATGGCAATTGATTAGGCCACCAATCTGTGTTTCTGGTACCACGACCTGCTGCTGGTTGCATGGACGTAGAAGTTGCACCTGTAAAAGGGCATTTACCCTCTGAACTATGATTTTCCATCTTGTAAATTGATTTTAATAGACAACAAAATTAGCATGTATTTGTTGAATAAATGACAGGATTTATACACAACTAATTGATTATTAATTACATGATTTACAGGCATAAAAGTTAAACAAAATGGAAATCCTTTCCCCCCTTGCCGCAAAAGCAAAAAATAGCAACCAATTCATTGTGCAGCTGTGATTTAGCTCACTGCGTTCGCTTAATCCTATTTCCCCTCACGGGAAAAGAATTTGATTTAGCTCACTGCGTTCGCTTAATCCTATTTCCCCTCACGGGAAAAGCATAAAATAGCAGCCATTTCATTGCGCAGCTGTGTTTCACTACGTTCAACACGAGCGCTTATTTCAATGGCTTTGAGTTGTTTCAGTCGTCAGAATTGGAGAGCAAGCTCTCAATTCTTCCTCCTTAAACAACTCAGCCTCAACTTTCGTTGAGGCTGATATTTCTTTTTTGGTCGGGTGAACAGGATTTGAACCTGCGACCACACGCCCCCCAGACGTGTACGCTACCGGACTGCGCTACCACCCGAAATATTTAAAATAGCCTTAATTTGACCATTTTTAGGGTGCAAATATAAGTTCAAATCGAAAAAAACGGGGTATATTGCAGTAAATATTATTGACTCAATGACAACGCTAATTAAGCAGGTCAAAATAGCAGATCCCAAGTCCAAATACAATGGACAAACAATGGATGTTCTTATTGAAGATCAAAACATTATATCTATTTCAGACAAATTTGATGGAAAAGCCGACCAAATCATAGATCAAAAAGGTTTAATGATGTCACCTGGTTTTGTAGATCCCTTTGTTCACTTTTGTGATCCAGGTTTAGAACATCGAGAGGATTTGCAATCTGGTACAGAAGCAGCATTGAAAGGTGGATATACTGTGACCTTTTCCATTCCCAATACGCAACCAGTTGTGGATACAAAATCACAGGTTACTTATATCAAACAAAATAGTCAACAACTTCCCATTCATGTTTTACCCATTGGAGCGATTTCTAAGAAAGTAGAAGGTAAGGACTTAGCTGAAATGATTGATATGTACAATAATGGAGCCGTCGCTTTTAGTGATGGTTTACAACCCGTTCAATCTACCCTTTTATTTTTAAAGGCATTACAATATGTGAAAGCATTTGATGGAGTTGCCATTCAAATGCCAATTGACAAAAGCTTAGGAAGTTTGGGATTGATGAATGAAGGCATTCTTTCAACCAAATTGGGTTTACCAGGCATTCCTGCCATTGCAGAAGAACTGATCATATCAAGAGATATTGAATTACTAAGATATACTGCTTCAAAACTTCATATCACAGGGGTGACTACTGCAAAAGGGTTGGCCATGATTGCAGCAGCCAAAAAAGAAGGGCTACAAATAACTTGTAGCGTTACTCCTTATCATTTGTTTTTTAATGAAGAAGATTTAGAAAATTACGATACACTTTTAAAAGTCTTCCCACCATTAAGAACAAAGTTGGATCAAACTGCTTTATTAAAAGGAATAGAGGATGGAACCATAGATTGTATTAGTTCCCATCATATGCCACAAAACTGGGATGGAAAAACCATTGAGTTTGAAAATGCTAAAGCGGGCATTGCCAGCATTGAAACAAGTTATGCAACGGTTCAGCATTTACTACCCAATTTAAATGCATCAAGAGTAGCGGCATTATTTTCTTTAAATGCAAGAGCAATATTTAATTTGCCATTAGCCACTATTCAAGAAAATAAAGAAGCAGAATTCACCTTGTTCTCGAATCAATCTATCACTCAACTATCAAAACAAGATTCCAAAAGCAAATCTGCGAATTCACCTTTCTGGGATCAACCCCTAAATGGTAAAATTGTTGGGACTTATGTAAAAGGAAAATTGCACATCAATTCATAAATTAAAAATCAATCCACGTATATGGAAAACCAAGTAACTTCTCATATTGTAAAAGGCGTAATCTTAAGTGCCATTTCTATTGTATTTGCCATCATAGTCTATGTATTTAACTTATATGAGATGAGTTTATTAAGTTATTTAAACTATGCTGTATTTCTTGGCGGTTTAATTTACGGTGCCATTTTATTCTCAAATCAAAACAACAATAACGTCACTTTTGGAAATGTTTTTGCGCATGGTTTTAAAACCACTGCCGTAGTAATTGTCATCACTTCTATTTATACCATTCTTTCTTTTAAGGTCTTATTTCCTGATATGTTAGACAAGGTTTTAGAGATTTCAAGAAAGAAAATGGCAGAGAATCCAAAAATGACAGACGAAATGATTGAACAAGCTATGGCAATGACTAAGAAATTCTTCATACCATTTGCTTTAGGTGGAACCATCATTGGAACGGGTATTTTAGGTGCCATTGGCGCAGCTATTGGTGCTGGGGTTGCAAAAAAGAATCCAAATCCATTTTCAGACAACGCTTAATTTTTGATTTCTAACATTTACTTATGCAAATATCAGTAGTCATTCCTTTGTTTAACGAAGCAGATTCTTTGCCTGAATTAATGCAATGGATTGATCGTGTTATGCAAACCAATCAATATAGCTATGAAGTAATCATGGTAGATGATGGAAGTGATGATGGAAGCTGGGAGGTGATTGAAAATTTAAGACCACAATATAGTGCGCTTAAAGGAATAAAATTTCAAAGAAATTATGGAAAGTCAGCTGCACTGAATGAAGGTTTTAAAGCAGCTCAAGGAGATATCGTGGTAACAATGGATGCAGACTTGCAAGATTCTCCAGATGAGATTCCTGAATTTTATGATATGATTGTAAATCAGGGATATCATTTAGTAAGTGGGTGGAAAAAGAAACGCTACGATAATACCTTTACAAAAAACATTCCTTCTAAAATATACAATGCTGTAGCTAGAAAAAGCTCTGGTATTATTTTACATGATTTTAATTGCGGCATTAAAGCCTACCAATTAAAGGTCGTTAAAAGCATTGAAGTATTTGGGGAAATGCATAGATATATCCCTATCCTAGCAAAATGGGCTGGGTTTAAAAAAATTGGAGAGAAAGTTGTGGTGCACCAAGCTCGCAAGTATGGAACTACTAAATTTGGTTGGGAAAGATTTGTCAATGGATTTTTAGATTTAATGACCATTCAATTCTTATCAAAATTTGGCAAGAAACCCATGCAATTTTTTGGATTATTAGGTACTTTATTTTTCATGGTTGGATTTGGATCCGTTGGATATATTATTGTTTCCAAATTTTTACAACCAGAGGTAAGTATTACCAATAAACCTGCCTTTTATATTGCACTCACTTCTATGTTAATTGGTATTCAATTATTCTTAGCTGGTTTCTTAGCAGAATTGATCAATAGAAACGCAGCAGATAGAAATAGCTATTTAATTGCTGAAAAATTAGGATGGTAAATTCTTTGGTTATAATCGGTCCAGCCTGGCCTTTAAGAGGTGGCTTAGCTGCTTTTGATGAAAAATTGGCAAGGACATTTAGCACAAGGAATATACCCACTTCTATTGAAACCTTTTCACTTCAATACCCTTCTCTCTTATTTCCAGGAAAAACACAATATACGGATCAACCGGCTCCAACCGATATCTATATTCATGCAGGTATCAATTCTATCAACCCATTGAATTGGATTAAAACAGGTTGGCAATTAAAAAGAAAAAAGCCAAGTTTAATTATAGTTCGTTATTGGATCCCATTTTTAGCCCCCTGTCTTGGAACCATTTGCAGAATTGCAAGGTCCAATAAACATACTAAGGTTATTTGTATTGTGGATAATATGATTCCACATGAAAAACGATTCGCAGACAAGTTACTAAGTTCCTATTTTGTAAAATCGGTAGATGGTTTCATTACCATGAGTGAAAAAGTGTCTAATGATGTTCGCAGTTTCTCAAACAAACCTATTCAATTATCTCCCCATCCTATTTTTGATCACTTCGGATCTCCAATCAACAAAGAATTAGCAAGAAAGCATTTAGGTTTAGATATACAGGATAAAGTGATTTTATTCTTTGGCTTTATTAGACATTATAAAGGGTTAGACCTACTCTTAAATGCAATGGCCTTGGATGCCATGAAAGGGGCTAAAATTAAATTAATGGTAGTAGGCGAATTTTATGAAGATGCGCAACCTTATTATGATAAGATAGCTGCATTGGGAATAAGTGAGCAAGTTATTTTGCACAATGAATTTGTCCCAGACGCGGAGGTGAAAAATTATGTTTGTGCAGCAGATTTTATCATTCAACCTTATAGAAATGCAACTCAAAGTGGGGTTACGCCTTTGGCATATCATTTTGAAAAGCCCATGTTGGTGACCAATGTTGGCGCTTTACCAGATACAGTTCCAGATGGAAAAGTGGGTGTAGTAGTTGAACCCAATGCGGAAGCCATTGCAGAAGGGATACTTAAATTATACACTTTGGGAGAGGCTCATTTTATCCCTTTTGTTCAAACAGAAAAACAAAAGTACAGTTGGGAAAATATGATAACTAATTTTTTAAACTTATTTCAAAAAATATAATATAAAAAGTATGTCTTTGCAATCCATAACAGATATAATAAAAGCTTCCATCCAAGTAAAACAAGAATTATTGGAGGATGAGCACTTGGTAAAACAAATCCAAACCGTTACAGAGGTAATCACCAAAGCCTTCCAAAATGGGAATGCAGTCTATTTTGCCGGCAACGGAGGAAGTGCAGCAGACGCGCAACATTTAGCTGCCGAGTTCTCTGGTCGTTTCTATAAAGATCGTAAAGCCTTGCCTTCAGATGCTTTACATTGCAATAGTTCTTATTTAACTGCTGTTGCTAATGATTATAGCTATGATGTTATATATGCAAGATTGTTAGAAGGATTAGCGAAACCAGGGGATGTATTGGTTGGTATTAGTACTTCAGGAAATTCTGGCAATATTGTGAAAGCTTTTGAGATGGCAAAAAACATTGGAGTGACTACTATTGGTTTTACTGGCCAAAAAGGCGGACAGATGAAAGATTTGGGCGATTATTTAATTAACATTCCCTCTAACACTACCCCTCGTATTCAAGAGGCACATATCTTAGTGGGTCATATCATTTGTGAATTAGTAGAGATTAATATTTTCGGCAAATAATTATAGGTAGTTTATGGCTTTTCAATTTTCAGATATTCAACCCAACTGGACCCTATTCTTAGACAGAGATGGTGTGATTAATGTTGAAAAAAATGAGGATTATATCAGAAACTGGGACGAGTTTCAATTTTATGAAGAAAGCTTACAAGCGCTCCCTATTTTAGCCAAGATATTCAAGACGATTGTAATTACTACCAATCAAAAAGGGATTGGTAAGGGTCTAATGACCCACGAAGACCTGTCGTCAATTCATGAACAAATGCAAATGCGAATAAAAGCCATCGGAGGAAGAATTGATCAGGTGTTTTATTGTCCCGACTTGGATAATCACTCCCCTAATAGAAAACCACAACCAGGCATGGCTTTCCAAGCAAAATCGGATTTCCCTTCTATTCAATTTGATCAATCTATTATGGTGGGTAATAGAATAAGTGATATGCAGTTTGGAAGAAATGCAGGATTGCACACCGTTTTTTTAGCAACAACTCATCCAGAGACTCCCTTTCCAGATAAGCGTATTGATTATCGTTTTGACAATTTATTAGCATTTGCGCAAGCCATTGTCTAATTGAAAAGTTATACATTTAACTATGATAAAAAAGTTACTGCTTATAATAATAGTACTTGCAATAGGCAATATTAGCTTTGCTCAAACCAAAGCAGATAGTACTGGGGAAGCCCTACAAAAAATAGCTTTAGCAATTCAATCAGACACGAGCATTCCTAATAGATTTAAATTGGATAGTTTGGTGACTAGAAATTTAATTCAAACTTTAAAATTCCCCAATTCTTTTAGTTTTAAATTTGATTCCTTAAATGCCATTCAACATATAGAAGCACCAGATCATAGTTTTAAACTATTTTGTTGGCAATTAGATTTAGGTGATGGCACTTATAGACAAAGAGCTGCAATGCAATTTCCTACTGTTGATGGTACACTTAAATTGTTACCTTTCTTTGACAACTCAGATTTTATTGAGGAACCCACCAAAGGTATTACAGATAGAAAAAAATGGATGGGAGCCATTTATTATGATATTATTTTAACGGAAAATAACAATCAAAAATATTATACACTACTAGGTTTTGATGAACAAAATTTAACCACCTCTCGTAAGATTATCGAAGTGATTCATTTTGAAAACAATGAACCCGTTTTTGGTGGCGACTATTTTAGTTATCCAGCAGACGATACCTATCCTACTGCTCCTATTGATAGATTTATATATACCTACAAAAAAGGAAGTAATGCTTTTATTAGATATGAACCAAAGAACAAGCATTTAGTATTGTCCGAACTAGCGAGTACCGAAAATAATTTAAAGCTAAGCTCTACACTAGTGCCTAGCGGGAACGAAGTATTTTTCGTATGGAAAAATGGCAAATGGACAATGACCCCTGCGAAGCCCAACAAAAAATAAAACGTTGAATTAATCTAATTTAAGTACTGCTAAGAAGGCTTCTTGTGGTATTTCTACGTTTCCAATTTGACGCATTCTCTTTTTACCTTCTTTTTGCTTTTCTAGTAATTTACGTTTACGGCTAATATCACCACCATAACATTTGGCAGTTACATCCTTACGCATCGCAGAGATATTCTCACGAGCAACTACTTTTGCACCTATGGCAGCTTGAATTGCAATTTGGAATTGTTGTTTAGTTAACAATTCTTTTAACTTCTCACAAAGCTTACGACCAAATTCAGCCGATTTACCACGATGAATTAATGCACTCAAGGCATCCACTTTTTCACCGTTTAATAAAATATCCATCTTCACAATATCTGCTTCTCTAAATCCAATTTGGGTATAGTCAAATGAAGCATATCCTCTTGTACCACTCTTTAATTTATCATAAAAATCAAATACAATCTCTGTTAATGGCATTTCAAAAATTAACTCCACACGTGTAGGGGTTAAATAACTTTGATTAATTAACATCCCACGTTTACCTAAACATAAAGTGATAATATTTCCAATATAGTCTGGAGTGGTAATAATTTGAGCTCTAATAAAAGGTTCTTCTATGTAATCAATTTTTACAGGATCTGGCATCTCTGTAGGATTGTTTACAATAATCTTTTCCTTTCTGGTGGTATAGGCAATGAAACTTACGTTGGGAACAGTTGTTATAACTGTTTGATTAAACTCTCGCTCTAAACGCTCTTGAATAATTTCCATATGCAATAAGCCCAAGAATCCACATCGGAATCCAAAGCCCAATGCCTGAGATGTTTCTAATTCAAATGTTAGAGAGGCATCATTTAATTGTAACTTATCCATACAATCACGCAATTCTTCAAACTCATCCGTGTTCACTGGATAAATACCAGCAAATACCATCGGTTTTACTTCCTCAAAACCATTAATCATCTCACCTGGATTGTTGGCAAGTGTGATGGTATCTCCTACTTTAACTTCTTTTGCATTTTTTATGCCGGTAATAATATAACCTACATCCCCTGCTCTTACCTCTGCTTTAGGGGTCATTGCTAATTTTAGTACACCCACTTCATCGGCGATATAGTCTTTCCCCGAGGCTACAAATTGTATTTTATCATTCTTTTTTAACACCCCATTCATGATACGGTAGTAAACAATAATACCACGGAAACTATTGAAAACGCTATCAAAAATCAAAGCCTGTAAAGGTGCTTCTGGATCACCAACTGGTGCTGGAATCCTTTCACAAACCGCTTGTAATATTTCTTCTATACCAATACCACTTCTTCCACTTGCCAATAAAATATCTTCTTGTTTACAACCAATTAAATCAATGATTTGATCCGTTACTTCTGGTATTTTAGCACCATCCATATCAATTTTATTAATCACTGGTATGATCTCTAAATTGTTATCTAATGCTAAGTATAAATTGGAAATAGTTTGTGCTTGTATACCTTGTGAGGCATCCACCAATAAAAGCGCGCCTTCACAAGCAGCCAATGCACGGCTCACTTCATAACTAAAGTCTACGTGACCTGGAGTGTCAATTAAATTTAAGGTATAGGTCTCTCCTTTATGGATATAATTAATTTGAATTGCATGACTCTTAATGGTAATACCTTTCTCACGCTCTAAGTCCATATCATCCAATACCTGATTCATCATTTCACGTTCAGTAATGGTCTTGGTATGTTCTAATAAACGATCTGCCAAGGTACTTTTACCGTGATCAATGTGTGCGATGATACAAAAATTTCTTATGTTCTTCATGTAATGAAACTAGTCTTTTAAAATCTATTTAAGTGCATTAATGATTGCAGCAAATTCGGTAGCCATTAAGGAAGCACCACCTACTAATCCGCCATCCACATCTGGTTGAGAAAATATTTCTTTAGCATTAGCTGCTTTAACACTACCTCCGTACAATATTGAAATTTGATCTGCTATTGCTTGTCCATATTTTGCAGCAAATACGGATCTGATATAAGCATGTATTTCTTGTGCTTGCTCACTACTAGCTGTTTTACCTGTGCCAATTGCCCAAATAGGTTCATACGCAATCACAACTTTGATAATTTGTTCTGCAGATAAATGAAACAAGGAATTTTTTAATTGTGTTTCTACAAAACTATTTTGTGTACCCGCTTCTCTAATATCTAAAGGTTCCCCGCAACAAAATATGGGTGTACTTCCAGCAGCTAAAACAGCGTCTGTTTTATCCGCTAAAAAGGCATCTGATTCTGTAAAATATTCACGACGCTCTGAGTGACCTAAAACAATATGATGAACCCCAACCGAAGCAAACATAGGTGCAGAAATTTCACCTGTATAAGCCCCATTAGCTTTTGGATGACAGTTTTGGGCAGCAACAAATACATTGGTTTTGCCTGCTAATTTTTGTGTAGCTAAAGGAATATAAATCGCTGGGACCGCTAAAATTGCTTCCTGATGGGAAACCAAATGGTGCTCTGAAGACAATAGTTGATCCAGTAAGTTTTCGGCTTCAGAAATAGTTAAATTCATTTTCCAGTTGGCTGCAGCAATTTGCTTTCTCATATTATTTTAAATTGTTATATTTATTATGGGTCTATTTTGCCGTGCAAAGGTAATTAAAAAAAAGGTCAAAAGGGTTTTCTGAACCTTTCTTATGTGCTTATTTGATGCAGGTGTTTCAATACTTGTCTTTCTGAATCTGTAATGGTAAATCCTTTTAATTTTTGCCAATTATTGATATCCTCAATGACTTTCTCAAATTGATAACCAGGCAGCACTCCCCAAGTAAAGTTGGGTATATATTTTGGCAACAGTCCATTTCCAAAAATGTTGGCACTCACGCCAATATAAGAACCGGTATTAATGCTTGACTGAATAGCAAATCTGCTATAATCACCTACCAACATACCCATTTTCTGACCAATCGTATCCCATTGTTGCTTAGATTCATTCCACATTTGAATTGGGCCGGCCGTATTTTTAATATTGCTATTGCAGGTGCCTGCACCCAAATTACACCAAAAACCAATGATGCTATCGCCTAAATAACCTTCGTGTCCTTTATTGGAGTTTCCCATCATTATGGCATTCTTGATCTCGCCGCCCACTAAGCAATTGGGGCCAATACTAGTGGTTCCGTAAATACTTGTATTCATTTTAACAACCCCTTTGTGTCCTAATGCGAAGGGTCCACGAATACTTGTCCCTTCCATTATAATAGATTGTTTACCAATATATATTGGTCCTTCACTTGCATTTAAATTTGAACATAATACCGTTGCACCCTCTTCTATAAAGATATTTTCAGGATGTATCACCCTATTGGATGGATCGAGGGGTTGCGTCTGCCTATTACTGGTTACCCATTCAAAATCACGAAGCAATAAGGCTCGATGCATTTGTAACATATCAAGGGCATCTTTTAAAAATTGAGCTTTTGGAAACTCAATAGGCGGATAGGCTGCCAATAAAATATTGGCCAATGTTCTTTCCGAACTCCTTGTGGCAATCCATTTACCACTTGGACTTATTAATTTTTCTCCTGGTTGCAGTTTTTGAATAGCTAATATAAGTTCAGCTGAAGGGATACTCGTTATATTAATGAAGTAGCATGGATCAGTAGATTGTAAACAATCATTAACTGGATATAAGCTTTGTAAATAAGCAACTGTAAATACCCCTGTTGCTTCTTTTAAATATTGCTCCCATCTTTCTTTAAAAGTGAAAATACCTACCCTGCAATCCGCCAAAGATCTAGTCAGTGTAAAAGGATAAAAGTTTTCTCTATCTGGACTATCTACTAAAAGGTATTGCATGGGTTGGAATTATGTTACAAATTTAATGTAAACAAGGATTCAGTAGCTGTTATTGCTAACAGATGTTTATTAATTGCTTATTTTCGTGCTCTAATAATTTGACTATGCAATTTGGATATTTTAACTACCCTAGCCCAGCAAATGAACCTGTTTTGTCATATGCTCCAGGGTCACCTGAAAAATTAGCTTTAAAACAAGCTTTAGCAAGCCTTAAAAAAAAGACCTTGGATATACCCATGTATATTAACGGTAAAGCAGTGCGAACCGGTAAAAAAGTAGCCATACACCCGCCGCATGAAATCAAACACGTATTGGGCCATTTTCACATGGGTAACAAACAACATGTTGAACAAGCCATCAATACCGGCTTAAAAGTGCGTGAAGATTGGTCTAACATGAGTTGGGAGGCAAGAGCACATATATTTTTAAAAGCAGCAGATTTATTGGCCACAAAATATCGTTTTGAATTGAATGCGGCAACTATGTTGGGGCAAAGTAAAAATGCTTTTCAAGCAGAGATTGATGCTGCTTGCGAATTGATTGATTTTTTAAGATTCAACGTACACTTTTTAAGTGAAATTTATAAACAACAACCGGTATCTGCTCCTGGTATTCATAACAGAATGGAGTGGAGAGGTTTGGAAGGATTTGTATTGGCGGTAACGCCTTTTAACTTTACTGCCATAGGTGGGAATTTACCTGCCTCTGCTGCTATGTGTGGCAATGTAGTGGTGTGGAAACCCGCAAATACCCAAATTTATTCTGCACAATTATTCATGCGCATTTTAAAAGAAGCTGGACTGCCAGACGGTGTTATAAATATTGTTTATGTAGATGGTCCAACCTTAGGGGATATCTGTTTTAAACATCCCGATTTTGCAGGTGTTCATTTTACTGGTTCTACTGGGGTATTCAATCATATGTGGAAACAAATTGGAGAAAACATTCCACGCTATAAATCTTATCCAAGAATTGTTGGAGAAACAGGGGGTAAAGATTTTGTAATGGTACATCCTACTGCCGATGTGGATACTGTAGTGACTGCTTTAGCAAGAGGTGCTTTTGAATTCCAAGGACAAAAATGTTCTGCCGCTTCTAGAGCCTATTTGCCAAGCAATATCGCTCCTGCTGTGAAAGCTAAATTGGTGAAAGCGATCCAATCTATGAAAATGGGAACGGTAGAAGATTTCAGCAATTTTGTAAACGCAGTTATTGATGAAAAATCTTTCGACAATATTGCCAGCTATATCAACAAAGCAAAGAAAGACAAGAAAGCTAAAATACTAGTGGGTGGAAACTTTAGTAAGAAACTAGGCTATTTTGTGGAGCCGACCGTGATTGAAACTTTGGATCCTAAATACTTAACCATGTGTGAGGAAATTTTTGGTCCAGTATTAACGATCTATACTTACCCTGCAGCTAAATTTGAAAAGACATTGGAGGTTTTAAATACAACTTCTAAATATGCACTTACGGGTTCTATTATCTCCCAAGACCGTGCATCTATAGAATTAGCAACCCAAAAATTACGTCACGCGGCAGGGAATTTTTACATTAATGACAAGCCAACTGGCGCAGTGGTGGGTCAACAACCCTTTGGTGGAGCAAGGGCATCTGGAACCAATGACAAAGCAGGAAGTATGCTTAATTTGTACCGTTGGTTAAGTGCTAGAACTATTAAAGAGACCTTTAACCCACCAACTGACTATAAATACCCATTTTTAAACGAAGCATAAGGCTGTTTTTGCTCGGTTTTAATCCGAAAACAGTATATTTGCTCCTCAAAATTATAGGACTGTGGCCCAAAATTTTTCAAAAGAAACTTACCTGTATTGGTACGAATTGATGCAATTGATCCGTCAATTCGAATCTAAGTCAGAAGAAATGTATAAAATGGCTGGTAAAATCAGAGGATTTTTCCACGTTTACAATGGACAAGAAGCCATTGCTGCAGGTTGTATGACCGCTACCAATCATGAAGATCCATTTATCACTGGCTATCGTGACCACGGATTAGCCTTAGCTAAAGGAATGAGTCCAAATGCTGCCATGGCAGAATTGTATGGCAAAGCAACAGGATGTTCCAAAGGTAAAGGAGGAAGCATGCACCTTTTTGACAAAGCCAATTACTTCTTTGGTGGTCATGGAATTGTGGGTGCTCAAATTGGAACTGGTGCTGGTTTAGCTTTCGCTGAACAATACCGTGGCTCTAAAAATGTAGTATTATGTTTCTTTGGAGATGGTGCTGCACGTCAAGGCATGTTGCATGAAGTTTTCAACTTAGCGATGCTATGGAAATTGCCTGTTGTATTTATTTGTGAAAACAATAACTATGCGATGGGTACTTCAATTGAAAGAACAAGTAATGTAGTTGATATTTATAAATTAGCAGATGCTTATGAAATGCCAGCAGATAAAATTGATGGTATGACAGCAGAGGCTGTTCACGAAGGTGTTGCAAGAGCAGTAAAGAGAGCACGTGAAGGAGATGGTCCTACCCTTTTAGAAATGAAAACCTATCGTTACAGAGGACATTCTGTTTCAGATCCGCAGAAATATAGATCCAAGGATGAAGTTGAAGAATATAAAAACCAAGATCCGATCACTAAAGTGACCAATACGATTTTGGCAAATAAATTTGCAACAGAGGCGGAATTAAAAGCCATTGATGACAAAATCACAGCCATTGTAGAGGGTTCTGTGAAATTTGCGGAAGAGAGCCCATGGCCAGATGATAGTGAAGTTTTGAAAGATGTATATATTGATCAAGCTTACCCTTTCATCATAGACTAAAACACAATCAAGAACATTATAATAAAATAAAATGAGCGATTTACAACAAGAACAAGTACCCGTATCAATTAGTAAGAAAAATCAACAACTAATTATTTCTTTAATTGTAGGAGGTTTAATTACTGCAGGAGCCATTTTTGGTTATACCGAATTGTATCAAAAACCACGTGAAGCTAAGGCAGCAGATGCCTTATTTTCAGCAGAAAGATATTTTGCTTTAGACTCTTCTAACTTAGTGTTAAATGGAGATGGTACAAGCAAAGGAGCATTGTATGTAATCAAAGAGTTTAGTGGTACGCATGCTGCAAATCTTGCAAAATACTATGCTGGTGTTAGTTATTTTAGAACTGGAGATTATAACAAATCCATTGAGTTTTTAAAAGATTTCTCTACAGATGCTAAACAAGTTCAAGCCATTGCATACGGTACTATTGGGGATGCTTATTCTGAATTAAAAAAGAATGAGGAAGCAATTGATTCATACAAGAAAGCAGGTGCTCATTTCCCAGAAGACGAAGCTATTTCTTCTGAATACTTATACCGTGCTGCAGCATTATTAGAATTAAATGGCAAGAATGAGGATGCGCTTGCTATATACAAAGACATCAAAGCAAAATATCCAAAGTCTGAAAAAGGATTCAATGCGGATAAATATATTTACCGTTTACAGGTTCAACCTTAATGGATAGCCCTAATGAGGGCTAAAACCTTTAAAAAGCATTCTCCACAACTTGTTGAGAATGCTTTTTTGTTTCTGCTTGTTTTTTAGTTACAATTCGTATTTTTGAAGATGACCGTTCAATTATTTGTACCCTGCTTTATTGATCAACTCTACCCTCAAGTTGCTTTCAATACTATTAAAGTGTTGGAAAAGGTAGGTTGTGTCGTAAAATACAACGATCAACAAACCTGTTGTGGTCAGCCTGCATTTAATGCAGGGTTCTGGGGTGAATCCAAGGATGTATGTACCAAATTTATACAAGACTTTGATTGCGCAGATTATATTGTTAGTCCAAGTGCTAGCTGTACTGGTTTTGTCAGAAACAATTATGGTAAATTATTCGAGAACAATGCTTTTCAAAGCCCTGCCAAAAAAGTGGCTCATAAAATGTTTGAGCTATCTGAATTTTTAGTAGATATCATGAAAATAAAGGAACTAGGTGCTTCCTTTAACGCTAAGGTTACTTACCATGATAGCTGTGCCGGTCTTAGAGAATGTAAAATTAAAGAAGCCCCAAGACATTTATTACAAGCAGTGGAAGGCATAACCTTATTAGAAATGAAGGACACGGATACCTGCTGTGGATTTGGAGGAAGTTTTGCTGTAAAGAATGATACTATTAGTGTTGCCATGGCTGATCAAAAAATTGATAATGCTTTAGCAACAGAGGCAGAATATATTATTAGTTCTGACATGAGTTGTTTGATGCACTTAGATGGCAGAATTAATTTCAATGGACAAACTATTAAAGTGATGCATTTAGCAGACGTATTGGCAAGTGGATATTAATTAAACTTTTATTTATGGCATATTGGCTTATCAAATCAGAACCCTTTAAATATTCTTGGGATCAATTTGTAAAAGACAAAAAAACATTCTGGGATGGTGTACGAAATTACGGCGCTAGAAATAATTTACGTTCCATGAAAAAAGGTGATTTAGCTTTTTGGTACCATAGTAATGAAGGCATGGAAATTGTTGGTATTGCAAAAGTGGTTAAAGAATCCTATCAAGATCCAACAACGGAAGAAACCGCTTGGTTGGCAGTCGACTTTGCTCCTCATAAAAAATTAAAGCATCCTGTTTCATTGGCGGATGTAAAAGCGAATACCAACCTTGCTAATATGGCATTGGTTAGATTAGGAAGATTGTCTGTACAACCGGTTACGGAAGCTGAATGGAAAGAAGTAATGAAAATGAGTGAGGGTTTATAAATAACCTTGCTAGATGGTTTTATCTAAAAAAGATATAGCCAATAAAAATAGCAATAATCACTCCTACCATATCCGCAAGTATTCCAGCCCACAGCGCGTAGCGCACTTTTTTAATGCCTACACTACCAAAATATAGAGCAATAATATAAAAGGTGGTATCCGCTGAACCTTGAAAAATAGAGGCTAATTTCCCTACAAAGGAATCTGGTCCCTGTGTTTGAAATATATCCAACATCATTCCCCTAGCCCCACTCCCACTTAGTGGTTTCATGATGGCTACTGGTAAAGCCCCAATGAATTCTGTATTCATTCCAGTTAATTGAATCAAATAGGTAAGTCCATTAATAATATAGGACATGGCGCCGCTATCTCTAAAAACGCGTATCGCAACCAACATGGCAACTAAATAAGGAATGATTTTAACAATTACTTCAAAGCCATTTTTCGCTCCTTCAATAAAGGCGTCAAAAACAGATACTTTTTTATAAGCACCTCCCGCAATGATAACTACAATAATAAATAACAACAAACCATTTCCTACAATTTTAGATACTGTTTCTTTTTGTATAGGAGTTAGTGCCTCCACAGCAAAGAGCACTCCTATCATTAATCCAACGAGTGCTAATAACCATGTGATTAAAACTTTATCCCATTTTAATTTTTGATAGCAACCAACCATAATGATACTTGCCATTGTAGTTCCAATGGTTGCTAGTACACAAGGTATGAATATGGAGGCTGCATCTTGAGAGCCGGCGGCTAATCGATAAGAAATGATCGTTAAAGGAATTATCGTTAATCCACTAGTGTGAAGCACTAAAAACATAATTTGCGCATTGGTTGCTTTTTCTTTTTCCGGATTTAAACTTTGTAAACTTTCCATAGCTTTCAAACCAAAAGGGGTTGCTGCATTGTCTAATCCTAACATATTTGCACTAAAATTCATTACCATTTGCCCCATTGCAGGGTGATTAGCAGGTACTTCGGGAAATAACCTACTCAAAAATGGATTCATCCATTTGGCCAATTTTTGTATGGCGCCTGCTTTTTCAGCTATATTCATCAATCCAAGGAAAAAGACCATAGTTCCTGCCAAGGGGAAAGCAACATCTATTACGGAGGACTTAGCGGAATCGAATATTCCATCTGCCAATAGTTTAAACACGGCTGTATCGCCCAAAAACACCAATTTTAGGAGTGCAATTAGAAAAGCAATCACAAAAAAGGCCATCCAGATAATATTCATTGCCATAGTTGCATTGTTTGTGGTACTAATATAGCCCATTTTGCAATTAG
>JACCDI010273890.1_pt1 | contig 21747 bp, 22 predicted proteins | sample 7442791 | NCBI WGS metagenome assembly JACCDI01 (sample SAMN15323434, study PRJNA562643) | freshwater metagenome | isolation source: river surface water | place: USA:Blue River Watershed | collected 2017-08-15
CGCAGGGCACGCTGGGCTGCTACCTCGACGCGCATTCGTCGGCGGCCGTGATCAACAACCCCGAGAAGTCCAAGGTGGTGGGCAAGATCGCCTACGCCCGCTGGCCGCGCGGCCCCGCCGGCAAGCGCGTCACCTCCATCTGGAACTGGGGCTTCCCGATCAACGCCGCCCTCTCCGAGCGCGCCAAGAAGGCGACCTGGCTGTTCATCATGTGGGCCACCTCCGCCGAGACCCAGGCGCGCACTTCCTGGAAGTTCGCCGGCCCCGCCAAGCGCTCGGGCCTCAACCGCGTGTCGTCCTGGAAGTCCAGCGAATTCGCCAGCGCCATGAAGGATGCGGGCGACAACTTCATCAACGCCGCCCTCGAGTCGCTGGAGCAGGACACGGACGTCGAATGGCGCCCGCGCGTGCCGCAGTGGCCCGCCATCGGCGACACCATGGCCACCGCCATCCAGGCGGCCCTGGTCGGCCAGAAGAAGTCCAAGGAAGCCCTGGACGAGGCGCAGGCGCGGATCGCGCAGGTCATGCGCAGCTGACGCGGGATGGCTCGCAGCCCGGTCGCCGTCATCGACACGCAGGCACGGCAGGAGCGGCGCTTCGCGCTGGCCCTGTTCGCGCCCGCGTTCGTCCTGCTGCTCCTGATCACGACCGCGCCGCTGGTCTTCCTGGCCTGGAACAGCCTGCAGAAGCTGGACCTGGGCATGCCCTGGATCTCGGGCTTCGCGGGCCTGGGCAATTACACCAAGATGGCGGGCGACCCGCGCTTTTGGAATTCGCTCACGCTCACCGTCATCTACACCTCGTCGACCGTCGTCCTGCAGGTGATCATCGGGCTGTCGCTGGCCCTGCTGGTGCTGCAGATCCCCCGCGGTCAGGCAGCGCTGCGCGTGGCGGCCATCCTGCCCATCGTGCTGGCGCCGGTGGTGGTGGGTCTGTTCTGGCGCACGCTGGTGCTCGCGCCGGATTTCGGCCTGGTGGACCTCGTCACCCGCGCGCTGGGCCTGGGCAGCCATAACTGGCTGGGCGATCCGCAGCTGGCGCTGATCTCGGTCATCGCGATCCACACCTGGCAGTGGACGCCCTTTGCCTTCCTGGTGCTGCTCGCGACCCTGGCCACGCTGCCGCCCGATGTCTATGAGGCCGCACGTCTGGACCGCGCCAGCGCGTGGCAGCGTTTCTGGCACATCACGCTGCCCCTGATCCGGCCGGCGGTGGTGATGGTGGTGATCCTGCGCACCATGACCGCGCTCTCGGCCTTCGCTGCCATCTTCGCGGCCACCGGTGGCGGCCCCGGCACGTCCACCGAGATCCTGAATCTCTACGCCTACCGCACCTCGTTCACCGAGTTGAACATCGGCTACGGCTCGGCCCTGGCGATGGTGCTGCTCGCGCTCACCGTGTTCGTGTCCTGGCTGCTGTTTCGCCGCCGCAGGAGTGCTGCATGAAGCCGATGCCGCGCCAGGCCATGCTGCTCGTGATTGCCGGCCTGCTCGTCTCCGTCTGGGCCTTCCCGGTGCTGTGGGCGTTGCTCACCTCCTTCAAGACCGAGCGTGATGTGCTGGCCTATCCGCCGGTGTGGCTGTTCACGCCCACTCTGGCCAATTACCGCGAGGTGCTGTTCGGGCCCGCGTCCATCCTGCCCAATCTCTGGTCCAGCCTCGTCGTCACCTGCTCGGCGACCGCGCTCACCATGGCCTTCGCCATCCCCGCCGCCTACGCCCTGGCGCGGCTTCGCTACCCGCTCAAGCGCGCCAGCGGCTTTTACGTGCTGGTCACGCAGATGCTGCCGCCGGTGGGCCTGGTGATTCCCTACTACCTGGCGCTGCAGCGCCTGGGCGCGCTGGACACCTACAGCGGGATGATCACCATCTACCTGACCTTCTCGCTGCCTTTCGCGATCTGGCTGATGGTGTCGTACTTCGAGGATGTGCCCTACGAGATGGAGGAGGCCGCGCTGCTCGATCACGCCGGCCGATGGGGGGCGCTGTGGCATGTGGTCCTGCCGCAGGTGCGTGGCGGCATCGCGGTCACCACCGTGTTCGTGTTCCTCAATGCCTGGAACGAGTTCATGTTCGCCGTCGTCCTGGGCGGCAACAAGGTGCGACCGGTGACGGTCGCCATGTTCAATTTCATCTCGGTCGAACAGACCCAGTGGGCCAAGGTGGCCGCCGGTGCGATGGTGGCGATGGCACCCGTGATACTGCTGGGGCTTTTGGCCCAGAAACACATCGTCAAGGGCCTCACCGTCGGTGCGGTCAAGGGAGGAGGGCGTCGATGAACGCACGCGGCAGCGTCCGCTTTCAAGGGGTGGTCAAGCGTCATGGCGAGACCACTGTGCTGCATGGTGTGGACCTGGAAATCCGCGCCGGCGAATTCTTCGTGCTGCTGGGGCCTTCGGGTTCGGGAAAGACCACCACGCTGCGCATCCTCGCGGGCCTGGAGCCGGTGAGCGCGGGCTCCGTCTGGCTCGATGGCGAGGACGTCACCCAGGCCGAGCCCGGCGCGCGCGACGTGGCCATGGTGTTCCAGAGCTACGCCCTCTACCCGCACATGACGGTCGCCGAGAACATCGGCTTTCCGCTCAAGATGATGAAGCGGCCCGCCGCCGAGATCGCGCAGGCGGTGCAGGCCGCTGCGGCGCGCGTGCGCATCGATCATCTGCTGGCGCGCCGGCCCGGCCAGCTCTCGGGCGGGCAGCAGCAGCGCGTGGCCCTGGCCCGAGCCATCGTGCGCCAGCCGCGCATCTTCTTGCTGGATGAGCCGCTGTCCAACCTGGACGCCAAGCTGCGCCTGGAGACGCGCCTGGAGTTGCGCGAGCTGCAGCGTGACCTCGGCGTCACGACCGTCTATGTGACGCACGACCAGGAGGAGGCCATGACACTGGCCGACCGCATCGCGGTCTTCATGGAAGGCCGTATCGTGCAGGTCGGCACCCCGCGCGAAGTGTTCGGACGCCCGGCCCAGGCCAGCGTGGCGGGCTTCGTCGGCACGCCGCCGATGAACCTGCTGCCGGCGACCTGGGAGGGCAGCGCGGTGACGGTCGAAGGCAGCACGCATCCGGTGGCCGCCGCTGCACCCGGCGCGCGTGCCGTGACCCTGGGCATCCGCCCTGGCGACCTGCGCCTGCAACCCCAGGGTCTGGCCGCCAAGGTGCTGTATGTCGAGGAGCTCGGCGACCACGCCATCCTGAACGTGCAGGCCGGCCCCACACGCCTGAAGGCCAAGGCCCCCGGTCTCTCGCCTGTGAAGGAGGGCGACACCGTGCACCTGGGCTTCGCCCCCGAGGCCGCCCACCTCTTCGAACCCGAGAGCGGGCTGCGCCTGGCCTAGGCACCGACCCGCACGATCCGATTCGCGAACGACTTTCCTGGAGCAGCCATGCGCAAGCGCCCCAACATCCTCCTGATCCTGAACGACGACATGGGCTACTCCGACATCGGCTGCTACGGCGGCGAGGTCGAGACCCCGAACCTGGACCGCCTGGCGAACAACGGCCTGCGTTTCACCCAGTTCTACAACACGGCGCGTTGCAGCCCCTCGCGCGCGTCGCTCCTGACCGGCCTGCACCCGCACCAGACCGGCATCGGCATCCTGACCTACGACTCGGGCCCTGAGGGCTACGCGGGCAACCTGAACCAGCGCTGCGCCACGATCGCCGAGGTGCTCAAGACCGCGGGCTACCGGACCTACCTCAGTGGCAAGTGGCATGTCTCGAGCAACCTCACGCAGCCGACTGATTCCTGGCCGCGCCAGCGGGGCTTCGACGAGTTCTTCGGCACCATCATCGGCGCGGGCAGTTTCTACGACCCCAACACCCTCACGCGGGGTAACGACAACGCTGAACACGAGGCGCGGCAGCCCGGCTTCTTCTATACCGACGCGATCAGTGACGAGGCAGTCAAGATGCTGCGCGCCCACAAGCAGCAGCATGCGAGTGCCCCCTTCTTCCAGTACGTGGCCTACACCGCGCCGCACTGGCCGCTGCACGCACACGATGAAGACATCGCCCGCTACAAGGGCCGGTTTGATGCCGGCTGGGACCAGCTGCGCGAGCAACGCCTGGAAAAGCTGGTGCGCTGGGGCATCCTGGACAAGAAGTGGAAGCTCACCGAGCGTGACCCGAGCCAGCCGCCCTGGACCGAGGCCGAACACAAGGCCTGGCTCGCGCGCTGCATGGAGGTCTATGCCGCCCAGATCGACCGCATGGACCAGGGCATCGGCCGCATCCTCAAGCAGCTCGAGGACGACGGCGAGCTGGACAACACCCTGGTGATCTTCCTGGCCGACAACGGCGCCTGCGCCGAGGACATCCCGGAGAACGTCACCATCGACGAACTGGTGAACAAGCTGATGATCGCGCGTTCGCACACGCGTGACGGCGCGGTGGTCCGCTTTGGCAACAACCCGGACATCATGCCGGGCGCCGAGGACACCTACCAGAGCTACGGCACGGCCTGGGCCAACCTGTCGAACACGCCGTTTCGGCTGTACAAGCATTGGATCCACGAGGGTGGCATCTCCACCCCGTTGATCATGCATTGGCCCCAGGGCATCGCCCAGCGTGGCGAGATTCGTCACACGCCTGGCTACCTGCCGGACATCATGGCCACGGTGCTGGACATCTCGGGCGTGCCCTATCCGCAGTCGCTGGGTGGGCGCTCGATCCTGCCGCTCGAAGGCCATTCACTCCAGCCCGCCTTCCAGGCCGATCTCGAGCAGCGCCCCCCGATGTTCTGGGAGCACGAGGGCAACAGCGCGGTGCGAATCGGCCGATGGAAGCTGGTGCGCCAGCATGGCCAGGGCTGGGAACTCTATGACATGGTCGAAGATCGCACTGAACTGCACAACCTGGCCACCAAGCACCCCGAACGGGTCGCCGACATGGCCCGCCAATACGAAGCTTGGGCTCGGCGTTGTGGCGTGCTTGATCGCGAGAAGGTGGTCGCCCTCATGCGCAGCCAGGGCGTGACCCGCGCCTTCTGGGAAGACGAGTGAGCTGCTGCGTCCCGGCCTGGGCGCTGCCCGGGGCGTGGCCCTGGCAGAACGCACCCGGGGCGGACGCGCCCGCACCGGTGGCGACGCCCTCGCGGTGCGTGGCATCGACCTCACGCGATATCGCCATGCACGCCGATGCACTCCCGCGCCTGGTGCCCCTGGCGGGGGGGCGCTACACCATGGGCAGCGATGCCAAGGAAGGATTCGCCGAAGACGGTGAGGGCCCCGCGCGCGAGGTCGAGGTGGGCCCTTTCTCCATTGGCGAGACCACCGTCACCAACCGCGAGTTTCGCGAATTCGTACGCGCGACCCACTACATCACCGACGCCGAGCAGTCGGGTGGGTCCTTCGTCTTCTACCTGCAGGTCGATCTTGAACGCCGGGCCTCGATGCGCAGGATCTCCCGTGACCTGCCGTGGTGGCTTGAGGTCGAGGGCGCCTGCTGGCAACGTCCCCGAGGGCCAGGTAGCAGCATTCACCAGATCTTGGACCACCCGGTGGTCCATGTCTCCTGGACAGATGCAGCCGCCTACTGCGCGTGGGCGGGCCTGCGCCTGCCGACAGAGGCCGAATGGGAGTACGCCGCCCGGGGCGGACGTGTGCAAGCACGCTACCCGTGGGGCGATGAATTCGAGCCGGGCGGCGAGCGCCGTTGCCACACCTGGCAGGGGGTGTTTCCATCCCGGCCGGCGGCGGGCTGGACTCCGGAGCCGGTGCCCGCTCGCCACTTCGCGGCCAATGGTTATGGCCTGTACCAGATGGTGGGCAATGTCTGGCAATGGTGCGCGGACTGGTTCAACCCGCGTTACCACCTGGAGACCGCGCCGCGCGATCCTCGCGTCGAGGCTGCCTCAGGGCGGCGGGCGCAGCGAGGCGGATCCTTCTTGTGCCACGCCTCCTACTGCGATCGCTACCGCGTCGCCGCTCGGGCCGCGAACGCGCCGATGACCGCCACCAGCCACTGCGGCTTTCGCGTGGCGGCGGATGCCCCGGCGCACTGAGCGCCTTCAGCAGGCGACAGGCACCCAGTAGTAAGTGCTGATCGTCGGGTTGTAGCCGGGGTTGGCGTACCGGGCCCGATACAGCTTGCCGTTGTAGGTCACGACGCTGCCCGCGCCGTAGTACTGACCCTGGACCCAGGTCGTGGCCGTGTAGCGCGCCCAGTAGTAGGTGCTGATCGTCGGGTTGTAGCCCGGATTGGCGTACTTGGCCTGGTACTGCGCGCCGTTGTAGGTGACGATGCTGCCCGCCGCGTAGTACTGGCCTTGCACCCACGGGGCGGCACCACAGGCGGGCGCAGGCGCCGGTGCAGGAATGGGCGGCGGTGCCGGCGCCGGTGCTGGCGTCGGTTCCGGCTTCGGCGTGGGGGTGGGGGCCGTGACGGGCCCCGCCGCCGTCTTGAAGAGGTTCAGGAACGCATAGCTGCCTTGCGCCACCCCGCTGTAGGTCCCCACCGGGCCCATGCCGGCGCTGGCTTGCGCCCGGTCACGCTGGAACGACCAGTACGACAGCATCCCGATGCCGTTGACCTTCACATAGTCGGCCAGCATGCGCGCATCGGCCAGCGTGAATGTTGCGCCGTCATCGTTCACGCCGATCATGGGCGTCATCCCCATCATCGCGCGCAGCTGCGCAGGGGTCTTGCCAGGGTAGATCGCAGCCAGCTGCGCCGCGCTGGCCTGGAAGGCCACCAGCGCCGCCTGACCCACGGTCGGGGGCGACACCAGGGTGCGGATGTTCTCCGTCCCGAAGCTCATGACCATCACGTTCACCCGGTCGATGCGCACGCCGGACGCCACCGTGCTTCGCAGCAGGTTCAAGGCCTCGGCTGGCATCCCGCGCAGCCAGGACGGCAGCGTGAACGACGTGAACAGCGTCGGGTGCTGGGCCTGCAGCCTGAGCAGCACGCGGTTGCGGCGCGCCGTGGCGTCCACGTTGGACAGCTGCTGGCCCTCGACATCCCAGTCGATGCGGCGGATGCCCGCGTCCACGATCAGCTTTTCCAGCAAGGCGAGCAGCTGGTCGTCGGAGCAGGCGATCTCGGCGTAGACGCCATCGGCGCCGCCCAGGGAGACGATCAGATCGCCCCCCGCCGCGACAAAGGCGCGGGCGTCGGGCATCCTCTCCTGCAGGTAGCTGTCCAGGACGCAGCTGCCGCGGGTGATGGCAAAGGCCAGGGTGGCCTGGTCCAGGCCGGCGGCCTGCCTGGCGTCCACCAGCGTGCCGGGACTCCAGCCCTGGAAATACGGAACAATTTCGGCGGCGCTGGCCGAGGCACTGGCGCCAACGGCTGCGGCCAGCGCCAGGGCCTTCAGGACGCTGCGAGGCGTGGCGTGCAGGATGCGGGACACCAGGATGCGGGACACCAGGGGGCGGGACAGGTTGCGTGCGGGCAAGGGAAGCTTCCTTCGTGGGGACAAGGCTTCGCCCAGCAGACGAGCGCCGTTTCTCGGGCGGGTCCGTGACATGCGGGCGGCGGTGGAGCGCCGGGCAGGTGCCGCCGGTGTCGGCGGTGCTTGAGGCTCAGCGCGAGCGCCATGCTAGTCGGACAGGACTGACGCGTCTGTAGGACGCCGAGCCCGATGTGTAAGGGGTTGACTCAACGGTTACCCGCTGGACGGTGCGGAAGGCTTCAACTTACGCCTCGAAACGACTCGGCCGGGCAGTGCGAATACTGCTGAGGTATCGCTCCCTGCGTTAACATCTGCGCTTCCGGTCTCACCTCCACTGGCGCCATGGCCTCCACCAAAAAAGAAAGCTCACTGCTTTATTTCAAGTTTCTCAACCTCGTGGCCGCGACACGTCGCCTGCCCGGGATCCCCGAAATCGATGCCGTCGAGGACCGGATCCTGGCCTTCCTGGCCCGCTCCTGGTACGCGGGTGATCGCATCAGCGTGGTCGAGGCCATGAACGGCATGCCCGAGATCTCCCCCTCCACCGTCCAGCGCCGCCTGAAGGCCCTGCGGATCAAGGGCCTGCTGCGCGTCGAGAGCGACGAGCAGGACAACCGCCTGAAGTACGTCCAACCGACCGATCTGTCCATGCGCTACTTTGCCGCCCTCGGACAGTGCATGCGCAAGGCCCAAGGCCGTTGACGCCCCTCCTGATGCAGCCGGCGACGCACGGTCTTCGCCTCACGCTCACTCAGTTGTTTGGCGGCATCGCGGCCGTCGCCTTGGCCTACGTGCTGTGCTTCAAGCTCAATGAGTGGGTGTTCAGTGTGGCCAAGGTGTCTGACCACATCAGCTGGGTCTTCCTGCCGGCGGCCATTCGGATGCTGGCGGTGCTGCTGCTGGGGTGGGCCGGCGTCGCGGGCCTGTACCTGGGCTCACTGTCCATGCTGGGGGCCACCTTCACCGTCGACCCGGTGGAAGCGCTGATCATCGCGGCCATTTCGTCGGTCCCTTGCCTGGTGGCCGCCCGTATCGTGCAGCGACTGCAAGGGGTGTCCAGCGATTTGTCTGGCATGACGGGCCGGCAGTTGCTGATCTTCGGGGTGGCCGGGGGGCTGGCCAGCAGCGCGGCTCACACCGTGTATTTCGCTGTCACCGCCCACAGCACGGCACCGCTTGCCGGGTTCCTGCCCATGTTCGTGGGCGATACCGTTGGCACCTTGATCATGCTGTACCTGGGCGCTCTCGCGCTGAACCGCCTGTTCCCCAAGCGACCGGAGGCCTGAGCCATGGGTATCTGGATTGAACTGGGCGTCTTCCTGCTGGTCTTCGTGTTCGCCGCCTGGCAGTTCCATGACCTGCGCAAGGCCCGGGCCGAGCGCGAGGCCCGTGAACGCGCCCAGGCAAGGGACACCACCGACCGTCCGGATCGCGGCGCCTGAGGCACCTGCGTGCCTGGGCAGGCCCTGGCCCTACGCTGCCAGCGCCTGCGGGCCCCCGCGGACGGGCTAGTCGCGTGTCACGCGCAGCAGTTCTTCGCGCGATGTGACGCCTTCGCGCACCAGCCGCTCACCATCGGCCTGCATCAGCGTCATGCCGGCCGCGATCGCGGTGTCGCGGATCCGGGCCTCGGCCGCCCGGTTGTGAATCAGGTCGCGCAGCGTCTCGTCGGCCGTCATCAGCTCGAACACCCCAGTGCGCCCGTGATAGCCCGTCTGGCCGCAGTCGTCGCAGCCGCTGCCCCGGCAGGTCGGGCACAGCTTGCGCACCAGGCGCTGAGCCAGGACCCCCAGCAGGGAGGAACTCAAGAGAAAAGGCTCCACCCCCATGTCGGTCAGGCGCGTCACTGCGCTGGCGGCGTCGTTGGTGTGCAGCGTGGCCAGCACCAGGTGGCCGGTGAGCGAGGCCTGGATCGCGATCTGCGCGGTCTCATGGTCGCGGATCTCGCCGATCATGATCACGTCCGGGTCCTGGCGCAGGATGGCGCGCAGCGCCTTGGCAAAGTCCAGGTCGATGCGCGCGTTCACCTGCGTCTGGCCCACCCCCGGCAGGTCGTACTCGATCGGGTCTTCCACCGTCATGATGTTGCTGGCCTCCGCGTCCAGCCGGGTCAGGGCGGCGTACAGCGTGGTCGTCTTGCCCGAGCCCGTCGGACCGGTCACCAGGATGATGCCGTGCGGCTGGGTGATCAGCTGCTCGAAGCGGCGCAGGGTGTGGCCGGTCATGCCCACAGCTTCCAGGCTGAGCTTGCTGCTGCTCTTGTCCAACAGGCGCAGCACGGCCCGCTCGCCGTGCGCGCTGGGTAGCGTGGACACCCGCACATCGACCGCGCGCGTGCCGATCCGCAGGCTGATGCGACCGTCCTGCGGCATGCGCTTCTCGGCGATGTCGAGCTCGGCCATGATTTTCAGCCGGGAGATGAGCGCTGCATGCAAGGCGCGATGCGGCTGTACCACCTCACGCAAGGTGCCGTCCACCCGGAACCGGACCGAGGAGTGCCGCTCGTAGGGCTCGATGTGAATGTCCGAAGCGCCGTCGCGGGCCGCCTGCGTCAGCAGCGCATTGAGCATGCGGATGATGGGCGCGTCGTCACTGGTCTCCAGCAGGTCCTCGACAGCGGGCAGCTCCTGCATGATCCGCGAGAGGTCGGCATCGTTCTGGACCTCGCTCACCACGGTCGCGGCGCTCGACTCCCCCTGGGCGTAGGCGGCGCTGATCCGCTGCGCCAGGGCCTGGGCATCGAGTTGCTGCACCTCGCGGACGTGGAACTTGCGCATCACCTCGCCCCACGCGCTGCCGGGCGCCGCGCCGGCATGCCACAGGGTCAGCGTGTCGCCGTCTTCTTCCAGCAGCAACTGGCTGCCGCGGGCAAAGGCGTAGGGCAGGGGATGGCGGGGCATGGCAATCTTCAGGCGGTCCGCGTCAGGGACCTTTGGAGCCGCAGGCCCGGGAGGGGTTCCATCCGGTTCACTCCCGGTGGGTGGCCGGGGGTGGTTAAGGTGGTGGTGAGGGTGGTGGTGAGGGTGGTGGTGGCAGGACCGGCGCGCCATTCACCGGCACAGCCGCACTCGGGGCCGGTTGTGCGGCTTGCTGTTTCAGGCGCATCAGCTCGTAGCGGTCCAGGGTCAGTTCGTCACTGCGGGCGGCGTCGCGCACCACCACCGGCCGCAGGAACACCATGAGGTTGGTCTTGCGGCGGCTGCGCGTCTCGCTCTTGAACAGGCGCCCCAGCAGCGGCACGTCACCGATCCCCGGCACCTTCTGCTCGTTCCCGGCGTATTCGTCCTGCAGCAGCCCGCCCAGGACCACGATGGCGCCGTCGTCGACCAGCACGGTGGATTCGATCGAGCGCTTGTTGGTGATGAGCCCCGAGGGCGAGTTCACCGACCCCGCCTGCACGCTGGAGACCTCCTGGAAGATCTGCATCTTCACCGTGCCGTTCTCGCTGATCTGCGGGCGCACCCGCAGGGTCAGGCCCACGTCGCGCCGCTCGATGGTCTGGAACGGATTGACGCTGCCCGTGCCACCGGTGTTGGCATTGGTGTACTGGCCCGTGACGAACGGCACGTTCTGGCCGATCACGATGCGGGCCTCCTCGTTGTCCAGGGTGAGGAGGTTGGGGGTGGACAGCACATTGCCGTCGGCATGCGTCTCCAGGAACCGCGCGAGGGCGGACAGCAGGTAGCCCCCGTTCACCTGGCGCACCACGCCGAGGTTCACGCCTGGCGACGGGAGGGTGTCACCGCTGGCGGCGCCCCGGTTCAGCCCGATGATGTTGGCGCCACCGATGGTGAAGTTCGTCCCGGCGATGCCGAAATGCGCGTTGTTGACGTTGCCGATGAGGTTCTGCCACTGGATCCCGAACTCGGCCGCCTTGTCCGCATTGACCTCCGCGATCAGGCTTTCCACGAACACCTGCGCGCGGCGCGTGTCCAGCCGGTCGATCACCGCGCGCAGCTGCCGGTACTGCGGCTCGGCAGCCGTGATCACCAGCGCGTTGGTGGCCGGGTCCGCCTGGATCTGTCCCCCCGTCGACGGTGCAGGCACGGCCTGCATCGCCCCGGTTGCGGGACTGCTGCCAGCGCCTGGAGTGAAGCTGGTCAAGGTGGCGCCGCCGCCAGACCCGCCGGCAATGGCCGTTGCTGGCGGCGGCCCGCCCGCCGCGCTTGCCGCGCCACCCGTGCCGCCGAGACCCGCCAGCGCCGCGCGCAGTGTGACGGCCAGCCGCGTGGCATCCGCGTTCTTCAGGTACACCACATGGATGTTGCCCTGGGCGCTGGCCGCCACGGGCTGATCCAGCCGTCGCACCAGGGCGCGCACCAGGTTCATCCGTGCAGGGTTCGGCGCTCGCACCAGCAGGGTGTTGCTGCGCACCTCCGGGAGCACCGTGATGCGTGTGGCCGCATCAACGCCACCGCCCGACCCCGGTGGACCGCCGGCTGGGCCGCCCCCCGCCTCGGCCAGGCGCTGCACCACCGGCGCGAGGTCGGCGGCCAGCGTGTGCTGCAGGGTCAGCACCTCCACTTCCGTTGCGCCCGAAGTGTCCAGGGCGGCGACGAGCCGGCCGATCCGCTGCAGGTTGTCCGCGTAGTCGGTGATGATCAGGCTGTTCGTGCCGGGGCTCACGCTGATCGTGTTGTTCGGGCTGATCAAGGGGCGCAGCACGGGCACGAGGTTGTTGGCGCTTTCGTGCTGCAGCCGGAAGACCTGCGTCACCAGCTGGTGGCCGGCAGGCGCCGCGCCCACGCTCACCGGGCCGCCTTGCAGCTTGGCGTCGGCCTCGGGCACCACCTTGAGCAGGCCGTTCGAATCGACGATGGTGAATCCCGACAGACGCAGCAGCGCCAGCAGGTGGTCGTAGGCCGCCTGGGGGGCCACCGGATGCTCGGTGGACAGGCTGATCGTGCCCTTGACCCGCGGGTCCACCACGATGTCCCGTCCGACGAGGCTGGCCATGGTGCGGGCCACGGCCTCGATTTCCGCGTTGGTGAAATTGAGCGTCACCGGCTCGCGGGGGGCGGCACGCGAAGCGGCTGGCGGCCGTGACTGCGCGGGGCTGATGGCCGCCAGAAGCCCTGTCGCCACGAGGCACGCCGCCAGCAGCCGGCAGACAAGAAGGACGCGGGGGTGGCGCAGCGGCATGAGTGTCAGCCCAGGGTGATGATCGAGCGCGCGCCCTCGCGCCGCCCGAGGAGGTTGAGAAGATTCGCCAGCACCGCTTCACGCCCGGGCGTGCTGCGGGCTTCGCCCGAAAAACGCAGACGCGCGTCGCGCCATTCACCCGTGCCGGCCAGTTGCAGGCCGCCCTCCAGCGTGGACAGCCGCAGCACCGGGGCCACGCCGCCCTCGAGGGTGAGGCGGTAGCTGCCCATGGGACGCAGCGTGGTCAGACGCGAGGCCATGTCCAGCGCCAGCACCTCGGCCTGTCCCTGGACCTGCAGGCCCTGGTCCGTCCATTGCAGCCGCAGGCCCCGTGTCGACACCCGCAGCTGCCCGTCCAGCTGCAGGGTGTTCCAGGGCGTGCCCAGGCCCGTCAGCAAGGCGGCGGGCCAGTGGGTGGCCGACACGTCGGCCACCGCCACGGCGGCGCCGTGCCACCGCGGCTGCATCGTCACCTGCACGGGCTGCGGGGTGCAGCACGCGGCTGTCAGCAGGAGGTGCCAGCCGGGCCAGCCAGGCCGCACACGCCAGGCCAGCCGGGAAGGCAAGGCCACCGCGTCGCGGCTGCCGGACCCACCCGCCAGCACCCACTGCGCGGACCCGGTCCAGACGGTGCCGCGCGGATCTTCCAGAACCACATGGCCACCCGTGCGCCAGGCCACCGCCGCAGCCAGCCAGCGCGCGGGCGCGAACAGGACCAGGGCGGCGAGCGTGCCGGCGAGCATGCCCGCCCAGGCCCAGCCCCAGGGGGCCGGGGGACTCAGCAGGTCGGGGGCGGTGGTGCGTGGCATGGCGGGCGATGGGGTAAAGGGTGATGGGGTGACGCGATCAGCGGGCAGGTGCGGCCGGGGGAAGGACCAGCGCGAGCTGGCCCTCCCACAGCCCGCTGGCCAGGCGGTTCAGGCGCGCCTGGTCAGGCCGCGTACGCGCCTCGATGCGGGCCTGGGCCAGCCAGCGGGCCAGCGCCTCTGCGGACACGCCCGACAGGGTCAGCGTGGCGCCGTCTGCGCTGAATGTGAGCCGCGCCGCTTGTGCGAAATGCTGTTGCACCGTGGCTTCGAGGGCGCGCTGCGCCTCGTCGCGGCCCAGGGGGGGCAGGGCCTGCGTGGCCGACCGCATCGCCAGCGCCTGCGCTTGAAGCTGGCGCATGCGCTGCAGCTGCTGGTCCTGCACCTGCCGCTGCGCGGGTGCCGCGCGCAGGGTCGCCAGCGCGGGCGCCACGGCCGTCCACCACAGCGCGAGGGCGGCCAGCAGGACGAGCGCCGTACCTGCCAGCAGGCGCTGGCGGCGCGGCAAGGCCCGCCAGGGGCTCGCGCCTGCGGCCCATCCGGCTGCCGCATCGGTTGCGGGCCGGGCGCTCATGGCGAGCCCTCTGCGCGTAGCACCAGCGCATCCCCTTGCAGCGACACCGTGAGCCCTTGCGCGCCGAGGGCGGCTTGCGCGGCGCGCAGGTCGGTGGCCGTCCAACCCAGGCCGCGCGCGCGCAGCACCCCCTGGGCGTAATCGAGCCCGGTGACGGTACGCCCCGGGGCCGCCGTCGCCAGGGCGCCCAGCAGGGTTTCCAGGTCGCTGCTGGCGGGGGTGGCGGTGGCCTGGCGGAGCGCGGCGACCTCGCGTGCCATGTGCGCGAGGGCATCGCCCCCCGGCCTGACCTGCGGGAAGGTGCGCGTCAGCGTGAGTGCCATCAGGGCGCGTTGGGCTTCGAGCGCTGCGCGCTCGCGCCATGCCCAGGCGTTCAGCCCCACGAGTTGCGTCACGGCCAGCAGGGCCAGGCCCCAGCGCGCAGGCCGCCATCGCGGCGCCCGCAGCCACTCGGCGCCGGCGGTGGCCAGTTGCCGCAGGGCGCGTGCACGTCCGGTCCGCGCCAGGTCGAATTGCGCGAGGTTCCATTCGGACTGGGCAGCCTGCAGCCAGCGCTCTGCGGCGGGTTGCAGGACCAGGGGGCGCTGCAGCAAGGTTTCGGCGCTTTCGGCGACTGCGGGCTCCGCGAAGCACAGCGCCTCGTCGGGCAGCGCGGGCAGCAAGGGCAGGGCGGCGGCGGACAGCGGCAAGGTGATGACGCCGCGCGGGCTGTGGGCGATCAGCGTCGCGTGCTCGGGGTCGCCCATCACATGCAGCGCTGCAGGCGCCTGCGGCGCGAACTCCGGCACGATGCGCGTGACGGTGCGGCCGGCAGCCTCCAGGAGGGCCAGGCAGTTTCGCAGCCAGGCGCGGTCGCACACCGCCACCCAGGCGGGGTCGCCCGCGCGCGCGTGCGGTTCGATGGCGAAGTGCACCGCCTCGGGCTCGTCCAGCAGCTGGTCCTCGAGCAGGCCCTCCAGCGCGGCGCGCAGGCGGGGCGAGGCGGGCGTGAGGCCGCGCGGCCATTCGAGGCGATGCCAGGACAGCTCGCCCGCAGGCACCACCGCCACGACCTCGGCGGCGGCGCCCTGTGCCGCGGGCAGCCGCGACAGCGGTGCCTGCGACACCGTGTCCGGGCTGCGCCCGTCGACCGAGAGCACGTAGGCGACCTCGGTATTCGCCGCCACGGGCGGCGCTGGCAGGTGGATGAAAAGGGAGCTCATCTCAGCGCAGGCTCCGGGGGGCGGTAGGGGCCGCGTCCTCTTGCGGGCCGCGCAGGTGCTGCAGGGGCTTGACCTGGAGGCCGTCGCGCTCCACCAGCGTCTGCTCCTGCACGATGGACCGGCCCAGTCGCAGGCGGCCGTGCACCTCGAAGAAGCGGCTGTTGACACTGACCAGCGCGTCGGCGGGCAGGACCTGCCCCAGCACGCGGGCGGCATCGGCCGGGGTGTTCAGGGCCTGGACGCTGCGCGCCGCCGCCAGGCGACGGGCGTCCGCCAGCCCGATACCACGGACGGCGGCATAGATCACCTGTGGGTTCGCGGTGTTGAGGTTCACCGGGGTGCGGACGGGCAACACGGTCACGTGGGGTTGCAGGGCGGCCACCGTCGCGGGGGTCAGCCCCAGCCATCCGAGTTGTGCCGCGCGCACGGGCATCAGGGGGATGCGATGTGTGTCGGCGTCGGTCTGGATGTCAACAGGAGGTGGGGTTCCGCTGCGTCCTGCGGCGCTGGCCAGGCGCAGCTGGGTGACCAAGGTGTCCAGCTGCGAGGGCGGCAAGCCCAGCAGGTCGAACAGGCGTTCGAAGGCGCGCAGCCCGGCTGGCGAGACCCGCCCCTGCTCCAGGAGGTTCTGGATGTTCAGCCGTGACTGCAGGTCGAGGATGTCGCCAGAGAGAAAGGCGGTGTCGCCCGCCGCATCGGCCGGCGCGGCGTTGCGGTCCGCTGCCAGAAAGGTCGACAGTCGCGCCTCCTGCAGCGGCAGGGCCCAGGGTTCGGCCAGATGGTCCACCGAGGTGCCGGCACGGGCGTCTTCTCGCAGGATCACGCGCGCCCAGTCCAGTGCACCCAGCAACACCCAGGCCGACTGCGCGCGCTGGCGTTCCGCGGTTTCCACTTCGAGGGCGCGCCATTGCTGCCACAGGCCGGCCGCGGCCAGGGTCGCGACCCAGGCAACGGTCAGCAGGGCGGCCAGCAAGGCGGCTCCGCGCATGGGGTGTCCCGGGCTCATGATCGGCGCGGTGTCGCCAGCGGACTCACCCAGTCCAGGGTCAGGTCGCCGGCCAGGGGGCCGCCCGCCGGCAGGGTCAGGACCAGGCGCACGCCGTCGGGCAGGGGCGGCGGTGGACGCGACGGGTCGGCGGCGGCCGCGTCGGCGGGCACCGCCTCGCGCCAGGCGGCGTCACGGAAGTACCAGAGGCGCCAGGCGTCCAGCGGCATCACCGGCACCTCCCGGGCGCGGTCGCTGCGGCCCGCATCGCGGGCCCAGCTCTCGGCTTGCAGCCAGGCCTGCTCGACATCGGCGCGGCGCGTGAGGGCCTCCGACTGCCAGCGCCACCAGCGTCCCTGGCCGTCGGTCGCGCGCTGGGCCCAGGCGGCCACCACGACGCCGTCCGCGCCGGTGCGCGTGTCGCCCGCGCTGCGTCGCACGAGCCTGAGCACCTGGCCGTTCCAGTCGAGCGCGTTGACCTCGGGCAGGACCTCCAGCGCCTCGAGGTCGGCGGTCCATTGGGCCAGGCCAGCCTGCAGCGACAACACCTGGTCGGCCCGGTCCTGCAACTGCGACTGGCCGCGCACCATGGCGTCCAGGCCGCGCCAGCTCAGGATGGCCAGGAGGGCGAGGGCGAACAAGGCCACGAGCAGTTCCACCAGCGTGAAGCCGCGCAGCGTGCGGGCGGGCTGCTTGTGCATGGCCTAGTACCGGCCCACCACGGTGGAGATGCGCAGCAGGGCGGGCTCTGCCTGCCGCTGCACGCTGGCGTCGACCCGGCGGAAGTTCGGGTTGGGCGTGGGCGCCACCGCCAGGGTCACCTCGAGGTCCTGGCCGGCCTGCCGGCACGCGCTGCGCGTCTGGCCGATGGCGGGTAACTGCTGCGACAGCCGCACGCCGGTCAGTGCATTGCTGGTGCACAGCTGCGCCAGCAGCATGTCCGTCTGGCGCGCTGCGTTGGAGGCCAGCGCGGCGGTCGCCTTCAGGCCGGCCACGAGGGCGATCGCCACGATGCCCAGAGCCACCATCACCTCGATCAGCGTGAAGCCGCGGTGCGCGCTCATGGCAGCTCCTGCATGCTGACGGCGAACGGCCGCAGGCCATCGGTCGCGATGCGCACCTCGCGTCCTGGGGCACTGGGGGAGGTCAGGCGGACCGACTGGGCGCCGATCAAGGGCTCCGGGCCGAGCACCAGGACGGCTGTGTCACGCACCTCCAGGCCGGGTGACAGCCAGCGTTCGGGCAGGCCGGTGTCGAACTCGCCTTCAAAGCGAAAGCCGCCCTCCACGGCCCGCCAGCGCAGGGGCTGGCCGCTGGCCCGTGATTGCGCGCGGCCGGCTTCGAGCAGGGCGGCCAGGCGCAAGGCTTCGCGTTCGAGCTGTGCGGCGGAGGCGTCGCGCACCGCGAACACCACGCCGCCGCTGCCGATCGCGATGATCGCCACCACGACCAGCAGCTCGATGAGCGTGAAACCCTGGTGCCGTCGGCCCCGGGCCCGCGCGGGCCGCAGCTCACTGCCAGCTGCCGATGTCCGCATTCTTGCCCTCCCCGCCTGGCTGGGCGTCGGCACCGAGCGACAGGACATCGATCTCGGCGTTCGCGCCGGGGTTGAGGTACTGGTAGGGCCGGCCCCAAGGGTCTTGCGGCAACTTGTCCAGGTAGGGGCGCCAGTTCGGTGGCACGGGCGCGGTGGTGGGGCGGGACACCAGCGCCTGCAGGCCCTGCTCGGTGGTGGGGTAGCGCTGGTTGTCCAGGCGGTACAGCTTGAGCGCCTGCATGAGGTTGTTCACGTCGGTGCGCGCCGCGGTGACACGGGCATCGTCCGCGCGCTCCAGCACATTGGGGACGATCAGGGCGGCCAGCACCCCGATGATCACCAGCACCACCATCAGCTCGATGAGCGTGAATCCGCCTGCGGTGCCGGCCCGGCCCAAGGTCGTGCCGGATAGCCTGAAATGTCGATATCGACCCCGCATTTTAGCTCATCTGTAGGTAAAAAGAATGAACTTGATGATAATCCAACGATGTCTCCCCTCTCCCTCGCGTCAGGCAATTTGCAGGCGCCGGTGCCCGTGCGGTCGAGCGCGCGGTGGGCGGCGGCCCTGGTGTGGGGTGTGGTGGCGATCAGCGGGGTGTTCTGGGGCTTGCGGCTGGGGGCGCCGCGGCCGCAGCTCTCAGGCGCGGCGCCGGTGCTGCGCCTGCCTGAGCCCGCAGACCCGCAGGCGGTGGCCCGGCTGCTCGGCGCGGGCGGTGCCGAGGCCGCCTCGGGGGGCGCGGTCCGGCGGCTGGTGCTGACAGGCGTGGTCGCAGATGGTTCGGGGGGCGGTGCCGCCGTCATCGCCGTGGACGACGATCCGCAGCGCCCCTACCGGGTCGGTCAACGTGTCCGGGACGACTTGTGGTTGCAGTCGGTACAGGCGCGACGCGCGCAGCTGGGGCCGGACTTGCAGGGGCCCACCACGGTGACCCTGGAGCTTGCGCCGCTACAGAACCCGGGCCTGCTGCCCCGGTCCTGAGGGCCTGGGGTCCTGGGGTTAGCCTCGCAGGAACAGGCGGTACACCGGGTTGGTGGTTTCTTCGACGCAGGGGTAGCCCAGCGTGGCCAGGAAGGTCTTGAAGGCCTTGTCGTCGGCCTTGGGCACTTGCAGTCCGACCAGGATGCGCCCGTAGTCCGCGCCCTGGTTGCGGTAGTGGAACAGCGTGATGTTCCAGTTGGGCCGCATGTGCGAGAGAAATTTCATCAGCGCCCCGGGGCGTTCGGGGAAGACAAAACGCAGCAGGCGCTCGTCCTGCGCCAGGGCCGAGTGTCCGCCCACCATGTGCCGGATATGTTCCTTGGCCAGGTCGTCGTGCGTGAGGTCCAGCGCCTCGAAGCCGTGGCGCGTGAAGCTGTTCGCGATGCGCGCCGATTCACCCTTGCCCTGCGTCGTCAGGCCGACGAACACATGGGCCTGGGCCGCATCGCTGATGCGGTAGTTGAACTCGGTCACATTGCGCGGCCCGCCCGGCAGCTCGCCGATCAGTTCACAAAAGCGCCGGAAGCTGCCGCGTTCCTCGGGAATCGTCACCGCGAACAGCGCCTCGCGCTCTTCGCCCACTTCGGCGCGCTCGGCGACGAAGCGCAGGCGGTCGAAGTTCATGTTCGCGCCGCACAGGATGGCGGCGTAGGTCTGCCCTCGGGTCTTGTGCGTGGCCACGTACTGCTTGATCGCGGCCACGCCCAAGGCGCCGGCCGGCTCCACGATGCTGCGCGTGTCCACGAAGATGTCCTTGATCGCGGCGCACACCGCGTCGGTGTCCACGATCACGTAGTCGTCGACCAGCGCGCGTGACAGGCGGAAGGTTTCCTCGCCCACCAGCTTCACCGCCGTGCCGTCGGAGAACAGGCCTACATCGGGCAGCGTCACGCGTTTCTTCGCGGTGACCGAGCGCACCATGGCGTCCGAGTCGTTCATCTGCACGCCGATCACCTTCACCTCGGGGCGAACCGCCTTGATGTAGCTCGCCACGCCCGAGATCAAGCCGCCGCCGCCGATCGCCACGAACACCGCATCCAGCGGGCCCTGGTGCTGGCGCAGGATCTCCATCGCGATGGTGCCCTGGCCCGCGATCACGTCCGGGTCGTCGAACGGATGCACGAAGGTCATGCCGTTCTTCTTCTCCAGGGCCAGGGCGTGGGTGTAGGCGTCGGAGTAGCTGTCGCCGTGCAGCACCACCTCGCCCCCCAGCGTCTTGACCGCATCGATCTTCACCTGCGGGGTGGTGACCGGCATCACGATCACCGCGCGGCAACCGAGCTTGTGCGCGGACAGTGCCACCCCCTGCGCATGGTTGCCCGCTGACGCACAGATCACCCCGCGCTTGACTTGCTCGGGCGTGAGCTGGGCCATCTTGTTGTAGGCCCCCCGCAGCTTGAAGCTGAACACGGGCTGCTGGTCTTCGCGCTTGAGCAAGACCTTGTTGTGGAGGCGCCGGCTGAGGTTGCGCGCGGGCTCCAGGGCGGATTCGACGGCCACGTCGTAGACCCGGGCGTTGAGCACTTTTCGCAGGTAGGCGTCGGCGGTTTTCGGGGCGGGGACGGAGCGCATGACTGAGTTACGACTTGTTTCTTGTTTTTACGAATAGACACACAAAGCAGATTTTCGTGTGCCAATGTGCACGTTAATTACTCTTTTCAAGGATGGGTTGGGGAGTTTTTGATGAGTTATGGATCCCAATAGACCCTATAACGACGACCCTATTTTCATGAAACCATTTCGCCATGCACGAGGGTGACCGCTTGAACGGCGCGTCTGAAGCAGCGTCGAACGACACGGTCTTTCGCGCCCATCGCGGCCGAACGGTGCCCATCCCTGAAACCCTGACATCCGTGTCAGGCTACCCGGAAAAGCTCCGAATCTACAGGATCGCGGCCAGCCGCTATTGGCAGGTGCGCTGCTGGTTCAACGGCAAGACCTATTGCAAGAGTCTGCGCACCACGTCCAAGAAAAACGCGATTGCGCTGGCCAAGCGGTTTTTCGATGCCACGTCGGCGGCGGTCCATGCCGCGCGCGACCACGGCGTGGACCCGGGCTCCCCGGGCTTTGCCCAGGTGGCCGAGAAGCTGTACCAGCAGGAATCCGCGCGTCAGCGGCGGGGTGAATTCAGCCGGGGCTCTCTGCAGGTGATGCGCAACCGCCTGGACGCGCACATCCTGCCCGAGTTGGGCGGCATCCCCGTGCGTGCGGTGGGTTATGTGGCGCTGCAGGCCTTCGCGGACCGGCTGGGCCGCGAGGGCTTCACCACCACCACCCTGTCGCAGTACCTGGTGATCGTGCGCAAGATCCTCAAGCTCGCGCGGCACCTGGGGCACATCAGCGAGGTGCCGGAGTTCCCGCAGATCCGTGTCACCGCCACGCCGCGCGGCGGGTTCAGCGTGACGGAGTACCGGCAGCTCCTGCGCAAGGCGCGGTCCCTGCGCGGCAAGCGCCACCCGATCGTGGCCAAGCTCAAGGACAACGAGCGCTTCTGGATCGCGCGCGACCTGCTGGTGATGCCGCAGGACATCGCCTGGGTGATCGGGTTCATGGTGAACACCTTTGTGCGGCCGGGCGACATCAAGAAGATGAAGCACAAGCACATCGAAGAGGTGCGCGGCAAGCACATGTACCTGCGCATGAACCTGCCCGAGACCAAGCGCCACGACAAGCCGGTGGTGAGCATGCGCGCGGCAGTGCGCATCTTTGCGCAGATCCGGCAGCGCAACGAGCGCGCGGGGTTTGGTGGGCCGGACGATTACCTGTTCCTGCCGCAGCTGAGCAACAGGGAGCATGCGCTGGCGGTGATGAACCAGCTGTTCCACTGGGTGATGTCGGAGTGCGGCTTGACCACGGGGCCGCTGGGCCAGAAGCGCACGCTGTACAGCTTGCGGCACACGGCGATCACGTTCCGCCTGTTGTATGGGCAGGGCATCGACATGCTGACCCTGGCGCGCAATGCGAGGACCAGCGTGAACATGATCGAGCGCTTCTACGCCTCGTCACTGAGCGGGGAAATGAACGTGGGGATGCTGCACAGCAGGAGGGCCGTCGCGCCAGCTTGAGTACGTGAGGGCGCCGGGTGGCACATCGCACGCGGTTTCGCGTGACATCACACCCCCGTTGCTTTGCAC
>JACCDI010960083.1_pt1 | contig 21734 bp, 18 predicted proteins | sample 7442791 | NCBI WGS metagenome assembly JACCDI01 (sample SAMN15323434, study PRJNA562643) | freshwater metagenome | isolation source: river surface water | place: USA:Blue River Watershed | collected 2017-08-15
CTTGGGATAGAACCTCTGAGTGATCGCCTGATACCTGCCATTTGGCCTCGACCTCAGCCTGGGCATCGTCGATAACGACAAGGTTTGGGCGGCGACCTTCCATGCGGAAGTAGTCGATGCAGAGGTTTTCAATAGTGCGGTGAAGGTATGAGAGTGCATGCTCTTGTGATTCAAGCTCAGGGGCAGCGAGCATGAACTTAATAAGTGAGTCTTGGGTGATTTCTTCAGCCTTGGCTGAATCCTTCAATACACGATTGGCATGCGAGAGAAGCTCTGAACGGTGCTCAGTATAAAAAGCCCCCAGTTCAGCAACTGTCCATACGCTAAGTGCCACTTTATTGATCCTTCATTAACCGGTTTTGGTCTTACAGAGCCAACCGTCGCTGCCTCTATCCCCTACTACGAATCCCAGTCTAGATTGTCGCGGGAAGGGGACAAAACGGACAAATCAATTAGAGACCCATTACGGATGCTTGTCGGTCAAAATCGGGAACCATGTTTCTTACCTCGTTGAAGGTGCCTGCTGCGACAATGCGGCCTGATTCCATATAGCAAACTAGATCAGCTTCGCGAACCGTAGACAATCGATGCGCAATTATCACTACTGTAATTTTCCCCTTTAGCGCCAGAATTGAATTTGCAAATGCAGCTTCCGTTTCACCATCAAGGGCGCTCGTAGCCTCGTCCAAAATTAACAAGCTTGGGTTAGTAAAAAGAGCACGTGCAATTCCCAGTCTTTGCTTTTGACCTCCACTAATTCCTGAAGCGCCATCTCCTATCTGAGTTTGAATCCCGTGCTCAAGACTCGACACGAATGATTCGAGTTGTGCGGTTCGAATGGCAGTTAATACACGATCTTCAGGAACGGTTTGGGCGGGGAATCCCATCCCTATGTTTGAGCCTATAGATCCGCTCGAAAATTGAATTTGTTGTGGGACGTACCCAATTGCTCCCGGCCATCGGGCTATTGCTTCCAGCGGTGGGATTTTGTTGACCAAAACTTGCCCACTCTCAGGTTCGTAGATCCCAAGTATGAGATCAATGAGGGTGCTTTTCCCAGCTCCTGATGGGCCTACGAAAGCCACAAATTGACCTGCCTCAACACTTAAATTCACTTTTTGAATAACGGGTTCGGTAGCACCGGGATAAGAAAAAGACAAATCTTTCAATCTGATCTCAGGTGAAAACCCGACATGCTCAAAATCGATATGGTCATCGACAATCTCAAGAGGATTTACGTTTTGAAGTTCTTCAATAAGATTTAGTGCAGGTTCGGCTGAACCCGCACGGGTCACCATGCTTAAGGCGCCTTGTTGAAGGCGAAGCACGGCAGGTGCAATTCTTGTGCTAGCCGCAATGAATACTGATAAAACAGCCGCGGCATGTGCAGCCGTGTTTGTCGCAAATTGAGCCGCAGAAATCGCAAGAGTGCCAACAACCAAAGTTAACTCAATCGCATATTTACTTATGTTTGGAAGAAAAGTGCGTTCGGCTGCATTGTCCGCGGCTTTTAGTCTAATCTCGCCAATTTGACGAGCATAATAATTACGGCGATTCCGAACAACTATTTCTCTATATGAATTGAGAACCTCTAACGTCTTCTCAGAATTTTCAATATTTAGTTGCGCGTCAATAATACCTAGCTGCTTTGACTTCACCTGAAGAAGACGGTAGAGAAGCCAAACGACACAACTAAAAATCGATAAGGTGCTAATCGCGATTAATGGGTCGACTACAAACAGCCCAACTACTAAGACTACAAGTAGTGAAAAATCAGAAATCATTTGAATTGATGTACTAAGTACCCCCATAGTTACAGCATTGATCCCGGTATTCAGGAAATAGATAGTCTCTTGGGTTGAATTAGCCTGAAGTTTTGTAAGTGGTTGCGAAAGCAACCTAGAAATCATCCTTGCAGAAACGATTGCTCCACGTCGGCTGAGAAAGTAAGTAATTCGTCTCAAGAAATAAATAGACAAAATTGTTTTTGCAATTAAAATTGTGGCCGTGGAGATACCAATGATCAAGGCTTGTTCTTGCAGGGTAAACTTTTCTAAGTGGAAAAGCCGAAGCAAAGAAGTCATTCGATTACCTGGGCCATTGCTGCCAATTCCAGAAATAGCTAAGGCCCCGAGAACTCCAGCCAAGGCTATTCCGATAAGGTCAAGGAAACTCAGTAATATCTGAATACCTACTACACCAAAAACTCTAATTCTTTCAGCTTTGCTTAGGATTCGAAATGATCTCCGTACAATTTCAAAATTTGAATTTTTGATTAAGTCAAACCTCATGATTCTAGAATAGCCTTGCTAAGCCGAAACCTTGCCAATTGAGAAGATAAATTCCAGAAAATATTGATGTTGCCCTCCAGTGCGGAATTTGATTTGTGGAAATCAAGCAATATGAATCTCGGGAAAAGCTATTTGGCTTGAGGGATAGCGTTAATGCTCGACTAATTGTTGAATTTTGATTCATTTTCGGCAATGATCTTTTTTACAATTCGCGAACCGTTTTCTGGGATTGCTAGCTACGATAGGTAATTCCGCTGGGATGGAAAGTCAAACTCTCAACTGGCAAAAATCAATAAATTTAGGGGTGCACTTCTACTCCAGTAGTGATTCAGATTACCAGTAGACTTGTAGAATGGAAAACAAATCAGGCTGTGGAAAAAATCATGAATCTCCTTCTACTTCAGCGTTTTGCACACTTTGGAATAACCCCGAGCAACGATGACTTCTGAGAAAAGAACTTTAGTTGTACTTAATTACGCCATGGATGAAACTCATCCCATTTTCTCGCATCAAATTCAAGCAGTTAATGAATTAAGTAAACACTTTAGCAAAGTTATTGTCGTTACTGGTTCGATTGGATTGACTTTATCTCAAGAAAATGTGGAGATTCTAAGTACGAATTGGGTGCGGAATCGCCGCTTTTTTAGCCTAGCTCGGTATTTAGTAAAAATTATTCCTGTACTTCTGCGAGATCAAGTAATTGTGTTTTCCCATATGACCGAAGTGCAATCATCCTTAATTGCGCCTATTACTAAGTTGTTGGGCATCCCGCATTGGCTCTGGTATGCACACAAAAGTAAGTCCAGTTACCTGAAATGGTGTCATTTCTGGCTTAATGGGATAATCACTTCAACGCCTGGATCTTGCCCCTTAGAATCGCAAAAAGTATATTCTGTTGGACAAGGGGTTGATCCAAGGCAGTTTCCTTTTTCTCATAGCAAAAAAGTGTTTCTGCAATATCCACTTATCCATTTTGGCCGATTTGATTCCAGCAAGAATATTCATGAAATACTCGAGGCTTGTTCCAGGCTCATCGATTTGGGAATAAATCTTCAGTTCACGCAGCTCGGCTTTTCATCTAACGATATTAATCTCACATATTCTCATGAGGTAATGGACAAATATTCAAACTTAAATTGGGTGAAATTCTTGCCTTCAATTTCAAGAAATGAAGTTTCAGCCTTTCTTGATGACTATTTTGCGTTCATCCATGCGTACCGGGGTTCTCTAGATAAGACGCTCATTGAATGCACACTTCTTGGCCTACCCGTGGTAACTCTAAATTCAGAATACCTTGATATTTTCGGATCTTGGAGTAATAACCGCCACCCTTCTCTTACGGACGAATTAATGGCATTAATTATCAAGGACTCTAACTCCCTTAAAGTCGAGTTATCACGCAGATATCAAATCGCGGTTAAAGATCATAGCCTTGATCATTGGGCTGAGAGTATCTCCACCTTGATATTAGGCAGTTTGAATAAAAGCAGATACTAGGCTCCCGTCATAAAGGTGACTAAATGAAGGAAATAATTTCCCTCATTTTTTCTCCCAGTTTGGTCTGGTTTAGGTCGGCCAGATACTTCTGATTCAGTAATTTTCCAGAAGTTAATCTAAGCTGCGAATCTCCTAATGCCCTGATTACCGATTCAGCAATTCCTTGTTTGGAATGTTCTAATACCGGTATAAAGAAATTCTTGTCTACAATTTCTAGAATGCCTAGGCTCGGCGTCGACACATAACACTTGGCGAAATATGCAGCTTCAAAAAATTTATGGGGGATCGTGAAATTTAAACGTTCGTTATCCGAGACTTGCCCAAGAACCACTTCTGCATGCGTGTAAAGCCAAGATATTTCCTCTGATGAAAGGAATCTTGTTATTTGTGTTGCTTCTTTTGAAAGGCCAGAAATCGTTCGGTTCGTGGCAATAACTAAATGCGCACACTCTTGGATTAGTTCGGCAGATTCAATAACGAGGTTCAGGCCAGCTTCAAGGTTGTTTTTTCCCCTGAATAATACAATTGGTAAGTCATTCTGATTTTTCCCAATCAATTCCTTGGGCTTAATAAGTGCTGACGGTTCTCGAGAAAATTCAGATTCATTAACTCCGGTGTAGACAACTCTAATTTTTCTAAATCTTACTAAAAACCGAGAATTGACTCGCTTTGCTTGGGCATAAGTTTCAAGGATAATTATATTCGCCATTTTAAAAGAAACCAGATCTATCATGAAACTAATAACTCGGCGGTAAATGTTAATGGGTTTATAAGAATTTATCGTTGCATCCGATAGTGGCCAACCGGCGTCTAGGACAACAGGAAAACTGGTTAGTAATTTAAAAAAAATTACAGATTCATGGTTTGGAGACATTACGACAATTTTAGTGGTTTGACTGCTATAAATTTTCTTAAGTTTAAATACTTGTAGAATTCTCTTGTATTTGCTTTCCTCTAATTGGACAAACAATTTTGGTCCCGGATCTGAAGCAAAATACACGCCCGATCTGGAATATGCTTTGCTGAGACTGGATACATATATTGCTAGCATTTTCCACCTCCAATATAGCTTGCGCTTGAGATTCTTGAATCGGTCTTGAATTTACTTGATTGACTTAAACAAGGAAAATCTAACCTTCCTAAAGTACAGTAGGGGCATGACGATGTCTGAAAAGCGCGTTCCATTTAATGACCTGTCTCGAAGTGAGGGTTTTGAAGCTGAGTTGAACCAAAAAATCCTTGATTTGATCAATCGAGGCCCGTACTTGAAAGGGAATTATACTTCTGAATTTGAGGCCAATTTTGCGAATTACATAGGTGTTAATTACTGTGTGGGCCTGGCAAATGGAACAGTTGCTCTTGAGGTTGCTTTGAAATCTTTGCACCTTCCAGAACAATCAACCATTCTTTTGGCTGCCAATGCTGGTGGTTACTCTTCAATCGCCGTCCGAAATTCTGGGCATTTGCCGAAATATATTGATGTAAATGGTCAAGGTTTGATCTCGCCAACATTGAAGGATTTTCAAACTTCTAATGTTGGAGCAATTATTGTTACCCACCTCTACGGACAAATGTGCGATATGACTAGTATAATGACTCTAGCGAATTCGTTATCTATTCCTGTTATTGAAGACTGCGCGCAGGCAGCAGGTGCTAGATTAAACAAACAGTATGCCGGATCTTTTGGAGATATCTCGGCATTTAGTTTTTACCCAACAAAAAATTTGGGGGCGGCAGGTGATGCCGGTGCGATTTGCACTTCTAATCCTAAATATCTTGAAAGGGTGCTTCAACTTAGAGAGTATGGGTGGTCCACTAAGTACTTCTCGCATGAAGAAGGCGGTGGTAATTTTCGCATTGATGAAATTCAATCTTTGATTTTGAACCACAAACTTGGAATGCTGAATACCCAGAATGCTAAGCGGTTGATTATCTGGGCAAAGTATAAGTCAATTTGTGACAAAATTGGAATTCCTATGCTGGGAACTCAAGATTCGAGTTTTGTAGCGCATTTGGCTGTGCTAAAGATTAAGGATAGAAATAAATTTCAGGGATACTTGGAATCGCTTGGGATAGAATCTGCAATCCATTATCCTTTCCCGGACTACTCTCAGCCTGGGATATATGTGGGGGAGAAAATACATCTTCCTAATACTGAAGAGCATTGTTCAGAGGTTATATCTCTGCCTATATTTGCAGAAATGTATTCGGATGAAATTGAATTCGTTGTAGATTCAATTGAAAATTTCTTCAAGGAAGGCGGCTAGTTTGATTGACAATGAAAAGCCGATCGATCCATACCTATTGAATTTTGATAGTCATGGGGATACTCGTGGGTCCTTATTCGCGCTTGACTTGAAGAATGTTCCATTTATTGCTAAGAGATATTTTTCAATTACTGTTAATAATTTAGCGGTTATACGTGGCCAACATGCCCATAAGAAATGTTGGCAATTGTTAATTCCTGATCAGTACGGATTTTCAGTTGAGATTCGTAACTCCAACTCTATTCTGGAATTCAATCCCACGTTTGGTCAAGGATTGGTAATTCCTCCTGGGAATTGGTGTGCAATAATATTCAAAAGCACAAATAGCACAATTCAAGTTTTTGCAAGTCAAGAGTACGATGCAGCCGACTACATTGTTGAACCACCTCGCTAGTAATTTAAGTCTTCTAAGTACTTCCGGTATGCACTGTTTGGCATTTTTTTAATGTTTTCGATGTAACTCTCTCGACTAATTAAACCGAGTCGCAAGGAAACTTCTTCGGGTGAGCCTATTTTAAGACCCTGCCTTTCCTCAATTACTCGAACAAATTCCCCGGCTGCTAATAAGTTGTGAGCGGAGCCCGTATCTAACCAAGCAGTTCCACGCTCAAGTATCTCGACTGCTAATTGGCCCTCAAGCAAATAATCGGTTAATAAATCTACAATTTCTAATTCGCCTCGAGGGCTCGGTTCCAATTTTTTCACACGCTCATAGACTGAGCTGTCAAAGAAATAGATGCCCGGAATAGCGAGATTGGACATTGTTTTTCTTGGTTTTTCAACTATTGACTTCGGTTTAGTATTTGCATCCAACTCGATAATTCCATAATCCGCGGGGTTTGAAACTCGATATCCGAATATGCTCACGCCCTTTTCCTTAGTTTTTGACTGAAGAGATTCTCCAAGACCCATACCATAAAGAAGATTATCCCCCAGCATAAGTATCACCGGAAACTTTTGAAATTCGAGAGGAGCCAGTTTAAAGGCTTCGGGAATTCCCTTTGGTTCTGATTGAACTGCATAACTGATTTTGATGCCCCATTGATTACCATCGTCGAGAAGATTTCTCATCTGGCCTATTGATTCAGGGTTTGTAACCACGAGGATTTCTTTTGCCCCAGCTAACATTAGAGTGGTGAGAGGGTAATAAATCATTGGTTTGTCGTATACGGGAAGCAGTTGCTTGTTAATTGCAACACTCAGTGGCCACAGACGCGATCCCGATCCTCCGGCCATTAAAATAGCTTTCATAAGTAGGCCGGATTCAATTTGTACCATTGGATAGTTTCTGAAAGTCCCACTTCAAAATCGATTTTTGGCAGCCAATTCAATCTCTTTGATACTTTTGAGGAATTCAGCGCATATCGAAAGTCGTGACCAGGGCGATCTGCAACAAAATCTAGTTTGGGTGATACGGGTTTTAGCAAGTCTATTATCATATTGACCAGTTCAAGATTCGATAATCTATAGCCTGAACCAATGTTATAGACTTCGCCACTTTGTCCGTTATGTAAGATTTGACCAATAGCAGCTGCGTGATCGCTCGCATGAATCCACTCACGAATATTCGTTCCCTGTCCGTAGATTGGAACGTTTTCTTCCTTAATTAAATTGGAGATGACCGTGGGAATCATTTTTTCAAAGTGTTGAAATGGCCCATATGTGTTACATCCACGGGTCACAATTAAATCCTGCTTAAAAGTGTGATAGGCCGCTAAGCCAAACAGATCTGAGGCTGTCTTACTTGCCGAATAAGCCGATGAGGGGCGTAACGGGAAATTTTCATCAGCCTCTCCATCCAGGACTGGACCATAAACCTCATCAGTTGAGACGAGCAAACTCCGAATTGAAGTGTGTTTTCTCGCAGCCTCCAACAACTTGTATGTTCCCAAAACATTTGACTCGAGGAAAGGAAAACCATCCACATTGCTTCGATCCACGTGAGACTCTGCTGCAAAATGTACAATATAACTTACTTCCTTAAGCACATCTTGATACTTACTTACTTCGTTTACATTTGCATGCAAAAATTCTACTTCTTGTAACTCTAGACATTCTTCTATTCGATTCAAGTTGCCAGCATATGTTAGACTGTCTAGAATAAAAATCCTTTTATAGTTTCCATGGTTGCAAATTTGTCTGACGAATTCGGAGCCTATAAATCCCGCTCCTCCGGTTATTAAGATCGATTTTTTTTTATTTTGCAAATTCCCTGAAGCCGTCATACCTCAATAGTATCTGATTTTTGACTGTGTGGATCTAAGCTCAACAAAATTTATTCATGTTGTGTAGTCCCACTAACTTTTTGAACCAGGATTTAGTGTCAAGACAATCTAGAGACACGCGCATTACGAAGAAAATCAGGAACGCGATCAAATCTCCTTCAATTAATCTGAAGATTATTTGTGCGCTCTTTCAACAACTTGTTGATTTTTCTACCGAAATATTCCCAGTACTTGCGAGGACTTCTGAACGAATAAATCTTATATTCGCTACGCAATGCCTTCTCATATTTTCTTAAGACTTCATTATTTTCTAATATTGGTATATCTCCAATCTTAGGCATTGACAAATTAAGATTTCGGTTCACTTTCCTTGTGTCTCCAGCATGTATTCCAGAGCCATCTCTGCCCAAATTATCAACCAATGTAGTTGTTGGGTATAAAGAGAGTCGGTTTGATAGAAACATAGAAGCATGCCACCTTATCGCCCATGAATCTAATTTGCCTTGCGCCTGTCTAATTAGCATATTCGTGTATGGGTACGCACCACCCACATCGAATTCTTTTTGTAGTCCTGACGCCTGAATTTCTTGATACAACTTGTCCGCATCTTCCTGGAATTCTTGCCACCGATTCTTCCAAGTAGCCCATCCCCAACAATCAGCTCCTCTAAGAAAATATGTATCATGCTTATCGTAATTTAATTCTTTCGAAAATCCCTGGATACTTGCAACCTTGAGATCCATTTCGTAATGAACTAATCCTTCATTACAAAATTCAATAAATTTTGGAGATACTACTAAATCATCTTCCAAAACTATCACCTTGTCGTGAGTGTTTAGAATTCTTGAAATTCCCTCTATTAAAGAACGAGATAGACCCAAATTGATCTCACGCTGTATTAGATCGAAGCGCACATTGATTAACTTAGATTCAATTACATTCCGAACTTCCTGAATCATTTTATTATCATTACAATCTCGCGGTCCATCAATGAATAAATAAAGCGGCGATGAATGAAGCTGAGGATTGGACAAAAGGGAGTCCAGTAAACGGCCTAAATGATCTGGCCGATTAAAGGCAAAAACGGCAATCGCTGCGACAGTCATTGAGTCCTAACTCATGTCGGTTTAACTGACTATTCAGTATATAGTTTAGAACATGAGATTGGGAGACATTAAGGTCTTTGTGGCATTCTTGGAAGCCAGATAGTGGCCAAACGTAATATTCACTTTTGTACGCTTTTCGACTCTGGTTTCCTGACCCAAGGACTAGCTATGATGTTAAGTTTAGAAAATAACACATCCGCGCAGATTTCATGGACTGTGCTGGCATTAGACAAACAAACTACGCTGAAACTGAGAGAAATAAACCCAGGTAATATCGAGATTATTGATTTCTCGGATTTCCAAGATTTGGATCTGCTTGCTTTGGTAGGAACACGGCCCTGGCGTGAAATTTGTTGGACCAGCGCTGCATGCCTTCTCAAATACTGTATAGAGAAATATTTGAACTTTGAATTTGTAGGTTACATTGATGCTGATTGTTATTTCCTTGGTGATGTACAACACATGTTAAATGAAATACCAGGAAACAAAAATATAGCGATTCATGAACATCGATTCTCGCCCGACAGAGCTATGTGGCTTGAGAGATCAGGTCGATTCAACGTAGGTGTTGTAGTTGGTCGGCCAGGTTCTGAGTACCTTGATTGTATAAACCTATGGCGGTTGCAGGTCCTCGATTTTTGCGGTGTTGATTTAGAAAGGGGAATGTGTGGAGACCAGACATATTTAAATGATTGGCCTGTTCGATATGGCGGATTGTATATTTTTGAGGACATAGGTATTGGGGTCGCCCCCTGGAACCTAAATAATTATCGCGTAAAATCGCGTAGAGGCCAAATACTTGTAGACGAAATGCCAATTATTTTTTTTCACTTCCACGGATTAGAAATCCGAAACATCGGATGGGTAATGTCGATTTATGTTCCAGCTGCGGGCTACAGTTTAGAACAATCAGATATAGCTCCCCTCTACAAAAGTTATGCTCATAACTTACTCTTGTTGTCTGAGTCAATCTATTTGAGGAATGCTCAGCTAAAAATTGGAAATGACTGGTCTTGGTTGATTCGTAACCTATATAGACGCCGTTTAAGTTTCGCTTGTAAAAGAGTTTTAAGAAGTAAATCTACACGAATCCCTCGGATTTCGTTTTAGAAATAAAGATCGCTCCTTCTTTGTAGAATCAATTGCTTAAGTTTCCAGTCATCAACAGTTCTCTTTGGAATGTACGTATCAAATCTCCTTGTATCGCCTCTAAAGTACTTCGAGGCTACCTTGTTAAACAGTCTTCCCAATAAATTAATTCCATGATTCGTTGATCGCACATGAAAATCGCGACTGCCGCCCCCAAGTCGTATAGCTCCGTCTGAGAAAGCAAAATCTATCCATTTTAAAACATTCTCTCTTAAGAGTTTATTCCTTTCGAATTGCTCTGCCATTACAAGATTGCTTGAATATTCTTGAATCGAGTCACCAGTAATTACCAAATCTGACGGGTATCCTAGAAGTTGTCGGTCATAAGTAACAACCGGAATTCCCCTGTAGCAAGATTCTAATGCTACTGATGACCAACCTGTAGTGATAAATTCAACATGTTTGAAGTAATCATAAATTGAAAATTTCTCATCAGGTAAATCAACTTTTATATTTGCGGGCAAATTTTCTAATAAAGTTAGCCACTCGTTTGCCTGCTCCGCGGTTTTTTGGTCTCTCTTATTTGGGAATTCTCGCGGGTGGACTCTTATTATTAGACAATAATCCGGTTTTTTAGCGTAGAAATCAATGAGGAAACGTACCCATTCCTGCTGGTTCTCAAAAACCTTACTGTTGCATCTGCTTGAAGGAAAAACTCCTCGGATATCAGCAGCAAATACCTCATCAATGCTATTTAGTACCGCTAAAACTAATTTCTGACCCTTAGGAATTCTGAATTTAGAATATGGGCTTTTCCGTGTCGACTCAGATGAATACGACCACGCAGACTTTGACATGGCAAGATATTTAAAGTGTGCTTTTGCGCGTCTTCGTCGGAAGCCACTAACTCTCTTATGCACCACCGCTGTTTTCCAAAAATTTAAGGCCGGGTCACTACACTTATATTTTTCCCAGTCCCATATTCTCATAGAAGTGGCTATCTCTCTTGGAGATCCGGAACCTGATAGATAATAAGTTTTGATTCCCATCCGTGCTGCAACGTCAAGGAAAGTTCCCGGAGAGTTATATTGCGGATTAAAAGCGAGCACTAGATTAGGATTAAATTTGTCTATTACCTTTTTGCTCGCCCGTGCGGTAAGTATTGCATTTTCAAGTTCCGTTTTATATTGGAGAATTTCTTCAGTATTTAACTTTAAGTTTCTTTTCTTGAATTGCAATATCACTTCATACAGCGCAAATCTTCCTAGAGGCATTCCATTCAACTCAGTATTGAGCGCATTCTCGACACTAGCACTTGACGATAGAGCAGCTGCTTCCTTAAGATCTTGTTCGGATACATAATCGAACAGGTTTTCTACTATGCTGAGGTCGCGATGGTCTGAGATCTGTGACGCACTTGTACAAATAGTGCAAATAGATTGTCGCTCTTTATCAGGAGATGATTCATTGAGTTTAAAGTATCGAATGACTGTGCAACCTTTTGCAAAAGTACCTCCACATCTCACGAGAATTACTTCGACCCCGGAAATGTTGCTGAGTGATTTTATAAATTGCCGTTCAAGAATGGTGTGCTTCCAGATTCCAGCATAAGGAGCAAAGATCAAGACCTTCATCGCATCAGTATATTCCGTCTAAATTATTGATGATTAGTTCCGCTTGTATGAAACACAAGTATGCAGGGGGATGTTTAATATTCAACCGGTGCTTCTAAATTTAAAAATCTGCTCTGCAAGGTCCCACTCTTCCTGCTGGTCGATATCTATAACTTCAAACTTCTTCATTTTAACTATTCGGCTTTTTGTGCTAAATAAATGAGTGTCCGAGGTCCAAACATTGCATCTTGCCGAGTAAAATTGTCCAGCATCTTGATACATTTCCCTAAAGTCCTGACTTCTCCTATCCATATTTTCTAAATTTTCAACTAAAATTGAACCCTTGTCATCGGTATAGAACCCTCTCTCCGGAATGGCGCCAAATGGAATACCAGCAATAACAAAGCCGTCAGTTAGATCTTTGGCAATTTTTAAGGCTTGGGCGACTTTTGAATAGTGCAGTAACGGGGTAACAGGGTATATGCAAGTAATGATTGACCCGTCCGTTTCCCTCACGGAAGCCAATACCCGTATAGCGTTTACAATAACTTCTCTAGTTGTTGTGTAATCGTCACTCAACTCATGTGGCCTTGAAATTACTTTTGCGCCGGCTTCAAGTGAGACTCTAGAAATTTCTTCGTCTTCGGTCGAAACAAAAATTTCATCAAACAGTCCTGACTCGATTGCGCGATGAATTGTTCTTCGAAGGATTGGCTCACCGAGAAAATCCTTAACGTTCTTCCTAGGAATTCTTTTCGACCCTCCTCTCGCCGGAATAATTGCAAAGTTCATGGGAAATTAGTCGGCCATTGATAATTCGAACGGAGTACCTGAAGTAAAACCATTTACGTATTTGCGCCCGAGAACTTCAGCTAAATACATTGGTGCAGCTCCACCTCCGGGTCTGATGGATCGCAGATTTTCTCTAGTTACCACGTCTCCTGCACTAACGTCCTTAACGATATAGAGCGATCTGCGCAATCTTCTAGATTCATATTCTGAGGGCTGGATTTTCCATTCAGGGTTACCTAATGCAGCCCTTGCCAAATTACCCTGGGTTACTAGTTCAGCAAACTCGTGCGGTTCCATGGAAAATGCTCCATCAGGCCCTCCATCTGAGCGACTTAATGTTAGATGTTTCTCTATGACTCTAGCCCCTAAAACTACTGCCGCAATACTTGCACCTGTACCCAATGTGTGATCGGAAAGCCCTACTTCGTATCCAAACTCATCTTTGAGGGTACGCAACCGGTTTATGTGGCTTTGTCTGGGATCTGAAGGATATGAACTTGTGCACACAAGTAACGTGAGGTTTTGATTTCCAGTTGATTTCACAACATTCACAGCTTCTTCTATTTCATGCCATTCGGTTGCGCCTGTAGAAATAATTATTGGCTTGCCCGTCTCGGCAACAGTTCTAATAAGCTCATGGTCCCCTGTCTCCATTGATGCGATCTTGTAGATTGGCGTGTCTAGAGTTTCTAAGAATTTAACCGCAGATGTGTCAAATGGGGAACTAAAAGGAATTAGTCCCAGATTACGACTTAAGTCGAATAATTCCTCATGCCACTCCCAAGGAGTATGCGCCATTTCATATAAGCTGTAGAGAGTTTGCCCTCCCCATAATTGATGATCCGCACTGATTGCGAACTTTGGAAGATTTAGAGTCATAGTTTCTGCAGTGTAAGTCTGGAATTTTACAGCAGTCGCTCCCGCGATTGCAGCCTCTTCTACAATTTTTTTGGCCCGGTCAAGAGATCCAAGATGATTTGCTGAAACTTCCGCAACATACATGACGCTATTTTGTAAATCTAAATCCATCTGATTCATGTTACAACTCTCTCACACTTAACTCGTATATCCCATATTGAACCATCTGAAATTTTGATTCGGGCACGGCGCCCGTCGTTAAAATCCAGTGCAAGTATAACTCTGAGTGTCTTTTCGACTTCATCTCCATTTTCTAGTATCAATTCTCTTAATAGTTCTAAATCTCGAGTTTCATGGTATGAAGTTTCGATTACAGAAACATTTTTAATTGAAATTTGTGGCCATTCGGACAAGAAAACTACGAAGAGTCTTGCGAGTGCCTCTAGTGCCAATTCATAAACTTCTCCAGATGATTGGCTAAAGGTGGTTGGCAGTTCTTCTTGATACAGAATGTCGCCAGTATCTATACCATCATCAATATAATGTATCGTAACGCCTTGTCTTGAATTCTCAATTATCGCCCAGGCGACAGGGTCCGCCCCGCGTCCAACCGGGAGAAGCGACGGATGCAAATTAATTATCCGTAGATTGCATTCATTCAAAAAGTAACGCGGTAAAAGGTGCCCGAATAATGCGGATACGCCAAGAGTCATCTCTGGCAAAATATTTCTGAAATCCTTATTGGCTAAAAGATTATTTGAGTATTGAAAAATGGGAATCTTCCATTTTTCAACGAGTGGGTCAGAGATCACTTTTTCATGAAAATTTGCTGAGATCTTGCTCTTATGATTCAAAACTATTGCGCCAACTCTGTAATTAGGGGTTTCAGAAATTTTCCGTAGGATTGTTAGCCCAAAATCGCCGTTCATAAATAGGATTATTCGGTTCATGGAAAGAGCTCTCTTAAAGTCTTAATGACTCGATCCTGGTCATGTTCAGTCAACTCCGGGAAGATTGGCAACGATATTTCTCGAGAATAAAAATCTTCGGTCATTGGAAAATCTGTTGGGACAATTCTATAGTCCTCAAACACTGGATGGCGATATGCCGGTAAATAATTAACCTGGACATTTATTCCTTGATTTCGAAGCGCATTAAATATTTCCAATCTGCGCTCTGAAGGCACCTTGATAGGGAAAAGATGCCAATTTGAAACTACATTGTCTCTTTCTATTGGTAACTCTAAACCTGGAATCTTGGATAATTTCTGGGTGTACCTAAAAAAAATTTCCCTTCTTTTCACCTTGAAATCTTGAATTCTACTCAGTTGTGATATGCCTAGCGCGCATAAGACATCTGGAAGCCTATAGTTCAATCCAAAGTTGTGAACTTCCTGATGCCAGGGCCCTTCTCCTTTGACTAAAAAATTCATCGGATCCCGAATAAGTCCTTGGCGAGAAAATAGCCTTGCTCTCTCAAGTAATTTTGGGTTGGGGGAACTGACTGCACCACCCTCTGCGGTAGTTAAATTCTTTGTCGGGAAAAAGGAGAACGTTGTCAAATCTGCCAACGCGCCAACTGGGCGTGAGTTGTAGGTGGAGCCGATACTATGAGCAGCATCTTCAATCAAGTAAAGATTGTGCCTGTCTGCGATTAATCTGAGTTCAGACATTTCAGCTGGGTGGCCAGCATAATCCACTGCGACTATCGCTTTGGTTTTAGCGGAAACTGCTTTTTCCACAGCAATCGGGTCAATATTTGCTGTATCTGGTGACACATCTGCAAATACGATTTTTGCACCCATGAGAGCCGCCGTCGACTGTGTTGCCAAGAATGTAATTGGAGGGGTGATGACTTCATCACCTGGTTGCAACCCAATCGCAAAATACGCGCAATGAAGTGCGGCCGTTCCAGAACTTACAGAAATAGTGGGGGCACCACTCAGTACTTCTAATTCGTTTTCAAATTTCTCCACAAGAGGACCGGTTGTAAGAAAATCAGACCGAAGTGCCTCGACGACTGCTTGGATATCGTTCTCGCTAATTGACTGACGTCCGTAAGGAATCATGTGTTGCCTGCTGATTCCATAAATCGTCTAATTTCTTCCGTTGACACCCATTTATCATTCGTATCAGAGCGATATGCGATTCCACTAGTCATAATCTCGGCATCAGGATTTTTAAATCCCCATTCCGCAACCACAGGAGCTACTAGGAACCTATCACCAAGGTTATAGGTCCTCCGAGTATCGTCCGAGGAGATCATTTCCTCGTGCAACTTCTCTCCAGGTCTCATGCCAATCTCAATCAACTCAGATTCAGGCGCAACCACTTTGGCTAAGTCGATTATTTTCATACTTGGAATTTTTGGGACAAATAATTCGCCGCCATTCATCATTTCGAGTGAATCAATAACAAAACGAACGGCTTGGTTTATGCTAATCCAAAATCTAGTCATACGTAAGTCAGTGATTGGAATTGGTTTTCCAAGCCGCGCTAATTCAGCAAAAAATGGAACTACCGACCCGCGGCTCCCCATAACATTTCCATATCGAACAACTGAAAAAGCCGTTCCATAGGAGTGACCGTAATTATTTGCGGCAACAAATAGTTTGTCTGCTGTTAGCTTAGTTGCACCGTATAAATTGATTGGAGATGATGCTTTATCTGTGGAAAGAGCAACTACTTTCTTTACACCCGCTTCAATTGAGGCATCAATCACATTCTGGCTACCTAATACATTTGTTTTGATAAATTCCATTGGATTGTATTCACCGGTGTCTACCTGTTTGAGCGCTGCCGCATGAATTACGTAATCTACTCCGTGTAAGGCCCGTTTCAAACGTTCTAGGTCTCGGATATCGCCGATAAACCATCGAAGGCGTTCGTCTTCCCCGATATCATTTCGCAAATTATGTTGCTTGAGTTCGTCACGCGAATAAATTGCGATTCTACGAACTTTGGTGTTTTCCATTAAATACCTGATGAGTGCCTTGCCTAAAGAACCGGTCCCTCCAGTAATAAGTACTGAAGAATTATCTAGCTGGCCCATTAATTTCTCCCATGCGATTCTTTATTTGCGAAACATCAAACAGAGCATACTCTTGATTCCTATGAGATTCGTTTTCCGTGCGGATGCTTCGCGAGAAATTGGCGCTGGGCATGTAATGAGGTCTTCTGTTTTGGCGGAGGAGGCCATCTCTCGTGGTATTGAGTGCATTTTTATTGGTGAAATTTCAAACCTTGACTGGGTATCAAAGCGAATATTAAATTTGGGCTTTGCCCGAGTGCTGACCAGAAATGAGTCATTTGTTGCTGAGGGTAATTCTGATATTCTGATATTGGATTCGTACAACATTCCCGTTTCTGACCCATTTATTACTAGTAGGAAATGGAGATCTGTTCTGTGTATTCGCGACCAGATATCCCCAAATTATGAATCGAACATTGAACTGCGCCCCGGATTCGGCACGGTTCATTCAGAACAAAGAGGACACCGAATTCTCTCGGGCGCTGATTACATATTAATTCGCAAGGGGATTGGAAAGTCTAGGAGAGATAAGCCGTTGAGCGATGTTATCAAAGTGCTTGTAGTCGGTGGGGGTTCAGATTCATTCGGCTTCGTGACAGCAATGGCAGAGGTAATCAATTCAATGCAGCCTAATTTAGTGGTCCATGCGTTCACAAATGACGCAGTTCCTAAAAATTCAAAAGTTCAATTTGTAAAACACCAAATCGGTTCTGAATTAGATTCGATTGCAAACGACGTTGACGTCGTTTTTACAACCGCAAGTTCGTCTAGTTTAGAATTCATTGCTAGAGAAATTCCAACTGGGGTGGTGTGCACTGTGGATAACCAATTGGATTACTATGAACAGCTTGGCCAATTGGGTTACGTCTCACAATTAGGAATACTTAATTCTGTTGGTAACTGGGAATTCAATCTACCTGCAATCAAGGAGTTGTTGGAAAGTCAGGAAAAACGGGATTCACTTAAGGAAGCTACTTTGGGTTTAATTGATCTCAAAGGTGCGGCTCGAGTAATTGATAATTTGATGTCACTTTCGTAAGCGCCAAGAATTTAATCTAGAACTACCGCACCATTAGGTGTCGAAAGGTGGACAGCCACAATTCCTGACTGATCATCATTTGCGGATGGGTCTACCCACTCGATATTTACATCTCCAAGTGATGCAAGAATGTCTTCTTTAAACCAAGAATCAGCTAGCTGATCCTTATCTGCAATAACTATTTTTTCAATCTCAGCAAGTGGTGTGCCATCCTGTGAAGGATGATCTGTAGAAAGCCATTGGATGAAGAATGGGAATTCGCGAGTATCTGCTATTTCCTTCACGCCAATCTGCTTCCACTTTAAATCTGAACCGTTTGGGCGAGTTCGATGACCCTCTATTGCCTCGCGACCGAACTTCTCTGCAATTGGTGCAATATCTTTTGTTGAGAAGACCCAGGTGAACCAACCGCCGCCTTCGTTGGCTTTCTTCGAAACTGCCTTACCCCATGGGGTTTGTTCAGTTGCTGGATGATCAAGTGGGCAAACAACTTCGATGTACTGGCCGTTTTTTAATGAAGCAGTGAAGTTACGTGTTCCGAATCGCGGGTGGATACCACCATCAACGAAAGTACTGCCGAGGCGCGAACCTAAGCGTTGTACTGTGTCAGCAAGTTGATCATGGGAAGTTACATAAGAAACATGGTCTAAACGCATGGTGAAATTCTGCCGTATGGCAAGGGGTGCTGATGACCACCCTCAAGGGTTGGTTGAGAGGCTATTTACGCGCTAATTGGCACATCAGCGCTTCGCAGGTAACCAGTGGTGCTGAATTTCGTGCGAGGTTTTCACGGGCATCCATGATGGCGTTTATTTTGTTGATGGTTGAGTGTGAAGGTGAGTTAGCAGCGTAGCTTTCTATCTGTTCTCGCATGTCAGTGTTGATCATGGATTCTGAGTTACCGGATTGCACCATCATGACATCGCGATAGAAGGTCGCGATATCAAGAAGTGCTCCGTCGATAGCGTCGCGGACCATTCGGGTCGAGCGTGACTTCTGTACTTTCTCAAGTTCTTTGACTGCTTTGGCTCCGCCGGTCGCCATGCCGCGGCCTGTTGCGCCTTTTCCATAGGCTTCTTGAAGTTTCTCAACTTCCTTTTCATCGCGTTCGTCGGATGACGCGTTCGCTTCGGTAGTTGCAAGGTCCACGAGAGTTTGTGCGGCCTGGAAAGCGGCGGCAAGTGATCCGAGTTGAAGTGGTAGTTGCAAAATTGTCTTGCGATTGCTGCGAACTGATTCGTTGGTTGCTAAGTACTTTGCGCGACCGACATGTCCTTGGCTTACACGTGCTGCGAAGTCCGCCATGCCCTGTGCAATGTTGTCACGGTTAATGAGAACGATTGTTACTGCTTCGAGGCTTGGTGTGCGAAGTTGTAGGTGGCGACAACGTGAACGAATTGTTGGTAATACATCGTGAAGTGTTGGTGCGCAGAGTAGCCAGACCGTGCGTGTACCTGGTTCTTCAATAGCTTTAAGAAGTGCATTGGCTGCAGATTCTGTAAGTCGATCAGCATCTTCCATGACAACTACACGCCATCCACCCATTGATGGTGCCCATGCAACGCGGGTAAGGAGCTCGCGGACATCTTCTACCTTGATTGAAAGCCCTTCTGTGCGAATGATTTCAACATCAGGGTGTCCGTGTGTTTTTGCTGAATTACAGTCGTTGCAGGTGCCGCAACCGTTGTTGGGGCAGATAAGTGCTTGTGCGAAGGCGACCGCAGCTGATGAGCGGCCAGAACCAGGAGGTCCTGTAAAGACCCAGGCATGCGTCATTTCTTGTGATTCCTCGCCTGTGCGAGAAGCAGCAACTGCGCCTTGAAGTACTTCAATGATGTGTTCTTGACCGACTAGATCATCAAAGACGGAAGTCATTTACTTTCTGAATCTTTTCTTCTTAGGTTCTTCTGCGTTGCGCTTAAGAGCAGGAAGTTCGGCAACGCGAGCGATGATTTGTGTATGGATTTCTTCAACGGATTGTGTGCCATCGACAACGAAGTAACGCTCTGGATCCATCATCGCGATTTGTAAGAACTCTTGGCGAACGCGCTCGTGGAATTCGGTTGGTTCTGCTTCCAGGCGATCACGTGATTGAAGTCGGCCGAGGCCGATTTCTGCAGGGACATCGATAAGGATTGTGAGTGTTGGATACAAACTTTCTGTGGCCCAGCGAGAGATACGTGCAACTTCTGATGGATTGAGTACTCGACCTGCGCCTTGGTAGGCAGCAGATGAATCAAAGTAGCGATCAGTGATAACTACATCTCCGCGGTCAACTCCTGGGCGAATTACTGAGAAAACATGGTGCGCGCGATCTGCAGCATAGAGAAGGGCTTCTGCGCGGGGGCTGATGATGCCGGTTTCATGACCGAGAAGAATCTTGCGTAGATCTTTACCGAGATCTGTTCCACCAGGCTCGCGAGAGAGAACAACGGTTTCACCTTCTTGTTCAAGCCATGTAGCAAGAAGCTGTGATTGTGTTGATTTGCCAGTTCCTTCACCACCTTCAAATGCGATGAAGATTCCTTTTGATTGTGTGCCGGTGATTGCACCGAGTTCACCTTGAAGGGCAGCGAGGATGTCAGACCAGAGAGAGACTGTTGGGCGGTCTTTCATCTGGTGATAAGAAATAGAGCCGATGAGCGCAGCGATGATTCCTGCGATGAGCATGGTGATCTGTGCGCCGTTGTAGTTAAGAACAATTGTTTGGAATTCATAGCGATGCTCACCGATTGTGGCGGCGATAATTGGGGCGATGGCTAGTACTGCCACCAAAGTAATGCGGATCAATGATTGTACGAAGGCGAAGGTGCGGCCACGAACATCATCACTAACTTCCATGCCGAGCATGGTGAAGCCGGTAACCCAAGCGATTCCACTGAAGGCTCCGAGGATTGCAACGATAAAGACAGAGAGAACAAGGTTTGAGATAAGAGCTAGAAGAACAAGAAATAGACCTGATGTTGTCAGGGACGCTCCGAATAAGCGGCGGCGCGAGAACTGTGCAAATACTTTAGGTCCGAATGCAATACCGATTGCAAGGCCGGTGAAGACAGAACCAAAGAGAACACCGTATGCAGCATCTCCGCCACCGAGATCGCCTACGAATGTGCGGGCAAGGCCAATAACTGCGCCAGCTGCTGAGAATGCGCCGACCATTCCGATGATGAGGCCGCGAATGATTTTAGATTCAGAGACAGCTTTCCAACCTTGAATAAGTGATTGCCCGATGTTCTCATCTTTATTTGATTTTGAGGCAGAGCCTTTTGGAATTTCTTTGAGGCCGCGGATTGTCCATGCAGCGAATAAGAATGAGAGTGCATTGACATAGAGAGCAATATCGATGGAGTTGCTTGGAATCAGCGGGCTGATGGCTGCGATTGCACCCGAAAGAAGTGTGAGAAGTGAGAAGAGAATTGCAGCGATGGGTGCCGTGCCATATGCAGCCAATAGTGAGACTTGATTTGCGTTTTCAAGTTTGTCGCGTGGAACAAGGTTGGGAACTGATGCTTCCTTTGCAGGTGACCAGAAGAGAGTTAGGCACTCGACCAAAATCATTGCGGTGTAGAGCCAGAAGTAGGTGTGAACGATTGGGATAGAGATATAGAGAGCTGCGCGCATGACATCGACTGAGACCATGAGGCGGCGGCGATCGAAGCGATCAGCGATTACTCCGGCGATGGGGCCAAGAAATACAGCAGGAAGTAAGCGAGCTATAAAGACACCAGCGATTGCGAAGTTTGCTGTTGCATATGAGCCGCCAGAGAGTTGTTGTGCGAGCGCCGTAGTTGCGAGAAGGCCGAGCCAATCACCAAGGGATGAGAAGAGCATCGAGTTCCAGAGCTTGCGAAAGGCTGGGATTGCTAAGACGCTGCGGCGTGCATCCGGTGCTGGAGCAGCGGGGGTTGGCAGGCTTGCAGGCATGGA
>JACCDI010029873.1_pt1 | contig 21728 bp, 24 predicted proteins | sample 7442791 | NCBI WGS metagenome assembly JACCDI01 (sample SAMN15323434, study PRJNA562643) | freshwater metagenome | isolation source: river surface water | place: USA:Blue River Watershed | collected 2017-08-15
ATTAGGTGTTGGCGCTGGAACAGGGATTTCAGTATTAGGTGTTGGCGCTGGAACAGGGATTTCAGTATTAGGTGCGTTAATAACGTCTCTAATTCCCTCAGGAAGATTTTTTGGAAGTTTTGATTTATCAATCATAGACCTTAATTGTCCTTGCAAACCATATTTTAATTTGTTTTTATTAAGTTCGTCTCTTGTTCTATTGTTTGTTTCAATTGCTTTATTTAATTCATCTTGAACGCTGTTAGTCAACAAAGTTACTGTTTTAAGTCGTTCCATTGCTTCATTTAGAATGGTAGTTGTCGCATTTGAATTATTAAATGCTGAATTATAATCAGCATCTGGTATGTGATATTTAAATTTAGCATAATCATCTGCAATCCCTTCTGTTAACCCATTGTATTCCTCTAAATAATCTAATATGTCATTTAATATTTTGATGTTTTTTTTTAAATTATTGGATTGATTTCTCAATTCCAGTGTGAGTTCCATATACATTATAAAAAGAATATAATATAAAAAATGTACACTAAATTAACGGTTAATGTCGTCTACAATTTGTTTTGCTCTATAATTAATAAATTTTTCAATAAACAATCCTTTCACAATAATAGAGTTGTCACTTCCATATTTTACATTAGAATTAACTCCTAATTTTTGAACTAACAAAGTCTTAAAATCATCAATATTTATATTATTTTCTTGACAAAACAAATCAACATTATGAATTCTAGTATATTTATTTGCGATAGTAGTGGAAAGTCTTATGTTGTCTGACATTTTATACCAAAATATGAATGAAGAACTAACAAATTAAAAATAGCAATTCAATTTTTTATTTGTATAATATTGTCGAAAACTATGTCTTATTTAAATTAAATGAAAAACACTTAGAAAATATATTAGTTATGAATTTATGACTGACGACAATGATTTATGTCCAATTTGTATATCAAATGAACCAGAATATTTGACTGAATGCGGGCATTCATATTGTGTAACTTGTTTATGTCGAATTAATAAATGTGCTTTGTGTCGAAAAGTGTTAGTTCGTAGCAAAATATGTTGTGAAATTAGAAATCATAAAAAAAATCGTAATCAACATGATGATAATGAGCTTTATGACCCACATGTAGATGAATATATTATATCAGAAAACGACATTAGTGAATTTGATAATGATTCAATAACAGTGGAAATCAACAGGCGTCCAATAAGAATGATGGCTGGGATGGGGCCAGTTGGATTTTGGTTTTAATTTATATGTTATTTACTGAAAAATTATATTTATACAAAATTAAAAACACAAATCATTGATTTGTTGTAACCATTTGTCGACTATATTTTCATTATCAAATATATCAACATTTCCATCTAATTCTAATTTAATTGTGTTGAATTCATCTAAAAATTTTTCATGATAATTATGACAAGATTTCAAATATTCTAACGGAATAATTTCTTCTCCTTCTCTTGAACGTTTATGAATTCTATTATAACAGTTTTGAGGGTCAGTGTTAACATAAATGGTATATTCAATTGGGAAGTCTTTGGAAAATTCGTCAAACCAATTTAAGTAAATTTGATAACAAACATCTTCAATTTTTCCATCTTCATATAACATTTTTGCAAATACGTTTTTATCAGTATGTAAACTTCGCTCTGTGAAAATAACAATTTTTTCATTTTGTTCGTTTTCTTCAATTTGTCTCAAAGTGTCTCTTAGGATTTTCAATCTTGAAATATAAGCCATCATTTGAAACGGAAATGAATATTTTTCTTGGTTTGAATAAAACTTTTTAAGAATGGTATCTCCATTTTTATCTTTAATTTGACTCCATTCATCGACTGGCTCTTTCAAGAATAAAACGCGTTTATTGTCTTTATAATGGTTCCTTAATTTATCTAACAATGTTGTTTTCCCAGAGCCAATGTTTCCGTCAATAGATACAATCGTAAAGACCTTGGATTTAGAAGTGGTTTTATTTTCCATTGTTTATTATATTGTATGTGTTTATTTTTATATTTGTTTCAACATTCAATTAATTTTTCAATTTTATTTAAATTAGAAAAATATATATTTAATAAACCTACTTAAAGAAACATTGTCAAAAAGTTATTTAAATGTAAAAAAAATTGATTTAACAAAACAATTTAAAGACGTTGTAACAAAGTTTAGGACATATCTACAAAATGGATTTAAAACAACGCAAACTCTCCAAGTCTGAATGGGATTCTATTGAAATTCCCGTTTCTAAAAATGAAATATCAGTATTAAAATTAATCACTGACTCATTCACGAATGTATCTTTAAAAGTTAATCACTCTGATTCTATCTTTACGTTTTTAAAGATAGAATGTAATCCACAAATTGAAGAATTCTTATATGTGAAATTCTTTGCCAGTAAAGTCAAATCACTTGTTGAAAAATACAATATTGATTTTATTTCATTTGGTCAAAATCCAAATGCTAAAAAGAAGTCAAATTCCAATTCAAATATTTATTATTTAAACGATAATTTCATTGTTAAATTAAAAAGTAGTGACCAAATTCGACTTTCAAGATTAAATACTGACAACATTGATAATGAAACTAACAAATTGTATGAATTTGTTTTATTTGAAAATTTATTGCAAATGGTTGAAAACAAAACTAACAAAAACAATAAATGGATGAAATATTACTATACACTTGTAAAATTAATGGAAAATAATGTTGAAAAATTAAACAGAATTGTCAAAGAAATTGTACAAACATTCTTAACTAATTATGAAAATGACATCGATTTGTTATACATTGTAAAAAATTCTTCCGATTTCATCGAGAAAAATTCAAATTTATTGAAATTCAGTGACATGTCTCTTTACGAACATCAAAAACAAATTTATTCTGCTGTGAAAATACAACGACCAAAATTAATATTATACATCGCACCAACTGGAACTGGAAAAACACTTACTCCACTTGGATTGTCTGAAAAACATAAAATTATATTTGTCTGTGCAGCAAGACATGTAGGGTTAGCATTAGCTAGGTCTGCCATTTCAATCGGAAAACGAATTGCGTTCGCATTTGGATGTTCATGCGCTGAAGATGTCAGACTTCATTACTTTTCAGCAAAAGAATATACCAAGGACAAACGCAGTGGTCAAATTAGAAAAGTTGACAATTCAGTTGGTGACAAAGTTGAAATTATCATTTGCGACATTCGTTCTTATTTGCCAGCAATGTATTATATGGCATCTTTCAACGACATCAACAATATTGTAACTTATTGGGATGAACCCACAATTGCTATGGATTGTGAAACTCACGACTTACATCAGATTATTCATAAAAACTGGAAAATGAATATTATCCCAAATGTAGTATTATCATCTGCAACATTGCCTAAAATGCATGAACTAACACAAACCATTGCTGATTTTAAAAATAAATTTCCTGACGCAGTTATTACAAACATTGTTAGTCATGATTGTAGAAAAACAATTACATTAGTCGACAATAATGGATACATTGTTATGCCTCATTATTTACACGAAAATTATAATGACATTTTAGAAACGGTTGCTCATTGTGAAGAAAATCTTACATTGCTTAGATATTTTGACCTCAATGAAGCATCCCAATTCATTCATTACATTCAAACTAACAATTATGCTAAATCAGTTGCTAATTTCGAGAGAAATATTGCGTCTATTGACGACATTAACATGCAAAATATTAAAATGTATTATTTGAAAGTCCTTAAAAACATTGTTGAAACAAATTGGTCAATTGTGTATAATTATTTTAAATTGAATCGCACCAAACGTATCACAATTAATAATACAGTAGATACAAAAGGAAACGCTATTGTTCGTTCAACTAGTTGCCAAAATGAACCCAATAGGGCTAGAAATGGAGAACCAATTTCTCGCATACAAAGCGTTCAAATTCCTTCTACAACAAACAATCAAGATGAAAACAATGGGACTGCTGGAGCATATATCACTACAAAAGATGCGTACACATTGACTGATGGACCAACTATATTCATTGCCAACGACTTACAGAAAATCGCAAAATTTTGCATTCAACAATCTAATATACCATCCATTGTAATGAAAGACATCACTGAAAAGATTGAATTTAATAACCAAATCAATGAAAGAATTGACCAAATTGAAAAAGAATTAGAATTTGAAGAAATTAAGTTAACCGCAAGATTAGAAGGTTCAACCGCAGATACTTCTAAAGAAGCCAAGAAACTTCAAGGCAAAAGCAAAGCAAAAATTGCCAATAAAATTCTTGACAAAACAGAAGACCGAAAAATTGCCAAAATGAAAGAAGACATTTTGACTCTCAGGTCTATGATTAAAAACGCAACAATTGACGACTTGTTTATACCAAACAGATTAACTCATTTAGACAAATGGGCAAAAGGATTATCTAAGACAAATCCATTTACAAGCGACATTGATGAAGAAACTATATTAAATATCATGTCTCTTAAAGATGTTGATGACAGTTGGAAAATATTATTGTTGTTAGGAATTGGTGTGTTTACACAGCATAAAAGTAGCGATTATACTGAAATCATGAAGAAATTAACTGACCAACAAAAATTATATTTGATTATCGCAGACAGTGATTATATTTGGGGAACAAATTATCAGTTTTGTCATGGATATTTAAGCAAAGACTTGACACTTACTTTGGAAAAAATCATACAAGCATTGGGGCGAATTGGACGCAATAACATACAACAAGATTACACCATTCGGTTCAGAGATAATTCTCAAATTTCTACATTATTCACTCGAATTACATCAGAAGATAAACCAGAAGTAATTAATATGAATATATTGTTTAACTGTAAAAAAATGAGATGGAATGGATCTTCTTATGAAGAATTACCAGATGATGAAGATAATGATGAAGAACAAGAACAAGATGAAGAACAAGATGGTGACGAGAATTAATTAAATAAGTAATTAAATTTATTTAAACTTAAAAAGTATTTTATATTTAATATTATTAAATGATTGCAAAATTTCTCGAAATAAGCAAAGATTTTTTTGATTTAATGTATTCACAATTCATTGAAAATGATACAATTAATGGCGAAAATTTTGAATAAATATTGTAAACAAGATTTACAAATTTATATAATATACATTTTTATATAATATAAATTATTTTACAATTAAAATGCACCTCCACGAAGTCTCAAAACTAAATGGAGTGTACTTTCTTTCTGTATGTTATAATCTGAAAGCGTTCTACCGTCTTCTAATTGTTTTCCTGCAAATATTAATCTTTGTTGATCTGGTGGAATCATTCACCCCTTGTGATTTCTCACAAGGATTAGACTGTATCTTAAGCCATCATTGAAATTGATTAGATTTCTCAAGCCCATACCCGTGCGGTCGTTGAAAGAATGCCATGTCCTCATCATAGCGGATTTAGGCATTTACTTGCGGATTGTCCAATCTTAAGAGTTATTACGATGAACGAGGTCATTACCCTGTCTATTATTAAAGGTTTCCCTATAATAAGGCGTATCTTAAGCTCTAAGGAGTTTCCCGATATTGTAAGGTATGTCGCATTTGTTATTCACAAACACTAGCCACTGAATTTCCACTTTTTTAAAAGTAGAGCAAAACTAAATCAAATAAGTTTGGCTTAACCTTTTTAAAGGTGGATTTGGTTTCTAAATATTTCTCCATAATCAGAGCCAAAATAATTATGGTATGTGACTTTTCTAGGCATTATTGTCTACCTTCCTTGTCTTGAATCTTACTTTTAACAACATCAATAGTGTCATTTTGGTCAACCTCTAATGTAATTGTCTTTCCTGTAAGTGTCTTTACAAATATCTGCATCTTATATAACAACATAAAGTTGTCTTTAAGTCTTTTTAATCCAAATGTTTTTAATTTAAGTTTTTTAACAACCAACATAATAATTGCTAAATACTCTGACATTCGAAGGTCGATTTGATGCAAATGTTAATGTGTGTTTTGTAGTATAAGTACACGTAACAAAATCATCGACAATTCCTTTATTGACAAATGAGTTTAATTGTGATTTATTACACGTTCTAATAGGTCTGTTTACATTATAAAGCAATTTAACATCTCTCCAACGACCTTTCTTTCCATTCATTTTGTTTTTCTTTGAATTTGTGTATTTTCTAATGCCAAACGTTTTGATGCCATCCATTTTATTATAAAAATATAATAATTATTTATTGTATTTTATTTTATCTTTGTTTTAATTTACTACCTAATTCTTTATAATAACAATTATTGTATGGAACAGAATTCTTTAACGCCTTTGACAATGTCTTATCGCTCATTTTTAATTCTTTTATACAATCATATTTACACGAAAATTCTCTAATTAAATTTCCATCATTGTCATATTGACCTACACCATTTTTATAAAGCAATGGTATACCATATTTTTCTTCAAAGTCTGTTATTAAACATTCATCACAATTTTCATACAACATATAGTAATTTCCACTTGTTAAAGTATTATTTTTCACTGGATTGTCTAATGCTGATGAACTTTGGTATCCATTTAATTGTGCTGCTGTTTTTCTATCTAAATATACATTTAATATTTCTGATTTATCTGCGTTTAATTTTGCAATATAACCCAAATGTTGAACTTTTGTTTGTTTTGTTTGTTGAATGATGTGAATGATATTAGGGTCTAAATTTCTTTCAACTAACAACCAACGAAACCCACAATAAATTGTATTTTCTTCAATTGCTTTCATAATGCTTGGACGTTTAATATTTTTATTTTCATTCATTGCTTCTGTAACTGATTCATAAACTTTTACAAGTTGTAGTGTTTCTGGATTAATTTTTTGAAGACGTGGACCTAAATGAGGCATTTGTTGATTAAATCCTGTTACGACTTTTGTTTCTTTTTCATTCAATTTAGTTAAAATTTGTTGTATAGAATTTTCAAGACTACTAACTTTGTTAGTTAATATTTTGTTAGTTGTTATTAATTCTTTTAACAATTCATCGTTGCTGTTTACACTTGGACTACCATTTTTTAGCTTCAAATTCTCAATTTCTAATAATAATTCTCTTACTTTATAATTATATTTGTCAATATTGTCGTTAATAACTTTTAATAATGTTTTATATGATAGTGCATTTCCTATTAAGAACAATTCATTCTCTGTTTCATGCTCTTTTAAATTAGTGACTTTAGACGGATGAATAACGGAATGTTGATGAATAAACGTTTCAAATTCCTTTGATTTATCTACTTCAAAACAATCTAACAACAAACATTCTTCATATTTTGATTTATGTTCAGAATATCTATGTTGTATTCCTTTTCTTGATTCACCTATTTTTACAATATATGAACCATTGTCATTGCTTTTTACTTTAATAATGTAAATTATATTCCCCACATTAGAAAAATGCTTTAACAAATGTTTTTCCTTTTCTAATTCTTTTTGTTTAATTAATTTGTCTTCCATTTCTTTGTTTTTAATATTTTCAATTTGTTGCAATTGATTTTTTAATTCTTCACATTCTTCTTTTGCAATTTCGAACATAATATTTTCCAATTTTATAAAATAATCGTGAATTTCATCAGCCTTTTTAGTTCCAGCTTTTAAACAGAATTTCTTGAAGGTTTCAACATTTAACATAATTATTTCTTTATTATGACCTCCTCTATTATCTTTTTTTGCTCCGCAAGCTTGTGGAGCAAAAATTTTGTAATCTTCATTAATGTAAAAATTTTTTTCTATCACTCTTTTTGCAGCATCTTTCTGACTGAAATCTAACCATTTCCAAATATTATCTAAATCAATGACAAAATCATTTTTAGAATTATATTTCAAATAACAATAAAAGCTTGATAAAAACATTTGTTGTTCGTAATTTGTGAATGTATTTTTCACTTTTTCAACTAATTTGCTCTGGTAATCACCTGAAAACTTGGTAATTGGATTGCTTTCAATAAGATTTACGATATCTACGCTCATATTATGTAATTTATTATAGAATTGTCTTTATATTGTTTTTTGTTTTTAATATTAAAAATCAAAACAAGTATTTAAATTTTAATATTAAAATGTATAAATAACAACCACACGATATATGGTGTTTAATTACTGTAAGCCAAACCTCCCATACCACTCATAATACGCAAGACGTTGTAGTTAGTGGCATAGACACGAACCTTAGCAGTCTTAGTTCCTTCAACAGTAGCGTTAGACAAGACCAATTGCAAGGTAGCATTGTCAATACGAGAGAAGTTACACGTGCCTGATGGTTGATGTTCCTCTGGACGAAGGGCGAACGAATAAACGTTAATTCCTTCATCAGGGCAACGAGTATGTGCTTGGTATGGCTGAACCCAAGAGAAGTAAGTTCCTTCACGCTCAGAGAAGCGATCTTGGCCGTTCAATTGAAGTTTAGCAGTAACAACTGGATTTTGACCCCAACAGTGCATGTCCAAAGATGTTTCAGTAAGGACGAAAGTGCCGGCATCAGATACAGTGGAATTTTCGTTGTGACTGCGTTGTAATGCGGCAACAGCATCAGCAACTTGTGATGTACTTACGCCACCCAAATTTGGTTCACTGTAAGGATTGTTTGGACCATGCCAGTATCCAGTGAATCCACCTGGAATGTCGTAGTCAAGAGCACCAGCATCGTCAAACAAACCTTGAGCATCAATGTAAGAACGAGAGTCGGCAGCCAAAGCACCTGGACCTCCGAATGCATGGATAGCATTTGGAAGAGCATCGATAGCATCAGTGTAGTTGAATGGCTGAGCACCAAGAACCTTGAACAACAAAGCGTCACACACAAGAGAAGAACAGTAATCAACATTTTGGTCAGGTTGAACAACCCAAATCAATTCCTTGACTGGATGGTTAAAGTTCAACTTAATCTTGTTACTGGATGAACCAACAGATTCATCACCTGTGAATTGAAGCTGAGTAATTAAGTATTCGTGTGGATTTTGAGCAAATCTACGACGTTCATCAGTGTCTAAGAAGACATAATCAACGTACAAAGAAGCAGCAACCAAAGATTGGTTATAGGCAATGGCAGCTGGAACTGGACGACCAGGAGCAGCAGTAGTACCTTGAGCTGTTTGACAACTTAATGTAGTAACAGCCCACAAACATTCATCAATTGGACGAATATCAAGATTAATCTTGACTTCGTGGTATTGAAGAGCAATCAATGGCAAGGCCAAACCAGGATTGGTACAGAACCAAAATTGAAGTGGAATATACAAAGTGGTTTCAGGAAGAGCATTACGTGGAGCACAAACTTGACGTGGAGCCAAAGAGTCACAAGGACCATCGACTTCAGAAAAGGATGGGTCAGTAATGAATGTCAATTGAGTGGTATTACCAATCATCTTGAAATAAGCACGTTCTTGTTCAGAAGTCATAGTCAATTGGTTCCAGATGTGCATCCAGTCACCATATTGACGATCAATACGTTGACCACCAATTTCAACTTCGACCTGAGCAATCATTTGCTCTCCAGGGAAGTCCAACCAACGGGCATAGACACCTGAACCGGTTCCGGCAGCAAATGAAGCAATGCCCATAAGCTGGTTGATTTCTGGCAATGTTACTTGCAAATAGGTTCTGTAAGCAAGATCACCATTTCTGCTGATAGTACATTGAACGCGACGTCCAAAATCAGCTTGTCCATTGAAAGTTTGTTCAATGGATTCGATCGCAAAGTTAGTATATCTGCGATATGTCACCTTCCAAAAAGTTATTTGAGGATTGCCTGTGAGGTACACATCTTGCATGTGTTTTCCCTAAAATTTCTTATAGGGTTAGAGTACACCTTAAGAACTTTCAAATGTTGCTAACATTTTCACTAAGTCCCGACTACCGTCTACTCGTTGAACGTTCAACTTATTTCTGCATTCCACCTTTTAAAAAGGTGGAGCCAAAATTATGACATTAACCTGATAAATGATGAAACCAAAATGTTTGGCTCCACCTTTTAAAAGGTGGGTTTCGAAATAAGTTGCTTCGCTGCGGATCATCCAATCTTTAATGTTTTTACTATGCCTTTGATCTTTCTCCAAAGGTATTACACATGTCACCACATGTAAGAAGTAATTAAAGCTCTAAGGAAGTTCCCGCAATTTGGAAGTCTTGCAGAATACATACATTATGTTTCAATAATTTGTTCTATGTATCTACTAGCGAGTTATATGATAAATATACATTTATCCACATATTTACACTGTTTTCCCATCATGGTGATATGTGACCCATAATGGCAGCTCACTGTTGGTGCCCAAGACAGTAAGTTAAGCACCATAAGCCACGAGTTGCATAAGTCCGCCTCCCATTTTATACATTCCTAAAAGAAAAAAAATTTGGAAAATAACTTAATAATTTTATTTAATTATTTTCCTACATAAACTAACAAAGTAATTTATTAATATTTGAATTGTCCTTCATAAACATAGCAAGATATAATTCGTTGAATATTTCTTGTCTTCCTTCATGTTTTTTTGTAAAAACATATGAATCTTTTCTTTTTTTAATAGACCATCCATCATTTAAAGCATTATATAAAAAACACATTTTTTGAAATTTGATTTTGTCAATTTCTAATTTATCTTCATTTATATTGACTTCAATATTCATTAAAATAAATATTCATAATTAATTTTATTTTTTAACTAAATATGAAATGCACAAATATATAAATAAAGAAATTATATATTTCAAAAATAGTAAATAAACATTTCTAAATATATAATATACAATGCCTTCATTTAAACCAAAAGCAAATAAAAAAATAAAAGTTTGCAAAAAATATACGTCAACATTAGACGATAAACACAAAGAATTTGTGAATGAATTTGCTAAAAATGAAAATGATGTAATTCCAAAACTTAAAGAAGAACGTAAAATGCTAAAAATGGAATTAAATAACAGTGAATGTTCAATTGAAGAAATAATGGAAATAAAAGATAGAATAAAAGAAATAAATGAAAAAATAAAATCACTTAAAGACAAAAAAATAAATTATTATTTAGACAATTCTAAATACATTTTTGAATACTTTCAAGCTAAAAAAAATATTGGCAATGATGATGAATCTAACAAACCACTTACTAGCAAAAATCAAATGCTTTTAAATATTTTTAAGGTTAAACAAGATGATAATGAACTTCAAGATTCACATAAAAATAATACAAACACATGCGATAACATTGTTCAAAAGTATTTGACAAACATAGATGAATCTTTTTTAGATATGAATTTATTTGTCAAAGAAACTGATATTTGTCAAGAATGTTTTAAAGGAGAAATGATACCAATTGACGATGAAGGCGTTTTAATTTGCAATTCATGTTTTGTAAATATACCTTATCTAATTGAAAATGAAAAACCTAGTTATAAAGACCCTCCAAAAGAAGTTTGTTTTTATGCTTATAAGAAAATAAATCATTTCAAAGAAATATTAGCACAATTTCAAGGCAAAGAGACTACACAGATTCCAGATGATGTCATTCAACAATTACAAAATCAAATCAAAAAAGAAAGATTTGGATTAGAACAACTAACATATTATAAAACTAAGGAAATATTGAAAAAACTTGGATTTAATGGTTATTATGAACACATTGCATTTATTAAAAATAAATTAGGAATCAAACCTCCTATTTTTAAACCAGAATTAGAAGAAACGTTGTGTAATTTATTTATGGAAACACAAGCACCTTATGCTAAACATTGTCCTGATTTTAGAGTTAATTTTCTAAATTATTATTATGTTTTGTTTAAATTTTGTGAATTACTTGGAGAAACTCAATATTTAAATGAAATTCCTTTATTAAAAGACCGTGAAAAACTCATTGAACAAGACGAAATTTGGAAAAAAATGTGTCTTGATCTTGATTGGGAATTTATTCCTACTGTTTAATTATTCAGTTAAATTACAATGTTTCTACTTTAATGCCTTTTTTATTAAAAACCCATATTTCATAATTGTATCCTAAATTCATAGCAGATTGTTTCTTTTCTAATACATTGTTTTTTTCTTGGTTTGTCCAGGTTGATTTAACTTCAATGCATCTGTTTTGTGATTTTATATAAATATCTACATAATGTCTTCTTAATTTGTTAGTTTTATCAGTATACCATATTTCAGGAACTTCTGTTCTTTTTGTAATTATGTCATCTTCTGATATATTTTCAACATTAATTAATTCATCAAACGCAAAGTTTTCGTAACCTTGATAAATTATACCTTTTCCAGATGGGAAATTGTAAATTTTGGTTGTATATGAACGATTAATTATAAATTCAGATATTTCAGCGTTTTGTGAATGATGTGGAACGCCATATTTTACCATGTTTGTTTCAATTCTTTTGTTTTTAAAATCTTTACAAACAAAATAATTTTCAACACCATATTTTTTTAAATTTGTTTGAATAGTTTTATTTTTAATTTCTTCGTTTTGTTGGGGATTTTCAAAACCATATCTTAATTTGTTAGTTTCTTTGCATTTATTTTTAACTAAATCACATTGTAAAGAATATTCTGTGCCAAATTTTTCTAAATTGTGAAGTTTAAGTCGTTCTTTTGCTGTGTCTAGTTGCAAAATACGTTCTACACCATATTTATCTAACATAGTATTTTTTTGTTTTTCTTTAACATTTTTGTTTTTCATTGGATTGTCAACCCCATATTTTTTAAGATTTGTTTCGACAATTTTTAATTTTCCAATTTCTTTTGAACAATCAGCGCAATGTCCGTTCAATTTTACTAATTCTCTAAATGATTTATTAAATTCGTTTTCACAATCAGGTGTAATACATTTTCCGCATATTAATGTGTCTCTATTTATTAAATTTAAAGTATACTCTGATGTCAACTTTATATTATTTTCATCACAAAAATTTAACAAATATTCTAAATTGTATTTACATTTTTGTTTATATGATTTTTTTCCATTTTCAACAGAACAATTGTGACAATAAGGACCTGTTTTTAAAAGTTGTCTAAATGTTTTATTGAATGTCTTATCACACGTGTCTGTTGTCGTTTTACAATTTCCTTTAATATAACATTCTCTGTTTGTATTCATATTTTCATAATCTTCTAACAATTCAATGTTGTTTTCTTCACAATACGTCAATAAGTTTTTAACATTATATATCATGTCTAACATATATAATATTATTTATATCAAAATGAAATTCAATTTTAAATTAATATATTGTTAAAAAAAACTACTTAAAGATTTAATGACATATTATAATTTAAAAACCCCCGGGGAAGTTGACTAAATTGGCTCCAATTCCAAATCCCGCCCCTGACCTAGCACTCACACCCATTGATGGAATATATGTATCCAAAATTGCGAAAGTAGCAGCAGCAGTTAAGGCAATCAATGCAATTTCTTCAAGTTTCAATGAACCTTTTGGAATAGCAAATGCCGCAATTGAAACCATAAGACCTTCAATCAAATACTTTACAACGCGCTTAATTAATTCGGTAATATCAAACATACCTATATATTAAATAAAAAGAAAAAAATAATATATTGTTAAATTAAAACTTAAACATTTAACTTTACTAAATATTATAATGAACAAAAACAACAAGAAAGGTTTTGAGAGAAAATTAAAGAAAAATGGAAAACCAAATCCATTGTATGCTGACGCTCTTGAAGTAGACAAACCATTGGCAGGACAAGCATACGGATGTGTTTCTTTTATGTCTCCTGAAAAGTTGCTAAAACAAAGAGAAATGTTTATTTTCGAAAACTTTGTAAAACAATGGGAAATCAACAAATCTATGGAAAAGTTTCATCAATTCTTGAATTTTACATCATTCAAATACAAGTTAAAATTTGAAGAACTTATGGCTGATTTTGAAGAATTTATTAAAGAAGAAAAAGAAAACATTATTAAATCATCTATTGAAGACGATTTTAAAAACTTTTTAGATCGCGAGGAAGAACATTTGCAAAAAGAATTTGATGTTAAACATGATTTCCAAACATCTGTTCGTGGATTTAAATTAAGAGGTAATTTTGCTACTGAAGAAGAAGCCAGATTGCGTTCTAAAATGCTTAGAGAAACCGACCCAATGTTTGACATTTATGTCGGACCCGTTGGAACTTGGATTCCTTTTGACCCTGAAGCATATAAGACTGGTGAAGTTGAATATATGGAAGAAGAACTCAATCAACTTGCACATGAAAAGAAGAAGAATGAAGAAATAGCAAAAGCAGCATTTGATAAGAGAAGAACTGAAGCTAAACAACAAGCTATTAACGAAAACAAGAAGAATGCACAAAAGTTTGGAAATGTTGTTACACAAGACATTGATGAGAATGGAAATTTAGTTGGATTAGGAATTACTAGCATAGAACAAACATTTGGAGAAAAGAATCCAGAAACTATTTCTGTTGACGAAATTAGAAATGAATTGTTTGAAGGTGAAAATGTCGTTGTTGGAAAATCTGATTACGGGCAAAGTCAACTGTTGTCTGGACCTTTTGCTAAGAAAGCATAAACAAATATTAATATTAAAATAATTAATTTTATAAAAATGTAATTAATTATTTACCAAATCAAAAGTTATTCCTAATTGTTCCATTAAATATAACAAATCACTGTTGTCTCCTACAATTCGATTACTGTCATTTTCAATAAATTCAGTTGCATTATCTACATTTGAATTTTCACTCATTGCCCATATTAATTCTTTTATTGGATGATTAAAATTAAGACCTTTCTGCGGAGGTGGTCTATAAGTTCCTTCTCCAATACAACATGGTTCATTAATTTGTCTTATTTTCTTTTTTAATTCAAGCTCAACACAATATATATTTGTCTTATGATATACAATCCATTTTGGTGGAGAATAACCGCATTTTACCATTTGAAATGATATTACATGAAATATTTATATTGTTTTACAATCATATTTAACACATATATTATTTTATATTATCATAATATATGGGTAAATATAGCATTTTAGCAAGCACATCATTAATGTTTAACGTTGTAGCGTTTTTTTCATTGGTTTATACAATTCATCAAACAAAAAACACAACTAGTTTTAATTGGTCTTATTTATTAGGAAACATAATTGCTCAATTATTACTTGTAGTATATGGATTAGCAAACAAAGCTCCTGAAATTTATGGACCTACCATGATTTTAATGATAGGATTAGCATACATTGTTTATATAAAAACTGTTTATACAGAAGAAATCATTGTAGAAAAACCAACTAAACATAACATTTAATTATTATTTAGATTATGTTTGTTTAAAAAAGACAAATCATAATCTGGTACAGATAAGTAGTTTGGATAATCTAATCCTTCAATGGGAAGATTTATTTTATTCAATTCTGGTTCAGTTAAAAAATAATTTTTATTAACAAATGTGGCTTCTATAACATCAGGAATATCGTTTGTTTTACCACCATAATTATTTCCATGTATATGTATTAAATAGTGAGTTTTTGTTAGTTTTTTTAAACATTCTAATTTTTCTTTATATGTAGCACTCCAACTATCATCATTTATTCCGTGAAATTCAATCGCAATTTGTTTGAATGAACGCAAATCATTTTCGTTAGTATTTAAAAGCCAGTTGTATTCACTTCCTTCAATATCCATTTTCAAAAATATATTTTTAAATGTTCTCATGAAAAACAAAAGGTTTACATTTTTAGAATTAAAAAAACTGTTTATGTTCTTTTTTACAAAAGTTATTTTATCAGTATATTCAACAGGATATTTATCAATTGTACCGTCAAATGCGTAACTATTTTTTTTATTCATTTTGTAATAATTTATAAAATCACGTGAAAATGATTCTTCAAATGAAACTCCTGCTGAAATGTAACAATCATAATTTCCTTCTAATTTTCCTATAACATAACCACCATCAAAATTGTTTCCAAATCTTATCTTATCCTCAAAATGATAAACTTTTAAATAATCAACAATTTCTTTCATATTTTATTATTATATAAAATATTTGTTAGTTTATATTGTATTTGTAATATAATATGAACGAGTTTTTAATTCCAAAAATAATAATTCAAACTTCTAAAAACAGACCTCCTAAACATGTAGTTTTAATGATTAAAAAAATGTGTCCAGATTGGACCTACATACATTTTACAGATGATGACATAATACGTTTTTTTACAAACAATTATTTAGAAGAGTTTCCAAACATCATTCAAAAATTTAATTCAATAAAAAATGGGGCACATAAAGCTGATTTGTTTCGTTATTACTTTATATATTTGAAAGGAGGTGTGTTTTTAGATAGCGATGCTATGTTGCAAAAAAACATAAATGAAATTTCAAAAGACTATGATTTTTTTTCAGTTGATTCAGTTCATTACTGTCCTGGATGTATTTTTCAGGGATTTTTAGGAGCAAAACCTAGAAATGAAATCATTCGTCAAGCATTGATACATGCTTATAACGTAGACGTTAATGTTTTAGACAATGATTATTTGCTAATTTGCAAACATTTGTATAACATTCTTAAAAATAAATGGGATTACAAGATAAAATTGTATCATGAAATATTTGGAAGCGACAGAGTTGCTTTAACGGTTGATAATCTAAACAATAATTTAATTATAGTACATTACTTTATCAGCAAAACAGTTCCACCTGAATATTATAATGAAACTCATTTAACAAAATAAGTATTTAAACATTCAATTGAATATTTATTTAAATTCCAGCAATTCTATAATAATAATCATTATTAAATAATACCTTTTCTTTTATGCATCTTGACATTTTATCTGATGAAAAACGTTCATCCTCAGCTTCTTTTGAAACATTTGATTGTCATGTAAATTTTTTTTATATTCTGTCCTCCATTTTTCTTAACACCATTTTCATTTGCTAAAACCGCTTTGGATTTCCCCAAAGCGACATTTTGTGATGACATTTCATATATTTCTTCTATGAGTGTAGAATTAATATTGTAATCAATATTTGATACAAAATATTTTTCTAACAATCGTTTTGCATCTATTTTTTGTTTAAATCCTAACCATTTCCATACATCATCTAAATCAACAACAAAATCATTGTTTTTATCATATTTTAAATAACAATAAAAACTGCTAATAAATAATTGTTGTTCAAAATTAGTAAATGTATTCTTTATTTTCTCTAACAATTTGTTGTTATATGTATTTGACAACTTTGAAACAGGGTTATTTTCAATGAGTTCAACAATATTTAATTGTTCCATTCTGATAATTAAATATTGAAAATTAGTCAAAATCCGATTGTATATTTTAAAAGCGGTTTACCATTTGCTCTTTTTGACTGATATTTTTGGTCCCTGACCACGTTTCTTCACATTATTTGGGTCATATTGTTCTTCATCATCGTCATCATTAAGTTGCTTAGACAACTCCCAAAATTCTCTAGAGCCTAACCTAAAATCGTTATGGTGGTCTGCTTTATACCAAAAAACCTGGTCTTGTAATTTGTTTGACTTGGCGTTGTTATTTATAACCAAACATTCGTAATTTTCAGTACACTGATCCATCACCTGACAAAACGATTCGAACGTTGGAAACATGCCAGCATAATTTTCATAAATACGCTTTCTATTTGCAATGTATGGTTCTCTCAAAATGAACACGTAATCAATGTTAGTTCTTAACGTTGGAGGTATACCTAAAGGATATTGCATTGTGATGAGTAACATGACCTTCCAGTGACGTCCATTCATAAACAATAATCGCATCATTTTATCCTTTGCCCATGTATTGTCATAAAGACAATCATCTAAAATAACAAATGTACGCGGATCTATTGTACTGCGTTTGAATTGGTCCATTTCCTTCTTAATTTCCTTCAACACGCCTTTTTGACGCTTCAATATATTTTCAATAATAGCTGTATTGTATTCATTGTGAATGAACAATTTAGGAACCATTTTTCCGTAAAATCCGTTACCTTCTTCTGTTCCTGATATAACTGTCCCTATTGGGATATCTTGATGATAATATAACAAATCACGAACCAAAAAAGATTTACCTGTGTCACGACGACCAATCAACACTGTAACTGGACCTTTTGATTCATTTGGTTTGAAACTTATGTTCTTCATATCAAATTTTTTAAGATCTAAATTCATATATTAATGTTACAATATAAAAAATATTAATTTAACGCATTAATATTTCTCAATCCATCCTAAGTTTTCTTCATCTTGTTTTCTCTTTTTACCAATAAAAACTGAGTTTTGTAATTCTATCACAAAAAAAGAACCATATGTAGCCTGTTTTACAATTAATTTAAATTCTTCAAATGAAAAACTGTTTGCTAACTTATAATAATCATAAATCAATCTCATGTCATCTAATATAGGTTCATTTAATATAAATATATAATCTAAATTTGTTAGTTTGATTGCATGTTCTTCTTTAAATATTGTTGAATTCTTTAACATTGGAGTTAAACTATTTACAAATTCATAGTTTTTACTTAAAATCATTATTCTCTTGTTAGAAATTGAATTTACATCAATTTTCTTAAGACATATACATTTCGACATAATAATTTATATAATTACGCATTTAAATTAATTTTATTGAAATACTTAAGAAATAATAACAATATTTTAATTATTAGTTAAATATTTTTATTATTAATATTTTATTTAGCTAATGACAATTTCTTTGGATTATCAAAAACGAAAAAATACTACACTCTTCTCAAAGATACAAACTAACAAACAATTAACTATTTCAAAAGTTCAAAATTATATACCTATATATGAACGTTTTTTTTCATTAAATAATACTAATTGGAATTCTATTAATTTAAACAATAATTATTTTATTTATGACATTAAGGACACTCCAAACAATGATGAAAATATTTTTCAATGTAAAATAAAAGAATTGGATACTGTCGAAGATATGACAAAAAAAACGTTTGTAAAAATGGCACCATTATTAGACCCATTTAAATACATTATTGGAAAATACAATCATAATGATTCATCTTTGTTTGAATTGCCTTGTTTTGACAAGTCTGTACAAATTCATCCAAAAATAAATGAAACTAACAATTCTTCTTATGTAGATGGATTTTTTTCATTTTTATCAAGTAAAGCATTACATAAATATAATTTTGTTAATGGAATTGATTTCTATGGTTCTTTTTTAGCCATCAAGCATAATTTTAAAATCAATGTATATGATGATATAGAATACTTAATTCAATCTGACTTTTTTAATAAACAAAAAAATATATTATTTCAAGTAGATGATTATTCTCATTTAATTGAACAACAAGTTACCAAATTAAAACCTATCAAAATATCTACTAGTTTAAAATCAGCATTGTCTACATGTTCGTTAAATAATGAAATATTTGAAGATATATTTGAAGATAATGTTACAACACTTGATGACATTAAAAATATGGGAGTGAATTTAGAAGATATAACTAATTCAGATATGTTTGATATTTCTAATCAACATAAATCAGAAACTCTCAAATCTGGTTCAACTTGTTCTTCAAGAACGTCATATACTAACAATGATGAAAATGAAATTAATGATTGTGAAACAGATGAACACGAATTAGATGAAAATGAATTTAGTGATGTATTAGAAGATGATAATGATTTAGATGAAGAAATAAGTGAAGGTTCTTATGAAACAATCGAAGATGATGACGATGAGGTATTAAATCTTACATTTCCAAAGTTTCCAGTTCAAATAATATTTTTGGAGCAATGTAAAGAAACATTAGATTACTTAACGATGAATGATGAATTAGAAGATGAACATTGGTTTTCTGCGTTGATGCAAATAATAATGACATTGATAGCATATCAAAAAATGTTTTCATTTACTCACAATGATTTACATACAAACAATATAATGTATGTACCAACTAACAAAAAGTTTATTTATTATACTTACAAGAAAAATACATATAAAGTTCCAACATTTGGAAGAATTTACAAAATTATTGATTTTGGACGTGCGATTTATAAATTTAATGGAAAAATATTTTGTAGTGATAGTTTCCAAAATGGAGGCGATGCTTCCACTCAATATAATACAGAACCATATTTTAATGAAAACAAGCCTCGTTTAGAACCTAATTTTAGTTTTGACTTATGTAGATTAGCATGTTCATTGTTTGATCATTTTGTTGATGATTTTGATATGGTTAAAACAAAATCAAATTTAGAAAAATGTTCGCCAATAGTAAAACTTATAGTTGAATGGTGTATAGATGACAATGATATTAATGTTTTGTATAAAAATGATGGAACTGAACGTTATCCTGATTTCAAATTGTATAAAATGATAGCAAGATGTGTTCATAAACACACTCCACAAGCCCAATTGTCAAGAAATGAATTTAGTAAATACTTGGTCCCATCTAAATCCATACAGAAAACAGAAATAGTTGTAAATATTGATGAAATGCCTGTTTGCTATTGAATTAAACAATTCATTAATTATTTGAATTAAACAATTCATTAATTAATTATTTCGACAATCAAATAAACTTATTTATATGATTATAATAAACAATGTCAAATTATGGATTTATTATAACCAGACATGTCAACTCTAAACAAACTAACAAATATTGGAATAATTGTGTTAAATTAATTAGAACGCATTATCCATTAAGACAAATTATTATAATTGATGACAATAGCAATAAAGAATTTGTTAGTTCTGAATTTCAATATTCTAACTTAACAATCATACAATCTGAATTTCCAGGAAGAGGCGAACTATTACCTTATTATTATTTATTAAAATACAAATGGTTTCCTAATGCTGTTATTATACATGACAGCACATTTATACACTTTAAAATAAACTTTGACAAAATTAAAATGCCTGTTATTCCTTTGTGGCATCACAATTATGATAAAGAAAATGTTAACAATGTTTTAAGAATTACATCAGCGCTTTCAAATAATTATCAATTAATTAAAAAACTTAATGAAAAAGAAGAATTTATAGGAAACCTATCATTTTCACAAAAACTCATTTTATGTTTTGGGTCACAGTGTTACATTAAATTAAACTTTTTAGAAAAAATACAATCAAAATATAACATTACTAATTTAGTACATGTTATACGCAATAGACCTGACAGATGTTCATTTGAACGCATTATCGGCGCATTGTTCTGTGAAGAATGGCCTTATTTATTGAAAATAAAATCATTATTTGGAAACATTTATTCTTTTCCTAATTCATTTAATTACACATTTGACAATTATGAAAATGACATCAGAAATAAACGAATTCCTAGACGTGTTATAAAAGTTTGGACTGGACGTTAATTAAACAACAACTTGTCTATTTCATCAATTGAATATCTTTTTCTTTTTATGTCTTTGCGTTCAAATTTTGAACCATTTAATATTTCAAAATTGTTGTATTTTCTATTCCCATGCTTTTGTGCTTTTGAAATTATATTTGAAAAATTACATTCAACGTAATTAATAATGGCACAACCTGGTATCGCCAATCCAGGGTTTTTACACATCCAAAAATCAAATGGAACATATATAGATTGTTCTATTCTTTTCATTAAATAATAAATAAACGCAACATATATTTAAATTATTTAATTAAACTAAAATGGTGGATTGTCAGTAAAAGCAAGAGGAGTTGCAATTGTATCTATTTCA
>JACCDI011104736.1_pt1 | contig 21721 bp, 25 predicted proteins | sample 7442791 | NCBI WGS metagenome assembly JACCDI01 (sample SAMN15323434, study PRJNA562643) | freshwater metagenome | isolation source: river surface water | place: USA:Blue River Watershed | collected 2017-08-15
AATCTCGGTATCCAATCTCGGTAACCAATCTCGGTAACCAATCTCGGTAACCAATCTCGGTATCCAATCTCGGTAACCAATCTCGGTATCCAATCTATGTAGTAAATAAGCCAATAAAACATGACTGATAACTGATATCATGGTTCATTTATTAACAGCATAATAAGGTAAAAAATAAAGGGACCAATAAGTATATTTAGAGAGAAATCTCGGTATATATAGTAAATAAGCCGAGAAAACGTGACCGATATCTGATATCATGGTTCATTTCTTAACAGCATATTATGGTGTAAAATAAGGGGGGTCAATAAAGATATTTGGAGAGAATAGTGGAATATAGTATATTATGCTATGTATAGAATAACATAATATATAATAGAGACGATAATAAGATGCGAAAATAGGGGATAATTTGTAAGCGATAAATTGTATAAAGAGTCATTTCTGAATGGGCTAAATGGGGGTATATTCCGCATATATTTGAAAGCCGAATAAAAAGGTCAATTTTATTATAATAGTATCTTAAAGGGACACGAGGGAATAATACGACCGTAAAAGATACGGTTCTATAGTGCGACCCCGATTAAAAAAATAGTTGAACAAATAAATGACTGATGTTTTATCCATAAAGTGAAGAATAAAAAAAATTGACGGGTTTTCCAGGAAAAAAGCCAGGAAATGGTAACCCTATAAAAAAAATTGACGATAGTCAAAAACCAAGGTATAAGGATTATATAGAATAATAGCTATTCGACTTATAAAAATGAATAAAATAAGAAAAATACTCATTTCTTTTAAGTATTCAAAAAAACACAGCAAAATGAAAAAAAATTGATTATAATAATGAAGATATAGAGTAAGGCATACTATTACATTAATTAACAATTAATTGTTTAAAAACCAAGCTAACTAACAAACTAACTAACTAAGAAGCCAAAATGATCTCAACCAGAATTATTAATGCTATTAACTCCGAATCTGTTGCTATTTATCAACAAGCCATCCGCGATTGTGGTGCGGTTTATGGGTTTGATGTTGACCAAGCTATTCAAGAATTGACCCAGAAAATGGGTGAATTCAAGGTAAGTACAAAGGTAAGTAAGACCCCAAAAGAAAATAAAGAAAAGCCAGAAAAAATTAAAAGCGTACCACTCCCATGGATGGGTGTAGTAAACCCAGAAAAATGCGAAAATATCGCATTCTGCGGTGGATTATTTAACCAATGCTCAGGTGCTAGATGCGAAAACGGGTTCTGTTCCAAATGTAAACAAGCCAGTTCCGAGTATTTCACAGTTGCGGAACGCTTAGCCCAAGGAGCCGAATGGAAAGATGCGAAAGGACGTAAGCCATTTGCATTAAACAGGGTTCTAAAAAAGCTAAAATTGACCCAGGAAATGATGATGGAAGAAGCCGAAAAACAAGGCATAACTTTGGACGCATCATTATTCGAAGTCAAAGTAGCGGAAAAGAAGCCAAAAACAGTTCGCGGAAGACCTAAAGCACCAAAAGTTGAAGTAGAAGACGCCGGAAACGGGATGACTGATTTATTCGACAGCTTAGTAAATGAAGCCGAAGAGGGGACTGTTGTATCAAATTTGACCGCATCAACTGGAAGCAAGAAGTCAAAATTATCCCCAGAAGAAAAGGCCGAAAGAGAAGCCAAGAAAGCCGCCGAAAAAGCCGAAAAAGAAGCCAAACGCGCTGCCGAAAAAGCCGAAAGAGAAGCCAAAGCTAAAGCCGAAAAAGATGCGTATGATGCTTTAAGTGCGGAAGAAAAAGTCGCATATAATAAAGCCAAGAAAGACGCAGCTGAAGCCAAAGCCAAAGCAGAATACGAAGCCTTAAGTCCTGAAAAGAAGGCCGAAGTAGACGCCAAAAAGGTAGCCGCTGAGCTAGAAAAAGAAGCCAAGAAGGTAGCTGCTGAAGCCGAAAAAGAAGCCAAGAAGGCAGCAGCTAAGGCCGAAAAAGAAGCCGAAAAGTTGGCCAAAGCCGAACAAGCTAAAGCCGAAAAGTTGGCCAAAGCCGCAGCCGAAGCACTAAAAAAGGCCGAAGAAAAACTCGCAAAAGAAGAAGCCAGAAAGGCAAAACGTGCTGCTGATAGAGCTAATAAGAAAGCCGAAAACAAAGCCAAACCAGAAGTCAAGGCTGAACCAGAAGCCGAAGTAGAGGTAAGAAAAGTTGCGAAAATTATTATTGACGGGGTCATGTACTATTATGATAAGGCCACTAAAGAGGTGATTGATAACCTAGAAGACCAAAACGTAATCGGCGTCTTAATTAATTGCGAAATGAATGAAAAAGGCAGGGTAGCCAAAGCCGAAATTAAAAAGTATGCAAATGACGCAGAAAAAGTAGAAACCGAGGATGAATATGAATCCGAAAATGACGCCGACGAAGATGATGACGAATAGATATTTTGTATTAAATTTTAACTATAACTTAAGAAGTATTTAATTATTAATTAATCTTTATTTTAAACTTTACATTAAACTTTTTGAAAACTTATATGTTTTCTTTTTTGTTCTGTTCTATTACCGTGTCCGTATCGTCACCGGTATCTCATATTGAGGGTCATTTCTGCGTTCCATAGATGCGGGGTATTTGACGCGTATATAGATAAAAGAATGTTCGGCGAATGTTCTTCATACATACATACACAGCGGTTATTTGTGGTGGTTGTGTGTATATGTTTTAACCCTTTACACAGTACGACCCCGACTTATGAAAGACTTGTAAGATTTACAAATACTTTTTCTCTCTTTTAAAGTAATTCAAATTAAACATTCACAAGAAAAATAATTGAAAATATTAAATACTATTATTATTTAAGCATAATATAACCTATAATATATCAATTGAATTAAATAAGATGAGCATAATTGTTAGCAGACCACGCCTAGTTGAATTTCAACAATCCATACTCAAGCTGAGTGATGAGGTAAAAGAAGGTTATGTGGTAGATATTCGTCGATTAGAAGACGCCGTTATAAATGTAGTAAGATCTTTTGCGGATTTAAACCCAAGTAATACTATTAGTGAAACAGATAAATTTAGTCTCAATATAGAGAAATTAACATTTCTACATCAAAGCATAATGAGTCTTGCAGATGAATTTGTAGAAGGAAGATGTGTAAATGTAAGGGAAGCAGAGCGACGCATTATACATCTTTGTAGCTGTTGGTTTAACTTGGGAAAAGCATAACCTAGTATAATTTATTTAGTATTTTATGTATTAACCTTTTAAAAGTAACTAATTAGTTATTTTTTTTGTATCCAAAACTATTTACGACCCCGACTTATAATATTATTTTAAGTAATTCAATTTAAACACTCACACGAAAAAAATTGAATATATTAAATAGTATTATTATTAAAGTATAATATAACTTATAATATATCAGTTGAAATGAACGCTATTGAAATGAACACTTTTGAAATGAACACTTTTGAAATGAACGCTATTGAATCCGAAATTGACGATTTAGAATCCGAATTTGACGATTTTGAAGTGAAACCTAAACTTATTGTGTATAATATTGAATTGGTCCCTGCTCAAATAAATAGGGTAATAGACATATGGTCTAAGTATGTAGACCACATCTCTGACGACATCTTTTGTGAAGAAGGCGGTTACTGCGTCATTACTTATCAAATGCTTCTTATAAAGATGTTAGAATGCGGAAGTGAATTAAGAGATTCAGAAGAAAGACGCCACTTTATTAGCTTGTTAAATACCCTAAGGAACACTATTTATAAACTAAAAGAAGGGACTATTCAAGATTTCGCATTTGTAACAGACCTTTACTGCGATATTCACCTTAGTTATGGGATGGAGATAACTTTAAATTTAGTATAATTTAGTATAATTTATTTAGTATAATTTATTTAGTATTTTATGTATTAACCTTTTAAAATTAAGTAACTAATTAGTTATTTTTTTTGTATCCAAAACTATTTACGACCCCGACTTATAATAGACTTGTAACATTTACAAATACTTTTTCTCTCTTTTAAAGTAATTCAATTTAAACACTCACACGAAAAATAATTGAATATATTAAATAGTATTATTATTAAAGCATACTATAACTTATAATATATCAGTTGAAATGAACACTATTAAAATGAACTCTATCGATTTGTCTCAATATAAAAGACGCGTTGTTAAAGCGACTCCTATTGAATTTAATGGTAATAAAATATATGCGCATACAGTTACAGACCTTTGGAATAAGTACGCAGCATATATTCCTGATGGGCCATTTGGTAAAAAAGAATACTCCTTTGTTACTTTTCATACACTTATTATGAAAATAAAAGAATGCGGAACCGAATTAAGTAACCCAGAAGAAAGAGACCAATTTATTAACTTAGTAAAAACCCTAATAGATACTATGTCTAGAACTAGCCCAATATGTGCTGAAATTGATATATGGCTTTGCACAAGACTTTTAAAAAATATATACAACTGGTATGGTATTGCAATAGACTTTTAAAAATATCCAAAAACATTTTAGTATAATTTATTTAGTATTTTATGTATTAACCTTTTAAAATTAAGTAACTAACTAGTTATTTTTTTTGTATCTAAAACTATTTACGACCCCGACTTATAATGTTTTAAGTAATTCAATTAAAACACTCACACGAAAAATAATTGAAAACTTTTGGGACAATGGTTAGTATGCATATTACTATTATTACCTATAACATTACAAAATGCAATTACATTCTGGAAAAATTATTCATGAAGCTGAAAAATTTCAAATAACCCCATATTCAGTTTCTATCAGTAAAAAATCCCTGATATTGAATTTAAATACCAATGAGTATTTTGTGGCTACCTCGAAACCGTTTTATATTAAAAGAATGCGCGAATTGTTGAGTGCCCCAGAGAAACCTTTATTGGATTGCGATAAAACCGAATCCCATTGGCGTAGAACAGACAAAGTAATAATAGTCCCAATTTATTTGGAAAATCACGTGAAAAAAAATTTTGCTGAATTGTTTTTGGAGTATAGATTGAATTGAATATAGTGTTTTAAATATTTATTTAGTATTTTATGTATTAACCTTTTAAAAGTAACTAACAAGTTATTTTTTCTTTATCCCAACTTATAAAGGACCTATAATTATTTAAAGTAATTCAATTAAAACACTAAACCGAAAAAAAAATGAAACGATAAAATAGTATTATTATTAAAGTATAATATAACTTATAATCAGTTGAAATGAACACATTAGAAAATAAATACAAACCAGACGATTCACAATTTGTTGTATGCGATAAAAAAGGACAACAGAACATTACAATATTATTGGTGATTCCACTAACACTTGCTTTGGTTCCTGTAGTTGCTGCTATATCAGTCACAGCCAAAGTTTTATCCATTCCGTATGGATTTTGTTCCAAGGTGCTCTCGTAGCGAGATAAATACTATGTTCCATTTTATATAATTTATTTAGTATTTTATGTATTAATCTTTTAAAAGTAACTAACTAGTTATTTTTCTCTTTATCACAACTTATAAAAGACCTATAATTATTTTAAATACTTTTTCTCTCCACTATTAAAATTCCAAAGTAAAATTTATTGGACTATTTCGCATTGAATATCGATATTTTAAGGTTTACTTATAACCCTTTATTTTAATTTAAAATTGAACTGAAAACTAACGGTTACACTACATCCAAATAAGGTAACAACATTTAGTAAAATAGTTTAAAAACTTAATCGAATATTTAAATAAGTTTTTAAAATAGAAAACAGAACATAATTATGGTAACAATATGGTAACAACATTGAAATCCTTATGTAATAAAACAAGAAACAATATAGTAATAGATAGGTCCCAACTTTTATTTTTCTTTGGTCCTTCAATAAAAAATCAAACTATTTTTCAGTTTTATAAAAGGACCTTGGAGAGAAAAGTATAAAAGAACGTTCGCCGAACATTCCGCAAGACTTTTCTCTCCACGAAGAATAAACAAAAGGCAAATTATATATCTTTATTTCAATGAATTATCAAACATTTTGAATTATATAGGGTCTCTTTTATTTTTATTATTTCAGACACTTAGAATAAGTATTTAAAAAAAATTGAAACACTAATTTTGTAACAAGAAATAAGCATATTATATTACTACTAACTTATTTTAAAATGATTTCAAAACAATTTTGCCGTATCGACAATCTAATTATTGAAAAAATCAGAGGTGGATTGAAAGTTGGACCGATCACTCGTTTCGAAAAAGAAAATAAAATTAAACTAGATATTAACAAAGTTCCATATATTTCATTAGGCAGTAGAGTTAAAGACAATAAATTCGTTTCCTATCTTGTTGGCTCACAACACATTGAAAAATTTGAAGACCTACCGATTGTTTACCCATCTGAAAATTTCGGGAAAAAAAATGGTCAAAATTTGGAATACTTCTTAAACTTTAAATAAACTTTTAACTTAACTAATTTGTATAATAAGTTGAGGTCCCCTTTATAAGACAACAAAGTTGGCTACGGTCGACCGAAGGTCTTGGATCAATACACTTTTTTCTCTTTACATATACGGCTTTTTTCATCACTCATATCTCATATTGTGACTCATTTCTTGTTCCCTTTGTGACCATTTATCGTCACACACTTTTCTCTTTATCCACAAAAACCCTCGGGGAGCCTATCTCGGCTTCTATCTAGGGTGCCGATTGGTGGGGTTATACCCTCGCAGACACAGTAACACAGGACAACAGCCCAACCCAAAAGAACGTTCGCCGAACATTCCCCAACAAGACTTTTCTCTCCACGAACAACAAACAAAACCAAAATTATATATCTTTATTTCAATGAATTAACAATCATTCTGAATTATATAGAGTCTCTTTAAAATGTGTAAGAACAAATAATTAGTATTTAAAAAAAATTGAAACCATTATTAATCATAATAAGTAATACATAAATATTTATTATTATTAACATTGAAAATGCCTATTATCCAATTTACTATTCCAGTTCAAATTAGAAGTTATCTTAACACTATTGATCCACACAAGTCAAATTCGCTCGCAGGAATAAGCACTGAAGAAAGAGAAGAATTAATTATAGAACATAACAAGAAATACAAATTAGATGAACAGCAATTGGAACTAATTAAAGAAGTGTTTCCGAATTATCTTAATCGAGAGAACATTTTCAAAATAAACAATTACAATATCGAAATTGATGATTTGGAAAAACAAATACTCAAAATTACTATTGATTATGAAACAATAGATTACTACACATCAGACCCTAACATAATCCTTTTAAAATTGGTCCCCTTTTGCTATTATCGTGTAGATGAAGGTCAAGACAGTTTCGACAGAAATCGATGCTACATATACGATAAGGGCAACTACTTTTATTATACAGAAAATTATAAAATTCTGGAAGTCCCAGATATTCCAACTCTAGTCCTATATCCCAACTCAGAAAATAAAACAAAAGCATCTTACAACTCATATCATGAATTAGTCCATTTAGCATTTTAATCCATACTGCGTTTTAAACTATACAACATTTTAATCCAATTAACTAACTAGTAAAATAAGTTGAGAACACCTTGTTCAATAAACTTTTCTCTTTCTCTTTCTCTTTTTCTCTCCACAAAACAAAAAAAATAACAACAATTAGTTAATTAATTATTTAATAAAAGTTAATACACAAAATAGCAAATAAATATAAAATAATCAAACAAAATCAATCAAAACCAATCTAATAAACATTTTCAACTAAATCACCAAATTCAACACCATACTCGTCACATATTTTCATAAGCCGGACAGGATTAAAGACCGAACCAACAATTTCCTCAGCAAACGCACTATTCTTTTGTTTCATAGCATCATAATCAAGACCACCTAAAACTAGCATAATATTTGGATTGCGTGATAACCCATTCAGATGGACTTTATCCATATTATTTCGCAAAATATCAACCGCATTAGGATTAGTAGATAAATAAGGCCATATTACTACTTTCTCCAAATTTTTTTCAATTAAACCAATAGCATTCGGGTTCGCACATAACCTACCACAACATTCAAAATCAAGTTTATCCAAATTTTTTTCGATTAATCCAATTACATTAGGATTCTGATTACCACACGCAGCAAACCAATTTACTTTATCCACATTATTTTCTAGAATTTGAACCGCGTTAGGATTACTACATAAATTAGCCCAAGCCCAAGCCCCATAACCAGAATTATCAAATTTGTCCAAATTTTTTTCAATTATGTGTGTAGCATTAATATTACTACATAATTTAACCCAACAATCAATATCATTAAGTTTATCCAAATTTTTTTCAATTATGTGTGTAGCATTACGATTCATACATAAATCAGACCAACATTTATATTCATCAACTTTTTCTAAATTTTTTTCAATTAAACCAACAGCATCAATATTTCTGAATAATCGAACCCAACAACGAGCATTAAGTTTATCTAAATTTTTTTCAATTATATGAACCGCGTTAGAATTACTACATAATTGAACCCAACATTCAATATCAAGCTTATCCAAATTTTTTTCAATTATATGTGTAGCATTAATATTACTACATAATTCAGCCCAACAATTAATATCAAGTTTATCCAAATTTTTTTCAATTAAACCAACAGCATTAACATTATCATTACTACATAATTTATACCAACAATTAACATCAAGTTTATCCAAGTTTTTTTCAATTAATTCAATTGCATTAATATTACCACACGCAGTATACCAAATTACTTTATCTATATTTCGTTCCATTAAACCAACAGCATTAATATTTCCACATAAGTAAGCCCAACAATAATTATTACCATTAAGTTTATCTAAATTTTTTTCTATTAATCCAACCGCATTAACATTACAGCACACCTTATCCCATTCTAATTTGTCTGAAAATTTTTCTAAAATAGGAACAGCATTTCTATTATAAGTTAAGTGTAACCAGTCAAATTTTTCAAATTTATCATCAGCAAGTTCAACACCCAAAACATTAGGATTATAAATAGGTTGTTGTAGCATTTTTCAAAAATTCAAATATAAATAGTTATAACAATAACAATAAACAAAGCAATCAAATCAATTTTTTTACTAACACAACACAACTAACACAACACAACTAACACAACACAACTAACACAACACAACTAACAAAAAAATAACAACTAATTATTTAATAAATAAAAGTTAATACACAAAATAGCAAATAAATAATATATCAAAAACTAATCAAAACCAATCTAATAAACATTTTCAACTAAATCGCAAAATTCAAAACCAAACTCATCACATATTTTCATAAGCCGGGCAGGATTAAAGACAGACCCAACCAATTCCTCAGCAAACTCAGAGTTCCTTCGTTTCATAGCATCATAATCAAGAGCACCTAAAAGTTGCATAATATTTGTGTTCATAGACAACCCTCTATAACTAATTTTATCCATATTATATCGCAAAATATCAATAGCATTTGGATTAGTAGATAAATAAAACCAATCAACTTTATGCATGTTTTTCTTGATTAAATCAATCGCATTAATGTTCATACATAATCTAGCCCAACATTTATAATCAAGTTTATCCAAATTTTTTTCGATTAAACCAACAGCATTAATATTTCCACATAATTGAACCCAACAATCATTATCAAGTTTATCCAAATTTTGTTCGATTATATGAACCGCGTTAGGATTAGTACACAAATGAGGCCAACAAAATTGATTAAGTTTATGTAAATTTTTTTCAATTAAACCAACAGCATTAGAATTCCTACATAATTCCATAACACATTCGCTACCATACATTTCACCACTATTCCAATAATCCTCATCAAGTATATGTAAATTTTTTTCAATTAAGCCAACCGCATTAACATTACTACATAATCGAAACCAACAATCAAAATCAAGCTCATCTATTCTACTTTCGATTAATCCGACAGCATTAATATTTGAACATAAAAGTTCCAAACCATCATCTATAAATGAATAATCATTATACATTTCATCACAATTTTTTTCAATTAAATCAACTGCGTTAATATTAGCACAAGCATAAAGCCAATTAACTTTTTTTAAATTTTTTTTCATTAATTCAACCGCATTATAATTACTAGATAATTCAGCCCAACATTTATCATTATTAAGTTTATCCAACATAGTTTCGATTAATCCAACTGCATTAACATTACCACATAAACGAGGCAAATTAATTTTATCCAAATTTTTTTCCAAAATAGGAATAGCACCAGTATTTCTAGATAAGTAATTCCAGTCAAAATCATCAATAATATCCATTTCCTTTATTAATTCAGCATCAAAGACATTAGGATTATAAATAGGTTGTTGTAACATTTTTTCAAAAAATCAAATAATAATAAGTATTTTAATAACAATAACAATAAACAAATAAATCAAATCAATTTTTTTAAAAACAAAAACAAGAATAAAACAAGAATAAAACAAGAATATAAAAAACAAGAATAAAAACAAAAAAATTGAAATACAAAAAATATAATTAATAAACACATACTAAAGTTTTAAATATATTATTTTGAAAATAAGAATATGAATATGAACAATCAAATCGAAACTTACGCAAATATATATTATGAGAATTTTTGTAATTTATTTAAGGTTACAAACGAAGGAAATTTAAATACATCTGAAGAAAATATAAAAAAAATAGAAGAATGGTTTAACCAATCATATTTATTGGTAAGTATTGTTGCAGGTATTCAACTTTCAGAAGTTAAATTCAATTTAGAATTAGGTATAGAACAAGAATATAATCAAAAATTATTAATGCACATTTATTCAATGTCATATATAGGAATGCTACATTTTGCGAGAATTATAAAAAAAGAAATCCCAATTCAAATAATGAAAATAAAATTTAATATTTAATATTTAAAAAAAAATTGATTCACATATAACCCCAATTATACAAGTCATATTATATCATAACATAACATAATATTAATATTAACAAATGAATCAAATTATAAATTCGTGTATAGAGAAGCAAGGATGTTCTTCTTTAGAGAGAACAATTATATTATCATCTTGGATAATAGTATTTGGAATGATAGGAACAGTCGCAATTCCATTATGGTTTCAACCAAAATTATCAATTAAAATCGATGTGAAGCAACCTAATAACAAATTACCAGAATTACCAGAATTACATAAATTACCTGAATAACTTTTTAACAAACATTTTTAAACTAACCTTTTAAATAACTAGTATAATAAGTTGAGGTCCCCTTTATAAGACAACGAAGTTGACTAACGTTTATAAGACAACGAATCAAATGTCTTGGACTAATATACTTTTTTCTCTCTATCAAACCGAATTTACCGAAAAAAAAGCACTAACAAAAATTAAGTATTTAAAAAAAATTGATTCACATATAACCCCAATTATACAAGGCATATTATATCATATTATATAACACTAAGTTATTATTAAAGAATGCAATTAAGATCCGGAAGAGTTACTACCAATCCTCAAACCAATACCAATCAAAAACCAAATCAAAGACGTGAAGAGCCAGAATTAAATTTATTAAATTTGAGAGAACAAATTGTAACAAGTAATAATTTCAAGAGTTCAATAGGTTTCAAAGTATATCAGTCAAGTTATGGTTTAAAAACACACGTAAAAGAAATATATTGTTCAAAAAAATTAAATACAAACAACATTTTCCCACAACAGCAGATTTATTTTAATAATTCAATAAATTATTTTAGTTCTAAAGTTTACAAAATAGATTTATTACCATTTGAATGTCCAAGAATATTAGTCCCAAAATCAGAAGAAAGATATTTCAAAGAAATATTAATGTATTATTTAGAGTTAACAGGTGAAATAAAAATGTCTGATAAAATAGAAAAATATAATGATTTTGTAAATCTACTTAGAAAACTAACATACATAAATTTCATTTACAATTTCGTTTGTGATAATATTCACATTTTTGGTAAAACAGTTATTGAACCACATAATTTTAATAAAGAAAAATTGAGACAAACAGTAATAAGTCAAGGAAGAGAAGTACTTGGTAATAACATTTATCAAAAAATAAAAGAATACGAAAAATATATTGAAGAACACGAAGATTCACATTTAATATTATCAGGAGAATTAGATGCGTGTATTAGCAAGCTAAAACAAAATTTAGATAACATAGAAGAAATAATTAAAAATCACGAAAAATTTTGTTGACTAAACATACCAAATAAACATACCAAATAAACATTATTTTAACATTTATTTATAGTATTTTGTGTATTACCATTTTTAAACTAACTAATTAATAATAAAATCTTTTTCTCTTTTACACCTTTTAACATTTCAATTTCAAATGCCGATAAAAAATTGAAATAATTTAAAAAGAACAATTATAACCATAATATAAAAGTGACAGAATGTATATTTATTTTAAGTTAATTAAAGCAGTTCTTACTTGTGAAGAATACCCACAAATTTTATCAGTTGAGGAAATGAAATTAAATTCTAAAGAAAATATGTGTAATAAATGGGAAAAAAATGATAATAAAGATGGAACATTTACATTATCATTTAAATATGAAAAAGATGCTTGTGGTTGCGATAATTCTCAATATATTTATTTAAAAGATTATAATGATTTTGAGTGTTATCAATGTGGCAAACATAAAATCCAAAAGTTTAAGGAAGGAGATAATTTATATTTACAAAATTCAGGTAGTATGGACATAATATGTGTTAAACCAATAGAAAATTATTGTAAAATGTGCGAGATTAAAGGGTATCCAAATATATATAAATGGTTTCAACAAGACGATACACTTATATTTGCGTTACATATAAAACATAATATGTTATCTGATGAAAATGTGTCAAAAGAAATAAATTTTATAAAAGAATATTGTCATATAGAATTTACTGAATGTGTATAACAATTTGCGTTTTAATAGTCCAAAGTTAAAAAAATATACTGACACATCTAATACCGAAGAATTAGAAAATTTAAAAAGAACTAATTAACCAAAATAAATAGTGTCATATTCTTTTGTCTCAGGTCTATATACTTTTGTTTCATAACAACCTTGTCCAAGATATTTGTTTGCATATGAAATATAAATTCCTTTTTTATCTTTAGAAGCACGCACTTGTATAAAACTCCATTCAAACTCATCACTATCTCTTACTCCTTTATATTGCCATAATTTATTAACAATTTCTTCAGGTAAATATTTTTCAATATAATCATCGCCATATTCTTCTATATCACGATTTTGTTGTGCGTATTCATATAGTTCTTGAAGTGTTTTCGGTTCTGTCACAGTCATATTGTATTTAGATATTTTTAATCTTTTATCTTTATATTGTTTTTTACAATTAATATTTATACTACCAAACCCAAACCAAACCAAAAAATTACATATTCTGTTAAGGACAACCCTTATTATGTGGCATTAAGAGAGTCATTTAAAATCTTCAATATAAAAAAATTGAAACACAAATATAACAATATAAATTATATTATTACATAATTCATACAGCCAACTCTAAGTTAATAAAATGGAATTTACTAATACTAATACTACTACTGAAACCAATGTTGAAAACAACAATATTCCAAGCGAACGATTTTTAAGAAAATGCATTAAAAACTATGCAAATGAAATTGAATATATTGAAGAACAAATTGAAAATATTGATCAATCTAATACCGAAGAATTAGAAAATTTAAAAAGAAGACGTGATTCGTGTGTTCAAAGTATTGAGTCAGTTTACAAGGATATAATGAAGTATTATCCAGAAACTCATTATCCGCAACTACAAAATGAAACAAACACAAACGATGGATATCGTTCAGATGGATATCATTCAGGGGCATTATCAGGCGAAGATGAAGACCAAGACCAAGACCAAGACCAAGACCAAGACAAAATTGATTTATCATTGAATAAACTCCAAGAACAAGACCAAGAAGAAGCAATAATTATAAATGATGAAGTTGTAGTAAGTTATAATTTTGGAATTCTGTGTATTAATCCGTTATCAGATTTACACAAGAAGGGAGTAGACACATCAAACTTTAAGAATTATCAATTAGGAAGTGCGTGCCGTTTTGTTGAATTGATGTGCCATCTATCAATAGGGAAAGTATCATATAACGAACTTTTACAAATGTTAGACGCTAACACAAATACCAATACCAATACCAATACAAATACAAATACAAATACAAATATAAGAACTAACCCAATAATTATAAATAATATAGTAGTAGTCACTCTTAAAGATGATATTTTGAGTATTCAACCATTGAAACATTTACAAAAAAAGGGAACAGATATATCAAATTATAGTCATATAAAAATAGAAAACGCTAGTGCTTTTAATGATATGTTGTCTCTTCTAGCAATTGGAGAAGTAGAATACAGTGAAATTTTACAGTATTTATAAAAAATAAAAATAAATAAAAATAAAAATAAAAATAAAAACAAAAAACAAATAAATCGTATAATAATTATTTATAGTATTCTGTGTATTATTTTAACTTAACTAATTTTAAACCCTTTTTTCTCTGCAAAACCAAAACAAAACAAAAAAAATTGATTCACACATAAACGCAAATACAAATAAGCATATACGATTTATATACAATAACACCAAGTTAATAAAATGAAATTACGTTCAGGAAAATATACTAATAAACCAATCACCCAATCAAAAAGTGATTTAAAAGAATGGGATAATACAATAGAAGCGTATCAAAATCACCCAAATCGTTTTACACTTGAAAAATATATGAATGATATATTATGTGATGTAAGTTATGCTTATGAGATTGATTTTGAAAGAGAACATAAAGATGAAAGCATACATACACATGTAATAACTAAAACAATTAGTCATGCAGACAAAACTTATATTCCTTACCCGATTGGTCAGAGTGGAACAATGTTAAATATATACAATAAATATTTAACAACTTTTGATTGTCCGAGATATATTATACACGCAACCAAACAAACCTTTAAAAGAGAATTTACAATGATTATATCATATTATTTCAATGTTATAGAAAGGATGTATTCTATTATTAGTAATAAATTTCTTAATGAAAAAGACAACAAGGTGAGATTAATTTTTAGAAGGATGACTTATATAAAATTTGTATTCCAACTAATTTATGATAATAGAAAAATTATTAAAGAAAATTATGAACCTTACTTTTATGATAAATTTGTTACAAATACAACAAAGAAAGCAGAAGATGTAGCTAAGGATATAACGAATACAATGTATTATTTGAGTATGAATAAATATGTGCTTGATAAGAAAACACTTAAATTTATGAATAACTATAAAGAATTTATGGAGAATTATAGAACTACATTTCAGAATACGAAACCAGAAAGCATCATTATAAATAATAAAGTAGTAGTCAGTTGCAAAGATGGAATAACTACACTTCAACCATTAGAAGAATTAGTAAAAAAAGGCGTAGACACAACAAAATTTGGAATTTATAAATTAGAATATGAAGAATGTTATGAAGATGTGATAACACGTTTAGCAAGTGGTAGTTTAGTATATGCGGGAATTTTACAATATGTTAAGTAAGAAATCAAATCAAATCAAATCAAATCAAATCAAATCAAATCAAATCAAATCAAATCAAATCAAATCAAATCATATAAAAAATAATTAATTATCAATTTATTATTTATTATTTATTATTATTTATTATTTATTATTATTTATAGTATTCTGTGTATTATTTTAATCCCAATTTTAAACTAATTAACTAATTAATAAAATCCTTTTCTCTCTTTAAAGCATTTCTACTGATTTTTTATATAACAACATAATTTTCTCTTTAACAATCATCGTATCAAAATTTGTTTCATCAAAATTTGTTCCAAAGTCTTGATTTAAACCATTGAGTAATTCTTTATATTTTTTTTCCAAACGCTTTCTATGTCTGTATATAGCATATACCTTCAGACAAAAATTATCTTCCTTATACCATCCAGAGATATTTTTATAAGTGTGATTGATATACCCGGGTAAAGTGGATAAATCACAATTATCATCTTGGGTTTGTGTATGTGATTCTTGTAATTTATCAATAATAGATGGTTCAATTTCAACCTTTTCCATACCGCGTACTCGTGCATTTTTAAAAAAATCAATATCTTCAGTCAAAACAGGGATTTCTCTCTTAATCACCTTGTATAATCTTTCAATTTCATTATCAAGTTCCTCTTCAGTGTTAAATTTTGCTAGATATTTAGCGTCACTTTCTCCAATAGACATTTTAATAATATATAATATTAAAACTTTAAATACTTTTTGATTTAAATACTTTTGATTCATAATATATTTATATAAACCAGAATAACCAATATAAAAAAAAATTGATTCACACACAAACCAAATACAAATAAGCATAAATTCATTATACAATAACAACAAGTTAAATTAATAAAATGCAATTACGTTCAGGAAGAAGAGTTACTGTTACTAATAATTCAGAATCAAGACCAAGACCAAGACCTATACAAACATCATACGAAAAGCCAGAAACAAAATCTAATCCAAAAGCACAAACATATAAAAAATTGGATTTTTTCGAAAAATTAGAACTAACAACAAGTATAGTTTCGAATAGTTATTCATCAGAAATTAACATAATTAATAAACCAGAAAATGAAATTATAGTTGTAAAATCCAAAGAAAAAATAATCCCAGAAAGAGTTTTTCCAAACAATTATGACCCTAAAGTAGAATATTGCGAAGGAGATAGAAGCATTTTTAAATTATTATTAAAACCATTTGAGTGTCCAAGATTTATTATACCTTATTCAGAATATTTTGGAGCTATGTTTACAGAAGTGGTTTCATTTTACTTAAATATTCTAGAAGTAATGTCGAACACTCCATTAATAGATGACCCTAATGAATCAAATAACAATATAAAGTTATTATTGAAAAGATTAACATATATAAATTTTATTTATAACTTTATTTATGATAACAGAGAAAATATGAAAAAACATTATTCAGATACACAAAAAGACGTAAGATTACTTTCAACGATGACCAAAAAAGCAACAGAAATAGTAACCATTTTATCAAAAACTATTGATAAATTTGAAGAAAGAAACTACGTATTTACACTTGATATCTCTAAAGCATTATCTAGGTTTTTAAAGAATTTTGAAGATTACGAAAAGATTTTTAATTCAAACAAAGTCCAAGACAAAAAATCATTTATACTAAGACACGAAGTAGTAGTATTTAATTCAGAAAATAACATTACGACCGTAAGACCAGTAAAACACGTAATAAACGGAGGTGGAGACATTTCAAACATTCAAGTTTTTGAATTAGACAGCACATATGGGTTTAATTATTTAATAAATAATCTCACAAGTGGGGAAATGAAATTTTCAGAAGTTATGGAATCAATCAAAAATCAAAATCAAAAATAAAATAAAATACAATACAATACAAGTTTTTGAATATTATTTATAGTATTTTGCGTAATAACTTTTAAAACTAAATAAAATAAAATAAAATAAAAACTTTTTTTCTCTGCTGAAACCAAAAAACCAAAATCAAAAAAACAAAAAAAATTGAAATGAAAAATAATAATTATTTATAATGTATAAAATATTATAACTAATAACATTAAGTTAATAAATAAGATGCAATTACGTTCAGGAAAAGTTATCAACAACAATATTGATAGTTATAATTTCAATATTAAGTCATCAGTTATATCAAAGCAATCATTAATATTAAATTTAACAACACATGAATATTTTGTAGCAAGAAATAAAGAATTTTATATAAATAGGATGCGCGAATTAACAACACCACCAACCGAACCATTAACAAAGTATGATAGAAGTGAATCCCATTGGAGAAAAACAGATAAAATAGTAATAGTTCCAAAACAATTGAATGATTATGTAAAACGTATTTCGGCAGAATTATTTCTAGAATATGATTATTAAAACCAAAACCAAAACCAAAAACAAGTATAATATATTTATAGTATTTTGTGTATTACCCCAATTTTAAATTAATTTAATTAATATAACCCTTTTTCTCTCTTCATTTTAACATCTCACCTAGAAAGATATGTAGATATGTCTATATGGACACAGCATTTTTAAAAAAGTATTTAAAAAAAATTGATCTATAAAAAAAGGCTAATAATATGAGCATATATTTGATATTAACTATTATTTAATAATAAAGAATGCAAGTTTTATCCGCAGGAGCACCACATTTTAAGTCTATTATGAAAATGCATAAACATTCAAATTATAGATTTGAAAAATTTATTTATGAGGCAACTGATAATATAGTAAAAAAATGTACGATGATAAATATAACAACAGAGGTAGACTCAAATGGTAAGTTACAAGAAATAACAATTTCAGATAATTATGAAGATGGTTTTGAGAATATAAATGAAGTAGGTCCAAACAATCCATTCAACATGGGGCATATAAAAATCTCTCACGACAATGATAATGAGACATCCGAATTTGGAGTAGGATTAAAAGCAGGGTCAATATCAGCAGGAAATCAATTAGAAGTTTATACAAAAGTACCAAATTCAAATGCTATTTATTATGTATTATTAGATTTTATAAAAATGTCCAAAGAAGAAGACGTTCATTCATCATATAATCCAAAAATAAAAACAATTAATGAAGAAGAATATAAAGATTATCATCCATTTGAAAAAGGTTCAACAATAAAGGTAACAAAAATAAATGATAGTATTTATTCAACAACAACACAAGAAGAAATCACCGAATTTTTAATTAAATGTATAAGTGAAACATATTCAAAATATTTGGGTCAATGTGAAATAAAAGTGAATAATAAAGTAGTTGAACCAATTTATGACTTCTTTGAAGATCCGAAATGCTCACCATTCACAATAATGAATAATGTTCATATTTATAAAAAAGATAATTCTTATAAATATTATATAAAACAAATAACATCATTAACAACTTATAAAAAATATGATGAAAAGACAAAAAAAGCAAGTGTAATCCAAGTAAAAGATTTTGATACAGAAATAAATGAATTAAAAAAGCAAGGTTATATAAACGCATATTCACCAATTTCAAATTATGGAGAGTCATCTTTAGAAATAAAGACAACATTTACATTTTATTCGGATAAATTTCATAATAACACAAATGAAGAAGAAGATGATGATAATGAAATACTTCCACGTGATGAAGTATATATTTACAAAGATAATCGTTTATATGGAAAGAAAGCATTAAAAAAACATAATAATGGTTCACATAATTATACTATTCATCAGATAAATTTTAAATCAAAAGCAATTGGTAAAGAATTAGGAATAACTTATAACAAAGAAATCAGTATGGATGGAAAAAATAACTTAATTGAATTAATAAAGTGTTTAATAGATGATAACAGAAGTAATTTTACATCAGATGCTGGTACTGTAAAAAATACCGGATTATGTAAGAAAGCATTAGATAAGGGATTAATAGATTTATTAACTTGTAATGAACAAAAATTAAGTAAAGAATTTAGAGAGAAAAGAAATAAAGAATTAGCAAAATTAAAACAACCACAAAAGCCAAAAATAGTTATAGATGATGATAATGATAATGATACAAAATCCGATTCCGAATCTGAACCAGAACAAGAACCAGAACAAGAACCAGAACAAGAATCAGAATCAGAATCAGAAAAAGAACCAGAACAAAAACCAGAACAAAAACCAGAACAAAAACCAGAACAAAAACCAGAACCAGAACCAGAACCTGAATCAGAACCTGAATCAGAATCAGAAAAAGAACCAGAACAAGAATCAGAAAAAGAACCAGAACCAGAAAAAGAACCAGAACCAGAATCAGAATCAGAATCAGAATCAGAATCAGAATCAGAATCAGAACCTGAAAAAGAACCTGAAAAAGAATTAGAAGAACAAGAACAAGAAGAAATAAAAAATGAAGGAAAAAGAATAGCACAATATTTAATGGATAAAATATCAGTAACATCACAATCAGATAAAATACAATTAACAAAAGAACAAATAAATAAAATTAAAGAAATTTTAAACATTTAAGTAATTAAATAAATAAATTGAGATTAGATATGATTGTCTTTAAATTATATTTAATCAATACATTTTTCTCTTCAATGTATGTAGCCGTGTCCATACGGACACCGAAAAAAAAATTGAACGAATCATTCTAGACATAATCAAACCAATAAACTTCTATTCTGTTCTGTTCTGTAAGAATATTTAAAATACAAACGATGCGTTTAAGGTCAGGAACAATAACAAACCAATCAAAAACATCAACTATTCATAATGTGTATGATACATCACTTAATAAAATACAAAAATATATAAAAAAGAGGAATAAAATGATAAAGAATAACATGAACAAAATTCATAAGAAAAAATATCTTTTAAAACTGCTCAAATATGAATATAGAATTTATAGAGAAATATTCAAATCATTTTCATTATCATTTTTAGTAACAGAAGACAATAAATTAACAATAAATATAACACAAACAAAGCAAATAATATTAGATTCTGATGAATTAAAATCAGGTTGTGAATGGTTAGATTTTATTTGTGATTCGTATAGAGATTATGAAAACAAAACAAATATGAAAATAATAAAATATGCGTTTAAAATTAAAGAGTATTTATTAGAATTAGCTGATGAATTATTAGAAGATGATTTTACATTTGATTATTCAACAATATATTCAAAAACATCCTATTATGATGAATCTGTATTGTAAATAAAACAAAATTAAAAAAATTGATTGAGAGAAAACGAATAAAATAATATAACAAATAATAACTAACATATAATATATAATAAATATAAAATGCCTTTTACAGAACACGTCAATCGTATAGAATCAAGTCGTAATCGTTTATCCCAAGCTTTTCAACAATATTATAATCAACCACGTTTAAATAATCAAGCTTTCTTTGTAATTGACTCGCACATACATACAGCATCAGAAAAAGAATATTATGAAAACTTAACAACAAATACATATACACATGATAATTATGGAATTTGGGCAGATATAATAGTAAAAAATACCGATATTTGGACAGATATATTATTACAGGAATTAAAAAGGAATAAAATAGAATTTCCATAAATCAAAATAAAATAAATCAAAATAAAATAAAACCAATAAAAAAATAATTGAATTACTTATCTGCCTATTTTCTCTCTGTATAAAATATAACAATTACAATAACAACAAATTAATTAGTAAAGATGGGTTCAGAACAATCAAGACAAAAGGTTCATTCGACATACGCTATTCAAGATAATGAAGCACAAAAAAGAGCAGTAAGAAATTATCACAGAAAATTAGCGTGTTATCATCCAGCATATCATGGAGATTATCAACAATATGTTTATCAAATACAAGGAGAGTATGAGTTAGAATGTTTAAGTCCTGTAGTAACAAGAGGAGGGGCTAGTTATAGTAGGTTCGATGATTAAAACGAAGTGACTGTAAACGAAGTGACGGTAAACGAAGTGACGCTTAGCAACGCGACTCCACAAAAAAACAAAAAACAAAAAAGAGTATCTTAAAGGGACACATTATTCCCTTTTCTCTCCA
>JACCDI011241927.1_pt1 | contig 21716 bp, 20 predicted proteins | sample 7442791 | NCBI WGS metagenome assembly JACCDI01 (sample SAMN15323434, study PRJNA562643) | freshwater metagenome | isolation source: river surface water | place: USA:Blue River Watershed | collected 2017-08-15
CCAGCTCCGTTTGGAGTAAACTGAGACGGGTGGGAGTCATGCCGCGTAATTGCGAAAGATCCGTATCGAAAAAATGGCCTACCGACATTGAACAAATTTTTTGTGAATTTAGGTATATTTACAAAACGGTTAAAGCGTATCTTAAAATCCTTTATGTCGATTTCTACATTTTATCTTAAATTCAGTTGTTTCATATTCTTTATTGGAATAAGCTATACGATTTCGGCGCAGTCGGTTTCAACAAATCCTTGTAAAGATGTTTGGGTAGCGACAGATTCAAAGATTTTGATGTTTTCTCCTGAACCCGGCGAAGTTATTAAGCCGATTCTTGTTCCTGTGAATGGTTCGTTGAACCCCGACATTGAATGGACTTGGACTCCTTCTTTGGGAATGGTTGATGCTCAGGGAAATGATGGTACACATCTGTTGCATCCTTTTTTTGATGTGCAAAAATTAGGGGATCTAGGCGGAAATGCGTTTACGACCACCTTTTATATCACGGGAAGAAATGCGAAAACAGGTTGTAATACATTTTCGTCGATTGACGTCATTATTTTGGCGCGGGTGAAACCTTATGATGCCATTACGCCGAATGGAGATGATTTAAATGACTATTGGGCAATAGATAACATTTCTTCCTATCCCGAGGCGACTATTACGGTCATCGACCGCTGGGGTGTTCCTGTATTTGAGGGTTCAGGTGAAACGTATGAAGAAAAGCCATTTCGTGGCAAATTGGATGGTAAATTATTGCCCACCGGTGTATATATGTATCGCATCAAACCCAATGCCGATTATCCGGATGTTGTAGGTTCATTAACCATTATACGCTAAATGAAGAGTTTATTAGACCAGGAATTTCAGGAAGAAGGGTTCGTCATTACCAAAGTGGAGGACCTGTTGAACTGGGCGCGCGCGAGCTCTTTATGGCCCATGAGTTTCGGCTTAGCTTGTTGCGCAATCGAGATGATGCAAACTTTTGCTTCGGGGTATGATTTAGACCGATTTGGCGTATTTCCACGGCCTTCCCCTCGGCAATCCGATGTAATGATTGTCGCAGGAACTGTTACTTTTAAGATGGCGGACCGTATCCGTCGCTTATATGAGCAAATGCCTGAACCTCGTTATGTGATTTCAATGGGTTCTTGTGCGAATTGCGGCGGCCCCTATTGGGAACATGGCTACCATGTCGTGAAAGGCGTAGATCGAATTATCCCCGTGGATGTATATGTGCCAGGTTGTCCTCCACGTCCAGAAGCGCTCATCGGTGGAATTTTGAAATTACAAGAGAAAATCAATCGGGAAACGTTGGTGGTCCCTCAGCGCATTTTAGACGCCATATCATAACATCATGGATTTGCAAGAACTCGTAGCATTAATTGAACAAACAGGAGTAAAGGTTGAACTGAATGAAAAATCAGGCCAATTAACCCTTGCGAGCCAAGACCTTGTGGCTGTCTGTGATTTCCTTTGGCGCAATCCGAATACTTATTTTGATTCTTTGTCTTGTGTGACAGCGATTGATTTGGGAGTTGACGTAGGTCAAATGGAAGTAATCTATACGCTCTACTCAATTCCTTTTCATGTGACTTTGCACCTGCGCGTTGTCCTAGATCGAGAAAAACCAGAGGTTCCTAGTTTATCGGGAATTTGGAAAACGGCCGACTGGCATGAACGGGAGGCTTATGATTTCTTTGGCATACAATTTACGGGTCATCCGAATTTAACGCGCATTCTGTTGCCTGCCGACTGGGAAGGACATCCTTTGCGGAAAGATTACGTAGAACAAGAGCGTTATCATGGCATTAAAGTCAAGTACGAGGAATGAAAATAGCCGGATTCACTTTTATACGAAATGCGGTTCAAAATGACTACCCCATTGTGGAGGCAATTACCTCCATTTTGCCTATTTGTGATGAATTTGTAGTGGCCGTGGGAAACTCAACAGATGGGACCCTCGAACTAATTCAAGCCATTCCTTCCGATAAAATTCGAATTATTGAAACTGTTTGGGATGAATCAGCCCGTGAAGGCGGTCGTGTTTTTGCATTGGAAACAGATAAAGCCTATCAAGCTATTTCGCCGGATACAGATTGGGCATTTTACATTCAAGGCGACGAATGCGTTCATGAAGATGATTTACCTAAAATTGAGGCTGCGATGCAATTGCATGCGGACAATCCCACTGTAGAAGGTTTGCTATTTCATTACAAGCATTTTTATGGTTCTTACGATTATGTCGCCGTTTCCCGTCGGTGGTATCGCAGAGAAATTCGGGTGGTGAAATTTGATCCTACTGTACATTCCTACAAGGATGCGCAAGGATTCCGCAAAGCAGGGAAGAAGATTCATGCCAAATTAATTGACGCATCCATCTACCATTATGGCTGGGTTAAACCGCCCCAAGGTTTGAATAATAAAGTGCGGAATTTTACGCAATTCTATCACGATGATGCATGGTTGGCAGAAAATGTCCCAGCAGATTATCAGTTTGATTATGAAAATGCGGAACGTTTAACCCGTTTTGAAGGGACGCATCCACTTGCGGCGCAAGCTCGCATTGCGCGGATGCAATGGCCTTTCCAATTTGATCCGAAGGTTTTGAGAGATAAGATGAGTTTGCGACGTAAAGTCCTGCAACAAATCGAAGATTGGACCGGTTGGCGGATCGGTGAATATCGAAATTATAAGCAAATATAAGTGGAGCCCATTCAATATTTCCCGGCTGCCAAGGCACCTTCAAATCCTTATTTTTCCATCCTCATCCCGAGTTGGAATAATTTGGCGTTTTTGCAATTATGCATTCGCAGTATTCGTACGCATAGCGTTGTTCCTTTTGAACTGATTGTCCATTTGAATGAGGGGAAAGATGGTTCTTTGGAATGGGTTCGCGATCAGCAAGATATTGCCTATACGCATTCCATTTCGAATGTGGGCGTTTGCCATGCGATGAATGCCATGCGGCAGTTGGCTCAGGCGGACTATTTGCTGTACATCAATGACGATATGTACACGTTGCCGGGCTGGGATCTTTTATTGCAAAAGGAAATTCAAGCCTGTCCAAATGAATATTTTTTCATCTCTTCCACGATGATTGAGCCGCGCGCGCAGAGTAATTGCTCGATTGAAGCGAATTTTGGTACGAGCATGGACACCTTTGAGGAAGCGCGTTTACTGGCTGATTTCGATGGGTTTGAGAAAGCCGATTGGCATGGGGCTACCTGGCCGCCGAATGTGGTGCACAAGAAAATGTGGGATGCCGTAGGTGGTTATAGTGTAGAATTTACACCTGGGATGTATTCTGATCCGGATTTTTCGATGAAATTGTGGCAAGCTGGGGTCCGACTTTTTAAAGGTTTAGGTCAAAGCCGTGTTTACCATTTTGGTTCGATTTCCGTCAAACGTGTTAAACAAAACCGGGGATATTATCAGTTTATTCGCAAATGGGGAATGACTTCAAGTACCCTTTCGAAATACTATTTGCGCAGGGGAGAGCAATTTGATGGGCCTTTGGTTCCTCAAAAAATTCCTTTATTCGTTCAATTGAAGAATTGGTATTACCGCATTAGTACAGCGCGAAAAACAATTTAAAGCAATAGGCGAATTTCCCGAAGGCCGACTTGCCTTTGTATGCCAGCATGCTATCCCGATGCGCTAAAACAATCCGAACTCTTTTGATTCGATCGATTAGATTTGTGCCCTTGCAAGCCAAATAAAATTCAAGCAATACTTTTTGATCTTTACCCGCTGGACATCTGCCTTGCAATAAATTCAAGCGAGCTATAATACGCGCATTTCGTTCTTGGCGTGTCTGCTTGGTCTTTTTTGCTTTTTTTAAATCTGCCCCAATCGTATTGCTTTCATGTTGGCGATAATGAACTAATGACTCCGTCAAATAGGCGATTCCATTTGCGCAGGTAGCTGCAAAACCAATCAAATAATCATGTGTGACGAATTCAACGGTGGGAAGCGCAAATGCGAGCAAATCACGTTTGAACAACATGCTATGCCCAGGTGCCCATGCCCCGAAGGTGTACATAAGCGGGCTGTCATAAGCGATCTGGCTCTTGATATCTGACATTTTTTGCCCTGTAGGTTTTCCCGCTGCGTCCACTATTTCCGAGTCCGCATAAATCAATGATGCTTCCCCGATGGCTGTTTGAAGCTTCATTATTTTCGTGGGGATCCAATAATCATCCTGGTCGGAAAGGGCAATAAGATCTCCTGTGGCCAAGTGAATTCCTTTTTCAAACGTTTTTCGATACCCAATGTTCGAAGCGTTTTGCGTGATTTTTACCCGGGAATCTTGTTGGGCAAAGCCTTGTAAAATCTCCCATGTACTGTCTTGTGAGGCGTCGTCGATAAAAATAAATTCCAAATTCGGGTAGTCTTGCGCTAGCAGACTATCAACTTGAATGGCCAAGTATTTTTCACCTTGGTAGCAAGCCATTACGATGGAAACGAGGGGATAATCGGATCTTGTAAGCAAATTGTTTCTGAAAATTGTCGTAATTTAAGCCAAATTTTGAAATAGATTCCTTGAAAACATATTTACGTTTATTGTCTTACGCCGTTTCGATTCGAAAATATGTATTCCCATATTTTAGTTTTTCGTTGCTGGCCAGTCTTTTTGGAATCCTAAATTTCACCTTGTTGATTCCTTTGTTGAATGTCTTATTCAATCAAGCATCCACGAATCAAGCAGCTTTATATCGCATATTGCCTGCATTTTCGCTGAGCCCAAGTTATTTTTCCTTTTTGTTCAACCATTATTTTTATGGGGCGCTAGAGGCGTATGGGCGTTTAGGGGCTTTGGAATATGCCTGTGCGGCGATTATGATTTCGGTGGTTTTGGCGAATATCTTTCGTTATTTATCCCAACGCGTTTTGAAAACTGTGGAGGCAGATATGATTGCGTCTTTGCGTCAAGCAGTATTTGCTCAGGCAATCCGATTGGATTTGAGTTATTTTTCAGAGCAACGCAAAGGTAATTTGATTTCGCGTTTAACTACGGATGTACAAGAAGTAGAAAACAGTATTGGTCGGGCATTTACAGCGACCTTCAAAGAAATCTTTACGTTGATCATGTTTTTCGTTTTCCTTGCGAGCATGTCGGGGAAATTAACCTTGTTTTCATTGATTATTTTGCCTTTATCTGGCGGGGTGATTGCGACCATCACGCGCCGTTTGCGTCGTGCGGCAGGCGAAGTACAACAGCATTTAAGTGGATTGATCAGTTTGTTGGATGAGACCTTTGGTGCCATGCGCGTCGTAAAGGCCTTTCGGGCGGAGAAGGTAATGGATGCGCGTTTTCAGGAGGGAAATGATCGCTACCGGAATTCTTTGTTGAAGATGGTTTTTCGCCAAGAATTGACGTCTCCCGTTTCGGAAAGTTTGGGAGTATTGGTTGTCACAGGGATTTTATTGTACGGAGGTAGTTTGGTGATTGCGGGCGATGGAGAATTAAGTGCGTCCACTTTCATTGCATTCATTGCGACTTTTTCACAGGTCATGCGTCCTGCCAAAGCGATTGCAGATGCCTTTTCGGGTATTCAACGTGGGGTTGCTTCGGCAGATCGAATTATTGAAATTTTGGATACAGACTCTGAGATTCAAGTGGAAGAACCTGTTCATCCTGTGAAAGAATTCAAGGATAAAATTTCGTTTGAGGAGGTTGGCTTTGCTTATATCAAAGGGCGTACCGTGTTAAAAGCGGTGAGTTTCGATATTCCAAAAGGCAAAACCATCGCCTTGGTAGGTGCCTCAGGAGGAGGGAAGTCAACATTAGCAGATTTGTTACCACGTTTTTATGACCCTAGCGCTGGGAGGATTACGGTCGATGGTATCCCTTTGAAACAGATTCCTTTGGAAGATTTACGTGCATTGATGGGAATTGTGACCCAGGAATCTGTCTTGTTCAATGATACAATTTATAATAACATTGCTTTTGGTACGGAGGCTCCCATGGAGGCGGTTATCGAGGCTGCCAAAATTGCCAATGCGCACGAATTCATTGAATCGAGTTCGGATGGCTTTCAAACCGTTATAGGAGATCGAGGGTCAAAATTATCAGGAGGTCAGCGCCAGCGGCTATCCATTGCGCGTGCGGTTTTGAAAAATCCACCTATATTGATTTTAGATGAAGCAACAAGTGCCTTGGATAATGAATCCGAAAAAATGGTACAAGCAGCTTTGGGTAATTTGATGAAAAATCGGACCGTACTCGTTATTGCACATCGTTTGAGTACGATTCAACATGCCGACCAAATCCTCGTTGTTGATAAAGGCGAGATTGTGGAGCGGGGAACGCATGCGGAATTATTAGCAAATCCCAAAGGCTTCTATTCGAAGTTAAGCCAACAACATTAAGCGCGCTTTTCGAGAAATTTATTAGCTATTCAGCATTGAAATCGCTAATTTGCGCCCGATTTCAACCATTGTATTTATATATTATGTCATCATCCTTATTAGCCCAACGCATTCAAGCATTAGAAGAGTCATCCACGTTGGGAATGACGAAAAAAGCGCGTGAATTAGCTGCGCAAGGTCACAAAGTAATTAGCCTTTCGGTAGGAGAGCCAGATTTTAAAACGCCTGCACATATTTGTGAAGCAGCCAAAAAAGCCATTGATGATGGTTTTCATGGCTATTCGCCCGTGGCAGGTTATCCAGATTTGCGTTTAGCTATTGCAAATAAATTGAAGCGTGATAATGGTTTAGAGTGGGGTTCAGAGAATATTGTGGTTTCTACGGGAGCAAAACATTCATTGGCAAATGCCATTGCAGCCTTGATTAATCCAGGGGATGAGGTAATTATCTTCTCTCCATATTGGGTTTCTTACTCGGAGATGGTCAAATTAGCCGATGGTGTTTCGGTGATTGTTCAAGGAGCATTTGATAATAATTTTAAAGTTACTGCAGATCAATTTGAGGCTGCAATTACGCCGAAAACGAAAATGGTCATGTTTGCTTCGCCAAACAACCCAACGGGCTCGGTATATACAGAATCAGAATTGCGTGATATTGCGAATGTTGTTGCGCGTCACGAAAATATCTTTGTGTTGGCTGATGAGATTTACGAATACATCAACTTTACACAAGGTGGACACTTTTCGATCGGCTCTATTCCTGAAATTAAAGACCGCGTAATCACGGTTAATGGGGTTGCGAAGGGTCATGCGATGACAGGATGGCGAATTGGCTTTATTGCTGCTGCAAAATGGATTGCGGATGGCGTAGAGAAATTACAAGGTCAAGTGACATCAGGAACAAATTCAATTGCACAAAAAGCGGCTGTTGCTGCATTTAATGGTTCATTGGATCATGCTTATGAAATGAAAGCGGCTTATGATCGTCGTCGTAAATTAGTAGTAGGTAAATTGCGCGAAATTCCAGGATTTAAAGTGAATATGCCGGATGGTGCGTTTTATGCATTCCCAGATATTTCTTATTATTTCGGAAAATCAGATGGTACGACAACAATCAATGATTCTGATGATTTCTGCACGTGGTTGTTGAATGAATCTTATGTTGCTACAGTAGCGGGATCGGGATTTGGAGCTCCAGATTGTATGCGTATTTCTACCGCTGCAGCTGATGAGCAATTAGAAGAGGCTTGTGAGCGTATTAAAGCTGCGGTTGCTAAATTAAAATAAGCATCGTGTTTTAACGATTTATATTTGAAAGTCAGGGACATAAAACCCTGACTTTCTTTTTTATATTTACATCATGGAAATAATTTCAGTGCTCATTTTTATTGTTGGATATCTTGCCATTGCGTTTGAACATCCAATTAAAATTAATAAAACGGCATCTGCCCTAGTGACAGGTGTTTTAGTTTGGGTGGTTTTTGCATTAGTTCGCGGGCCTCATGACTTAGAATCGCTATCCCATCATTTGGGCTCAACGTCGGAAATCTTATTTTTCTTATTAGGTGCGATGACACTCGTGGAGCTAGTTGATGCGCACGAAGGTTTTCATTTAGTTAGCAGGCTAATTAAAACTAAAAATCCTGCGACATTGATGTGGATAATTGGTTTTGTTACTTTTTTCCTTTCTTCTGTATTAGACAACTTAACTTCTTCCATTGTGATGGTAGCATTGTTGCGAAAGTTGATTAGCGATAGCTCCACACGTAAATTTTATGTGGGTGTTGTTGTCATTGCCGCGAATGCGGGTGGCGCATGGTCGCCTATTGGTGATGTAACGACAACCATGTTGTGGATTGGTGGGCAGATTTCTGCTTGGGGAATCGTTAAGAGTTTATTCGTTCCATCGGTTGTTTCTTTGTTGGTCCCTTTATCTGTCGCGGCCTTTTGGGTTCGAAAGAGTGCTTTGGGAGCGATTCAGGAAGAGAAATCAATGACAGCTGAAGAGGAACGTCATGGGCGTATCATGTTATTTGCGGGAGTTTTAAGTTTATTAGGTGTACCGGTTTTTAAAACCTTGACACATTTACCACCTTACATGGGAATCTTGTTAGCCTTAGGTTTGGTTTGGATCTTGTCTGAGTTTTTGCATTCAGACAAGGATGAGGAAACGAAAAAGCCCTACACAGTTGGTCATGCATTGACCAAAATAGATACGTCAAGTGTTCTGTTCTTTTTGGGAATTTTGCTGGCGATTGGTGCTTTAGAATCTTTTGGTTATTTAGGTCAATTGGCTTCCTATCTAGAGTCTAGTTTGGGCAATCAATTTGTGATTGTTACCGTGATTGGGATTGCTTCGTCGGTTGTTGATAATGTCCCCTTGGTCGCTGCAACTATGGGTATGTATCCTTTGTCGCAATTTCCGTTGGACCATGCGATGTGGGAGTATTTGGCTTTTTGTGCGGGTACGGGTGGAAGTATTTTGATTATCGGTTCCGCTGCAGGCGTAGCGGTCATGGGGATGGAGAAAATCGATTTTGTTTGGTATGCCAAACGTATCGGTTTTTTAGCCTTGTTAGGCTATTTCGCGGGTGCTGCTACGTATTTAATGGTTCATTAAAATGCATAACTGACACGGGCAGCGTAGTAGTTGGGGGCAACAATGGGCTCCCAGTTTAAACTCGTTTTATCCAACGATTTCTTCAGTTTTGGGTAGATCCAATGTGCGATTTCGGCGGAGGCGATTCCGATAGCGGCTCCCATGGCGACATCTGTAGCCCAATGTTTATTATTTGCAATGCGCATCGCTCCTGTGGCAGTCGCAAGTGCATATCCACCTACAGAAATCAACGGATATTGTTTTCCATAAGCTCGATCGAGCATGCGCGCGCCAAAAAACGCTGTTGTGGTGTGCCCTGAAGGGAAACTATGGTCGGTGCCGTCAGGGCGCGTTTCATTAATCGCATACTTTAGTCCTTGAGTGATGACGGTATAGGTTCCGGTACCAATTAAAAATATGGTGAATAGTTCTTTGGGCTTTTGATTATCTTTTAGTCCTGCTAAATGCAATCCAATGTTTAAAAGGGTCGGACTGTATTGTAAAAAGTCGTCGGCAGAATTGTGGTAGCCTCCTAAATTGTTTTGGTAGAAAGTTTTTTGTTGGTCCTTAGCAAAATCAGTATACAAAATTGCACTTGCTGTTGATAAGCCAGCTACGTAATACCAAGCTTTATTTTGTGCAAGACATGGGATGCTGATGAACAAGAAAAGTATTCCAAAGATTTTATTTTTCATGTAGGAGCGATTGGATAGTTTGTTCGAATTCGTGAATCCAATCCGTGTAGTAAACCCCTGTTCCAGGGCCTGAAAAGCCGGTATGTATTTCACGTACTTTGCCCGATTTATCTAGGATGAATGTTGTCGGGTAGCCATTGATTTTGTGTAGCATCGGTAGCACCTGCGCAATGGTCTCGTCATTTGGTTGGCCTGCAAACAATATTTCGTAATCCACTCCGATACGCTTTTTGAAGTTTTCAATTTTCGGTCCTGAAATGCTTAATTCCGGGGAATATTCGAAGGCAAGTCCAATCACTTCTACGCCTCGGTCCTTCATTTTCTTGTAATAAGGTGCTAGGAAACGCGATTCATCAAGGCAGTTGGGGCACCATGATCCCATTAATTCGATGATCACAACTTTATTTTTGTAGCGCTCATCTTGAAGGCTTATCGTTTTGCCTGCTGGGTTGGGTAAACTAAAGTTGATTCGATCAAACCCGGGCTTCAAAAAAGTGAGTTTTTTAAGGTCGGGGAGACTTGCTTGGTCGTCTTTGATTGCTTTGAAATTGCGCTTGCCTGCTAGGCCGGAGAAAAATTGCCCTTCGATTTGACTGCCTATTAATTTGCTCCGGAACTGCATGATGCCACTTCCATCGAAATAACTTAATAATAAGCTGTCTCCATTAATATTTCCTTGTAAAAAACGGTAGTCACCGCTAGTCTTTAAAACGGTTCCTGTGACTTTCGAGCCTTGTTGGTTCAAAATCATGACACCTGGACTGTGGTTGCTATCATCGGACCAGAAGTCGGCGGAGTATTTCCCACTCACCTGAATGCTTGCAGGTTTTGTTGGTGTGAAGCGCGCAGTGCTACCTGCTTGGGCTTGAAAGGGAATTCGATAAAGCGTTTTTCCGTTGCGTTTTTTTTGCCAAAAACCTACGAGGGATTTGCTATTTTTTAATGCGCCTACGAGTTCAGAATCGTATAATTCAAAAGGGATTACAAGGGAATCGCCTCTGAAATAGGCATCCCCAAGATTGGCAATCTCGGATCCATTTTGCATTCGGATATCGAGCTTGTTATTTTTCACTAAGAAGTTGAATGGAAGTTTACCGCCAATGTGGTCAATTTCCCCGCGCCATGGACCTGTTACAGGGCCTTGCGCGAAGCAAATTGCGCTAGATAATAAGAAAAACAGAAGCGATAGGATTGATTTCATGGCGATTGGAAATTTCAACAAAGATAGGGGATAAAACTTGTCACAAAAAAATCAGCATCCTGATAAAAAAGCTTATGCTTGCCAACAGATAATTTGTAAATTTGACTCATGTCTGAAAGTACCTACCATACCTCGGTTTTATTGCAAGAATGTTTGACTGGTTTAGCGATTAAACCTGATGGCATTTATGTGGATGTTACTTTTGGGGGTGGAGGTCATTCTAAGGCGATTTTAGCAGAATTAGGACCAGAAGGTCGTTTGTATGCTTTTGATCAGGATCCGGATGCTTGGAAGCAAGCGGATTTAATTGATGATGAGCGATTGACGTTGATAACGGCCAATTTCCGCTATTTGGAAAAGTATTTGCGCCTGCAAGGTGTGAAACAAGTGGATGGCATCTTAGCAGATTTGGGGGTTTCTTCGTTTCAATTGGATGCGGCCGAGCGGGGTTTTTCGACGCGTTTTGATGGGCCATTGGATATGCGGATGGGGCCATCAGCTTCGACAAGTGCAGCGGAAGTGTTGAATACCTATTCTGCAGGAGATTTACAGAAGTTGTTTGGGATGTATGGGGAGATAAAAAATGCCAAAACATTGGCTTTGGCAGTGGTTCAGGCGAGGACGCAGAAGCCGCTGGAAACGACGGGAGAGTTCAAGGAGATTTTATTTAAATTGGCACCGCGCAATAAAGAGTTTCGGTATTTCGCGCAGGCATTTCAGGCGATTAGGATTGAAGTGAATCAAGAATTGAAAGTGATTGAGGAGTTTTTGGAGCAGTCACCTAAAGTTTTAGCACCTGGGGGGCGTTTGTGTGTGATTTCATTTCACTCCTTAGAGGATCGTTTGGTTAAGAATTACATTCGGACAGGGGATTGCTTCGGAAAAGAAGATAAAGATATGTTTGGTGTGGTGCATAAACCTTTGGAAAGCGAAATTCGTAAGCCCATTACGGCTTCTGAGGATGAATTAAAAGTGAACCCCCGTTCTAGAAGTGCAAAATTGAGAATCGCTAGCAAAATATAAGATGGCAAATGCAGTAAAAAATCAATCCAATGAACCTTCGGGAAAGCCACAAAATGGTGTGATGGATTTATTGTTCAATATTGATTCGATGACGGGAGGCGAATTGCCCATACCATTATTGAAAAAAATTCTCTTTATCGCGGGCTTGATTATGATTTACATCTATTATACGATGATGGCAGAGAGTAAAATTCATCGAATTGAGAAAGCTAAGATGGATTTGGAAGAAATTCGAGCCAATTATACGACGCAGAAGGCAGAGTATATGAAAGTGGGCAAGCAGAGTTATTTGGCCTTGTCTATGAAAAAATACAAGTTAGAGGTAAGCTTAACTCCTCCGATTAAAATAGTCGCAGAAATAGAAAAAGATCAATAGGCATGGCAAAGTCAACAACGCAAAATATTCGCCAAATTATCACCAAACGCTTTAATGGCTTTTTCGTCATTATGTTAGGCGCATTTGGTCTATTGATGTTTTTCTTATTCAAGGTAGTCTTTGTCGATGGGCCCACGTTAAAGGCTGATGCATCATCGAAGTATATTAAAGAGCGCTCGATTGAGGCGGTTCGAGGGAATATTTATGCTAGCGATGGAAGTTTACTAGCGACTTCATTGCCGAAGTACCGTTTGGGGATGGACTTTTCGGTTTTTAAAACGGCAAAAATGCGTGATGTGTATAAAAACAATGCGCGCGCGCTGGCTGAACATTTGTCGGCCTTTTACCAAGATCGTACCGCTGATGAATACTATTACAAGCTCCAAAAAGCGTTTGATAAGAAACAGCCTTATTTGTTGGTCAACAACCGACTCCTCGACTACCAGGAACGCAAGAAGGTTTTGACATTCCCGATTTTCAACTTACATCCGAATAATCCGATTAAGACGGGCGTTGTTTTTGATAAGGTCAATGTTCGTTACGCGCCATTTGGTCAAACAGCTTACCGTACGGTCGGCTACATGAAGGATAAGGTGCGTGTTGGTATTGAAGGCGCGTTTGATAAAGAATTAGCTGGCGTTCCTGGTCATGGGATTTTCGAGAAGATGGACAAGAATATGTGGCGTCCATTGGATGGTAGTAAAGAAATTTTGCCCCAGCGTGGCTTGGATTTACATACAACTTTGGATGTGGATATACAAGATATTGTAGAGCTCGCATTGATGAAATCCTTAGATGCCTATAAAGGTAATTATGCGACGGCTGTTGTTATGGAAACGGCTACAGGTGAGATTAAGGCCATTTCGAATTTAATGAAGAATGAGAAGTCTCCTACGGGTTATTCGGAATTTGTGAATTATGCCATTGAGGTGTCTGAAAATGACCCAGGTTCTGTATTTAAATTGCCTGCGATGATGGCGATGTTAGAGGAGTCACATATGCCATTGACGGAAACTGTGACGACGGGTGGAAAATATACAATTTATAATAAGACCATGTCTGATTCTCATGATTATGGGACATTGACTGCTCAGGGTGTAATAGAACATTCTTCAAATATTGGAACGATTAAATTGATGCAGCGCGTTTTTGGTTCAAAGCCTGCTAAATGGTATGACTACTTAAAGGGATTTCATTTGCTTGACCCGTTGGATTTTCAAATCAAGCCTGTGACGGCAAAGCCTAATTTTAGGGTTCCGACAAAATGGGATGCGTTAACCTATATGTGGACATCTGTGGGGTACTCATCAAATACTTCACCATTACATTTACTCTCATTTTATAATGCCATTGCAAATAATGGTTATTGGGTCCAGCCGATAATTGTCAAAAAGGCTACACAAGGGAATGAAGTAGTAATTGATTATACACAAACCCAGAAACGAGATTCGAAGCCTATTTGTTCGAAAGAGACTTTGGATAAGATTCGTATCATGTTGAAAGGAGTTGTTGAAAGAGGGACGGGTAATAACCTAACTGGAACAGCCTATGGAATTGCGGGAAAGACGGGTACTGCACAGCGCCGGGTGAATGGCCAGTATATTAAAGGAACCTATTATGTTTCTTTCATTGGGTATTTCCCCGTAAACAATCCAAAATATACGATGCTTGTTGCAATGGATAAGCCATTAGGTAGTTCCGAAGGTACTTATGCGCGCCAAGTAACTGCTCCTGTATTCAAGGATATTTCGGATCATATTTACGCAAGAGATATGAAAATTCAGCGTAAACTTACGGGGTACTTGCCTGATTCATTGAACAATGCATCCTTGCATCATTTAGTTCATCCATTGGATCATGGGATTTTGTATTCGAATTTAGGATTTCCTCGAATCGAAGAAGATGGTAGATGGTTGTCATTTCAATTGAATAAGAAAGAAGTGAAAAATTATGGGGTCAGTTTTGCTCCCAAAAAAGTTGCCAATGTTGTGGGGATGAACTTAAGAGATGCCTTATTCATCCTAGAAAATCAAGGGTTAAAAGTACGCGCTCAAGGTTTAGGCTTTGTAAAGTCGCAATCCATTCCGGCAGGGTTCCCTATTCAAAAGAATGCAATGATTAACATTCAACTTCATTAATATATGTCTCAAGATTCGAGCAGCCTTTTTAAGTCAATTGATATCGTCCAGCAAGTTGGGGAACATCAAGAAATTAGTCATTTGTGTTTTGATTCCCGACAAGCAAAAGCAGGCTCTTTGTTTTTTGCAATTCCAGGGACTCAAGTAGATGGTCATCAGTTTTTACCTCAAGTATTTGCTCAGGGTTGTACGGCTTGTGTCGTTGAAAGAATTCCCGATTCTGCTCCCGAGGGAGTATTATTTTTTCAGGTGAAGGATTCAAATGAGGCGATGGCGCAAGTTGCATCCAACTATTATGGAAATCCATCTACGCAATTGAATTTAGTTGGGATTACAGGTACAAATGGTAAGACAACCAGTGTTACCTTGTTGTTTGAATTGTTCAAAGCTTTGGGCCATCGTTGTGGATTGATTTCAACTGTTCAAAATAAGATTGAAGATCGAGTTATTCCGGCCACGCATACGACACCGGATGCCCTGAATCTGAATGCCTTGCTTGCTGACATGCTTGCCTCAGGATGTACCCATGTTTTCATGGAGGTGAGTTCACATGCAGTTGTTCAAAAACGGATTTTTGGGTTGAGTTTTCGGGGTGCTATTTTTTCGAATATCACGCGTGATCATTTGGATTTTCATGAAACTTTTGATTCCTATATCAAGGCAAAAAAAGGATTTTTTGATGCTCTGCCGAAGACTGCATTTGCTTTAACCAATGTGGATGATAAGCGAGGAGCGGTTATGTTGCAGAATACGAAGGCTCAGAAATATAGTTATGGAATCCTAGAATCAGCAGATTTTAAAGCGAAAATCAAGGCCAATGTTTTGTCGGGCCTCCAACTAGAATTGGATGGGGATGAGATTCATGCCCAATTAATAGGTCAGTTTAATGCTTATAATTTATTAGCAATTTACGCGACTGCTATTTTAATGGGTGAAGATAAAGAGGAAGTCTTGATTGCGCTTTCTGCATTGAAAACGGCACCAGGGCGTTTTGAGCAAATGCATGGGCCAGAAAATAAAATGGCTATTGTCGATTATGCTCATACGCCAGATGCACTGGAAAATGTGTTGAAAACCATTCAGGCCATTCGTCAAAAACACCAACGCATCATTACGGTCGTTGGTTGTGGAGGAAATCGCGATGCGGGGAAAAGACCCATTATGGCAACTCTTGCAGCACAATACAGTGACCAAGTTGTGTTAACGTCAGATAATCCTCGTTTTGAAGATCCTGAGTTAATCTTGGATCAGATGCAAGCTGGAATCTCGGCGGCAGATGAATCAAAGGTCATTCGGATTTCGGATCGAAAGCATGCGATTGTTGAAGCAATTCAACAATTAGCCAAATCAGGTGATATTGTCCTCGTAGCAGGGAAGGGGCATGAGACCTATCAAGATATTCAAGGGGTAAAGCACGATTTTGATGATAAGCAGGTGATTTCAGACGCGTTTTCGAAAGTTTGATTTGGACATAAAATTTTGCAAATTTGTCAATTGATTTAAATTTTTACCCAACACTCCCACAAAGGCATGTTTTATTACCTATTCGAATACTTAGATAAAACCTTAAATATTCCGGGAGCTGGAGTTTTTCAATACATTACGTTTCGTGCAGTAGCTGCGGTGATAACCTCTTTGGGTATTGCTGCGATTTGGGGTAAAGCCGTTATTTACCGCTTACAACGCCTTCAAATCGGTGAAGAAATTCGTGACCTAGGTTTAGAAGGTCAAATGGCAAAGAAAGGAACCCCGACGATGGGTGGGTTTATCATCCTTTTGTCTTTGTTGATTCCCACTTTATTGTTTGCCAAAATCACCAATGTCTACATTGTTCTTTTATTGACTTCCGCAGTTTGGTTAGGGGCAGTTGGTTTTGCGGATGATTACATCAAGGTATTTAAAAAGAATAAAGACGGACTTTCAGGTAAATTTAAAATCGTTGGTCAAATCGGTCTAGGGATCATCGTGGGTCTTACTATGTATTTTAATCAGCACATCAAGGTGCGTGAATTTGCAGCAGATGGGACCTTTGTTGATCACAAATCACTCTTGACAACAGTGCCGTTTATGAAGGGTAATTCCTTCGATTATAATATGTTATTGCCGAGTTTCATTCCGGATGAATATGTTTGGATTGTCTACGTTTTGGTGGTTATTTTTATCATTACCGCTGTTTCAAATGGAGCAAACATTACGGATGGAATCGATGGTTTAGCTGCAGGTACTTCCGTAATTATTGGTATAGCATTAGCCATTTTAGCTTACGTTTCGGGTAATAAAGTGATTTCGCAATATTTAAATGTCATGTTTATTCCAAATTCTGGGGAGCTTGCCGTTTTTTGTGCGGCTTTCGTAGGGGCTTGTATTGGTTTTCTTTGGTATAATGCCTATCCTGCGCAAGTTTTTATGGGAGACACGGGTAGTCTGATGTTGGGGGGTGTTATAGCAACCCTAGCCATTGTTATCCGGAAAGAAATGTTGATTCCCGTGTTATGTGGGATATTTTTGATTGAAAATTTGTCGGTGATTATGCAAGTCGCCTACTTTAAATACACGAAAAGAAAGTATGGTGAAGGCCGACGAATCTTCCTAATGTCGCCTTTGCATCACCATTTTCAAAAGAAAAATTACCACGAGGCTAAGATTGTTACTCGATTTTTGATTGTTGGGATTATTCTTGCTGTTATTTCATTAGTAACCTTAAAATTACGTTAAGCGTATATTTATTTTGAGTCACATTCGCCTATTTCCTCGTTTAAATTCTTTTCAAGAAACCATCCCTTTGCCTTCTTCTAAGTCGGAAAGCAATCGTGCATTGATCATTAATGCACTAGCAGGAGGAGATATGGCTAACTTATCAAATTTGGCTGAGGCGCGTGATACCCAAACGATGATTCGCTTATTGGCTGATACGGGGAATCCTGTGGCAGACGTGCTAGATGCTGGTACAACCATGCGTTTCTTGACTGCGTTTTATTCCATTACCGGAGCCACTAAAAAGATGACAGGTACGGCACGTATGTGTGAGCGTCCCATTGGAATATTAGTTGACGCTTTGCGCTCCCTGGGTGCTTCAATCACCTACGAAAATAAAGAAGGCTACCCTCCCTTGCAATTGAATGGTTTTCAATACGCTGGTAAGCGGGAATTAGCAATTCGTGGGGATGTCAGCTCGCAATTTATTTCGGCTATTTTAATGATTTCACCATTACTTCCTGAAGGAATTGCGCTTCAAATTACGGGATCATTAGGCTCAAAACCTTATGTTGAAATGACCTTAGCCCAAATGGCTCAGTTTGGCATCAAGGCTTCGGTTGACTGGTCAAAAGGATTGATTGATATTCCTGCCCAAAAATATATTGCGGCTCCGTTTGCAGTAGAATCGGATTGGTCTGGAGCAAGTTATTGGTATTCCATGGTGGCATTGTCCCCATTCGAAGATAGTTCGTTGGAGTTGTTAGGCTTAAAAGAAGATTCCTTGCAAGGGGATGCTGCGATACGTGATATCATGTTACCATTAGGTGTAAAAAGTACCTACACAGGCAAAGGTTATTTATTGACCAAATGCGAAGTTGTTTCGGAATTGTCTTGGGACTTTACAGATTGCCCAGATCTAGCCCAAACAATCAGTGTAGTTGCTGCGGCAAAAAATATTGTCTTGCACTTAACCGGTGTTGAATCACTTAAAGTGAAAGAAACAGACCGCGTATTGGCCTTACAAAACGAATTGAAGAAGTTGGGTTCAACCTTAGCTGAGATTAAACCGAATGAACTATATACGGTTTCAGGTTCTTTTGATCAATCAGGTTCTATACCTGAAATTGAAACCTACGATGACCACCGTATGGCGATGGCATTTGCTCCTGTGGGTTTACTACGCGAAATTGTTATCCATGAACCGGGTGTTGTGGCTAAATCGTATCCAAGCTTTTGGAATCATGTGGATTTGTTGTTGAATTCATCAACTAACTAATAAAATTCCGCTTTTTATCAGTTCTTGATGGTAAAAATTCTCTTTTTTTGCGTAGAATTGTAAACGCTGCCGGGGTCTGAAGACCCCGGCAGCGTTACCTCAAAACCATCTCAAACTATGAAGCAGATTTTACTCCTTTTAATCTTATCACCTTTGGCCTTATTTGGCCAGAAAACCCTATTATACTGCGGAAAACTGGTCGATGTGAAGGCCGGAAAAGTGCAAACTGCCTTGACCATCGTTGTGGAAGGCAAAAAGATTCAGAGTATCCAGCAGGGATACATCACCCCAGGTAAAGGCGACCGCGTTATTGATTTGAAAAGTAAAACGGTTATGCCAGGATTGATCGATATGCATGTGCACTTGGAAAGTGAAACAAATCCGAATGCCTATTTAGATCGTTTTACGAAAAATCCAGGTGACGTAGCTTACCAAGCTTTGGTACATGCGAAAAAGACACTGAATGTTGGCTTTACTACAGTGCGCGATTTAGGTGGTTCGCATGTGGTTATTAGTTTGCGAAATGCGATCAATAAAGGTATCGTCGACGGACCACGTATTTTCACGGCGGGCGTGTCTATTGGCTCAACGGGTGGTCACGCAGATGATGCTAACGGCCTCAATGAAACCTTTAAGAAAGACTTAGGTCCCGAAGACGGTGTTGTCAATGGCCTTTCTGATGCAGCAAAGGCAGTACGTCAGCGCTATAAGGAAGGATCCGACCTAATCAAAATTACGGCTACGGGTGGAGTGCTAAGTTATGCCAAAGATGGCATGGGCGCTCAGTTTACCGAAGAGGAAATCCGCACCATTGTTCAAACAGCTAAAGATTATGGCTTTAAAGTTGCCGCGCATGCACATGGAGCAGAGGGGATGAAACGTGCGATTTTGGCTGGTGTAAGCTCCATTGAACACGGAACGTACATGACAACTGAGGTGATGGACTTAATGAAAGCGCATGGTACTTACTATGTCCCAACGATCATTGCGGGACGTTCGGTTGCAGATTCTGCGAAAATCCCGAATTACTATCCTGAGATGGTGAAGAAAAAAGCTGAGTCGATTGGGCCAATTATTCAATCAACTTTTGGAAAAGCCTACAAAGCAGGCGTGAAGATTGCTTTTGGAACTGACGCTGGAGTCTTTGGCCATGGAAAGAATTTGAATGAGTTTATCTTGATGAACGAAGCAGGGATGCCTGCGATGGAAACGATTCAATCGGCAACTGTAGCTGCCGCGGATCTTTTAGGACAATCCGATTCGATCGGTTCCATTGAAGTAGGTAAGCTAGCTGATATTGTCGCTGTAGATGGTGATCCCACTCAAAATATGGAAGATATTTTAAAGATGAAGTTCGTCATGCGAGACGGCAAGGTCTACAAGCATGACTGAGTCGTCCTAAAATAGGTTGACAGTTTTAGATTGATTTTAAGGGGTCGGAGAATTTATTTTCTTCGACTCTTTTTCATGAATAAAGTTAGGGGTTTTCATGTTTAATTTTAGGTGGGGTCTCTCATTATTGTACGTTTTTATAGATTCTGCAATTAATTTTTTCAACTCCTTTCCTGTTTTACATTTTTCGAACAAGAACTCTTGTTTGAGTATTCCATTCATTCTTTCTGCCAAAGCATTTTGATAGCAATTTCCTCCTTCCGTCATAGAAGGGCTTATGAATGCCTTGCTCAAGGCTTTTTGATAAATCATTGAGCAATATTGTAAACCTCGATCTGAATGATGAATCAATGGCAAACTTGTTTTTCGGTTTTTCACTGCCATATTGAGTGCTTTTACAATGTGTTCGCTACTCATATCATCACTTAATTCATAGCCCATAATTCTCCTACTATAGGCATCGGTTACTAAACTGAGGTAATGTGTTCGCTCCTTACTTTTTACGTAAGTTATATCACTCACAAATACCTGTTCTGGTCGCGTTAATTTACAACCCAGGTAGAGATTGGGGTATTTCCGTAACCAATGATTTGAATTCGTGGTAATCGTATAATTTTTCACGCGTTTAATGAGCATATTTTCCCATCTCAAATAACTAAACAAGCCATCGCGGCCAATTTTTATACCGGATTGTTTTATGTCGTCCTTCAACATGGCATATAGTTTACGCGTACCTACTCGAGGCATTACCATGCGCTTAAGCGTTATCATGGGCTTTAACTTGGCTAAGCTATCCATACGTGCGAGCTTTCGCTGTTGTGATTGATACAGGGCTTGCCTGCTAATCCCAAACAATCGACATGACCGAGAAATGCTTAAGGCTTTTTCTTGGTGGAAGTACTGGACTGTTTGGGCGAAAGCTTTTTTCTAATGGATGTCCCGAATTGACTATCCGCAACATCAATCATGCGATTCAAAATCATGTTTCGCAGCTTTTCATCCTCAAGTTCACGCTCTAATCGTTTGATTTGTTGAGCAGGAGTTTCTTTTGAATTTGGACTGGACATAAAATGTAAGCTAGGTTTAGACCAGTCTAAGTTACCATGTTTTCGTAACCAACACAATACGGTGCTTCTTCCTTGTATACCATAGCGACGCTGGGCCTGCTTATAAGTCAATTCGCCTTTTTCTACTTGGGAAACTACCGATAATTTAAAGCCTAAATTGTAATCACGCTGATTGCGCTTTTGAGGCCTGACTTGATCCTCTGATGAATTCTTTTCCATAAGTCGATTTTATGTCAACTTATTTTGGGACGAGACAGACTAACAAAAAAAGCCCGAATGTGAGTTCGGGCTTTTTTATATAATCTGGTTCTAGCGCTGAATTGCTGGAACTTTATTTTTGACTAATTCAAATCCTCCAAATAAAACAGTAGAAAACAAGAATTGGCTAATAATCGCATTTTTTAAGAATGGTAAACCTGCTGCAAAACAAGTCATAAGGCCTGATAAATCTTTGGCATATACCACCGCATTACCCGCTTTAAAACCATAGCCAATCGCTTCGCTTGCCCAAACTGCAAAATTTGAAAGGATAAAAAAGCCTAATACACTGATGACATTGGCTCCAACAAACGATCCTACATTGGAAATACGAGAACCTAATAGAGCAATACCTGCAAAAAGACTTAAATGTACGAAGTCAAATCCCCACGAAAAACCATCAAAATATTGTGGATAGACGACATTGTTTAAAATCAAATTCGAAATCCAAATCGGAAGAATCGACCATAAAATCGCTTGTCTTTGGTTTAAAGCGTAAGCTCCAGCAAATAATGCCATCGAACTTACCGGGGAAAAATTCGCCCAAGACGGATTTAGTAAAATTAAAAATCGGCTAGCTACTGCGAGAATTAAAAATCCCAACAGGACCATTGTGCGCTTTGTCA
>JACCDI011936921.1_pt1 | contig 21709 bp, 21 predicted proteins | sample 7442791 | NCBI WGS metagenome assembly JACCDI01 (sample SAMN15323434, study PRJNA562643) | freshwater metagenome | isolation source: river surface water | place: USA:Blue River Watershed | collected 2017-08-15
CTTTCACACGGCCGCCGCGCACGAGCACCACGGAGTGTTCCTGCAGGTTGTGGCCTTCACCGCCAATGTAGGAGATGACTTCGAAGCCGTTGGTCAGGCGCACCTTGGCGACCTTGCGAAGCTCGGAGTTCGGCTTCTTGGGGGACGTGGTGTACACGCGGGTGCACACGCCACGGCGCTGGGGGCTGCTCTGCATCGCGGGGCTCTTGGACTTGGTCTTTTCGACCTCGCGCCCCTGACGCACGAGTTGGTTGATGGTTGGCATTAAACGTCCCTAAACGTCTGGAAAACGCCTGCAAGGCCTTGGCCGTGCAGGCAGGAATACCCCGCCCCAATAGCGGGAAAGCCCTCCAGTATAGCCGGCCGTCAGCCATGCGGCAATGCAGCAGGGCCGGGACGACCCAGGCCGACGCCGGAAGGCGAGAACTTAAGGGTTATTTGATCCAGAGGCGGATCGCATCCCAGGCCCGTCCGAGCACGCCGGCCTGGGGGACGGCGTCGAGGGCGACCAGGGGCACGTCCAGCAGCGGCTGGTCGCCGGCCAGCACCTTCAGGGTGCCCACCGGCTGGCCCTTGGCCAGGGGCGCCACCAGCGGATCGGGGCGGACCACCTGGGTCTTCAGGCGGCTGGCGGCGCCGGCGGGCACCGCGACGACGATGGCCTGCGGCCGGCCGAGCCGGGCCCGGGCGGCGGTACCTTTCCAGACCTCGGGGGTGACCACCGCCTGGTTGGCCTCGAACAGCTTGACCGCTTCGAAGGCGGTGTAGCCCCAGTTCAGGAGCTTCTGGGATTCGTTGGCGCGGGCGTTCTCGTTGGCCGCGCCCAGCACGATGGACAGCAGGCGGCGCGGGCCGACGTTGGGGAAGTCGCGCCTGGCGGTGGCGATGAGGCAGTAGCCGGCCGCCTCAGTGTGGCCGGTCTTCAGCCCATCGACGGTCGGGTCGCGGAACAGCAGCAGGTTGCGGTTGCTGTCGTTGGCCGCCGGGGTGCCCTCGTAGCGGTATTTCTTGATCGCGTAGTAGCCGACGTAGTCGGGGAAGTCCTGCATCAGGCGCATGGCCAGGATGCTCAGGTCACGCGCGGTGGTGATGTGACCGGGCGCGGTGAGCCCCTCGGGGTTGCGGTAACCGGTGGACTTCATGCCCAGGGCCTGCGCCTGGTCGTTCATCAGCTGGACGAAGCGCTCGACGCTGCCGCCCACGCCTTCGGCCAGGGCCACGGTGGCGTCGTTACCGGACTGGACGATCATGCCCTTGATCAGGTCTTCCACCGGCACCTTCATCTTGGGGTCGATGAACATGCGCGAGCCCGGCATCTTCCAGGCGCGCTCGCTGACCGGCAGGGCCTGCTTGAGGTCCAGCTTGCGGGACTTGAGCGCGTCGAAGACCAGGTAAGCCGTCATCAGCTTGGTGAGCGAGGCGGGCTCCACCGGGGAGTCGACATCGCGGCCGGCCAGCACCTGGTTGGCGGTGATGTCCACGAGCAGGTAGCTGCGCGCGGCGATCTCGGGCGGCTGCGGCGCCTGGGCGTGCGCAAGGAGGCAGGACAGGGCGAGGAGCGGCGCCAGCAGCGCGCGAAGGCATCGGGTCATGGCAGGCAGGAAATGCGCGAGGAAGGAAACGGGTAGACAGGCCGGGAGTGGCGGCCCCCACCGCGCATCAGCGCAGGTGGCGGGTCACCAGGCCCTTGAGCAGGGGCAATTGTCCGTGAAAGAAGTGGCCGCCGCCGGGCACCACGGTCACCGGCAGCGACTGCGGGCGGGCCCAGTCCATCACCGCCGACAGCGGTACGGTGTCGTCGGCTTCGCCATGGACCACCAGGGTGCGCTCGTGCAGCTCGGGCGGCAGGGCGGCGACGGAAAAACGCGAGGCCGCCGTGCCCACCAGCACCAGGTGGTCCAGAGGGCGCTGCGGCCACAGCGAGGCGGCGACATGGCTGGTGACGAAGGCGCCGAAGGAAAATCCGGCGAGGGCCAGGGGTCCCTCGGGCGCGACCTGGTCGACCAGCCCGCGCATGTCGGCGGTTTCCCCTGCACCGCCATCGTGCGTACCGGCGCTGGCGCCGACGCCGCGGAAGTTGAAGCGCACCGCGGTCCAGCCGCACTGCACGAAGGCGCGCGCGAGCGTCTGCACCACCTTGTTGTCCATGGTGCCGCCGAACAGGGGATGCGGGTGGGCGATGAGCGCGACGCCACGTGGGGTCACGCCGTCGGCGGGGGCGTCGCGCAGCGCCTCGACCGGGCCGGCGCCACCGGCCAGTTGCAGGCGCTCGGTCAGGGCGTTCATGGAGTCAGCGGCCCACGTCGGGCGGCAGCACCAGGCGCTCGACCACGCGGCCATCCCGCAGGTGGGAGTCGACGATCTCGTCGATGTCGGCTTCGTCGACGAAGGTGTACCAGACCGCCTCCGGATAGACGACCGCCACCGGCCCACCGGCACAGCGGTCCAGGCAGCCGGCCTTGTTCACACGCACCTGGCCGGGGCCGGCCAGGCCGGCATCGCGCACGCGGGCCTTGCACCGGTCGAAACCCGCCTGCGCGCCGTGGTTGGCGCAGCAGTCTTCGCCGTTGGCCCGCTGGTTGAGGCAGAAGAAGATATGGCGCGGGTAGTAGGACGCGGGGGCAGTCATGCACCGATTCTAGAAGGCGCCTCGCTGCGGGAGAGGCGCAGCAGCACGTAGGCCAGGGTGGCGTAGGGCCACAGCCAACCGAGCCACTGGGCCAGCCCGTGGAAGCGGATGAAGCGCCCCTGCTCCCACGCCTGCAGGGTGAGGGTGAAGTAGGCGCTGGCCGGCGCCTGGTTCAACAGGCTCAGGTGCAGCACCAGCGCCAGCAGCAGCAGGGCCGCGCAGCCGCGCCGCGGCAGGGGCGACAGGCCGACGGCCAGCGCGAGAGCCAGCGCCAGCCCGAACCAGGCCGGAGCATCAAGCCAGGCCCACGCATGCACCGGACCGAAACTCAGGGCGGCCGAGAGCGCGCTGGCCGCCACTCCCCCGCCAATGGCCAGCGCCGCCAGCGCCAGACGCCCACGCAGTGAGGTCATGATCGAATACCCGAGCAGACAGGGCACCAGCACGCCCAGCGTCACGCACAGCGATTCGGCCATGGGCACCAAGGGCTGCAGTTCCAGGTCACGCACCGGCAGCCATTCGAGGAAGGGCGTTTCGGACAGCCAGTCGGCCACCGCCTTTTCCACCCGCTCGAACACCTGCCCCAGGCCGAAGGGGATGGGCGGGGGAAACAGCAGGGCCGGCGGCCACAGCGCCAGCAGCACCAGCGCGCCGCGGGCCTCGCCGACGAACCAGCGTTGCCGGAAGCGCGTCCAGCGGTCGAGGCCGCCCAGGCGCTCAAGCACCACCGCCAGCGCGCCGCCGGTCAGGGCGCCGAAGGCGTTGAGGGCCAGGTCGAGGTTGGAGGGCACGCGCGCCGGCAGGAAGGTCTGCAGGCCCTCCATCAGCAGCGACAGGCCCGCGCCGGCGGCCAGGGCCAGCCCCAGTGCGTCGCCGCTGCCGCGCCGCGGGCCGGCGGAACGCAGGCGCGCCAGCGCGACGAGGAAGCCCAGCGGCGCATAGCCCAGCGCGTTGGCGGTGAAGTCGAAGGCGGTCCACCAGCGGGTCCAGGGGCTGGTGAGGAAGGCCCAGGGCGCCAGCCCCTGCAGCCGCCAGCCCTCGAAGGGATAGAGGCTGGCGTAGGCGATCAAGACCGCATAGGCCTGGGCCAGCGGCCAGGCGGAGGTCTTGTGGGCGGGCATGGGGACGGTGCGGGCGCTAGAACGGCTTGACGACGACCAGCACCACCGTCACCAGCATCATCAGCACCGGCAGTTCGTTGAACCAGCGGTACCAGACATGACCACGCTGGTTGGTGCCGGCCTCGAAGCGGCGCAGCAGCCGCGCGCAGACATGGTGGTAGCCCAGGGTGAGGACGACCACGAGCAGCTTGGCATGCATCCAGCCGCTGGCGGCGCCGATGCCGTAGACGAGCCACAGCGCCAGGCCCAGGCCCACCGCCGGCACCGCCAGCAGGTGGGTGAAGCGCATCAACTTGCGCGCCATCAGCAGCAGGCGGTCGCGCTCGGCGACCGAATCGGCCGGCACCATGGCCAGGTTGACGAAGATGCGCGGAAGGTAGAACAGGCCGGCGAACCAGCTGGCCACGAAGACGATGTGCAGTGCCTTGATCCAGAGCATGCGGCAAGTGTAGACAGGCCGGGCGCACCAAAAAAAACCCCGGCCGCGAGGCCGGGGGGATCAAGCCTTTTTGCTGTCACACATTAAGGCACCCGCTCAGGGAGGAAAAGCGGGGGACGGCAAGCCGCCCGAAGTCAATTTAGCAAACGACCCCCGGGCCTTCAAGCCGAGCGGCACGAGGGTTTGCCACGAGACGCACCGCCGCATTGAGCTCTTTTGTATTCAATCGAGTGGGTGCCGCGGGGCAGGCGGGGAGCACAATGCCGCCATGAGCCTGCACGCCCCCTTCCCCCATGGCCGCCCGCGCCGCCTGCGCCGCGACGATTTCACCCGCAACCTGGTGCGCGAGCACCGCGTCACCGCGCACGACCTGATCTACCCGGTGTTCGTGCTGGATGGCCAGGGCCGCCGCGAGGCGGTGGGCTCCATGCCCGGGGTGGAACGGGTCAGCCTGGACCTGCTGCTGCCGGTGGCCGAGGACTGCGTGGCACTGGGCATCCCGGTGATGGCGCTGTTCCCGGTGATCGACCCCTCGCTCAAGACGCCCGACGGGCGCGAGGCCGAGAACCCCGACGGCCTGGTACCGCGCGTGGTGCGCGCGCTGAAGGAGCGCTTCCCGCAACTGGGCGTGATGACCGACGTGGCGCTGGACCCGTTCACCAGCCACGGCCAGGACGGCGTGCTGGACGAGACCGGCTACATCCTCAACGACGAGACCGTCGCCATCCTCACGCGGCAGGCGCTGGTGCAGGCCGAAGCGGGCGTGGACATCGTCGCGCCCAGCGACATGATGGACGGCCGCATCGGCTCCATCCGCGCGGCGCTGGAGAAGGCCGGCCGCATCCACACGCGCATCATGGCCTACAGCGCCAAGTACGCCAGCGCGTTCTACGGCCCCTTCCGCGACGCGGTGGGCTCGGCCGCCAACCCGGGCAAGAGCAACAAGAAGGTCTACCAGATGGACCCGGGCAACACCGACGAGGCCCTGCGCGAGGTGGCGATGGACATCGCCGAGGGCGCCGACATGGTGATGGTCAAGCCCGGCATGCCGTACCTGGACATCGTGCGGCGGGTGAAGGACGAATTCCGCGTGCCCACCTTCGCCTACCAGGTGTCGGGCGAGTACGCGATGCTCAAGGCCGCCGCGGCCAACGGCTGGCTCGACCACGACGCGGTGATGATGGAGAGCCTGCTGGCCTTCAAGCGCGCCGGCGCCGACGGCGTGCTGACCTACTTCGCCCGCGACGCGGCGCGGCTGCTGCGCGCGGGCTGAGGCACGGCGGAGCGGCGGTGCAGGTCGTCGAGTTCTCGCAGGGCACCCTGCGCTTCCTCGAGGCGGCGCCCGCGCAGGCGCCGTCGAACGGCTTCGTGTGGATCCAGGTCGAGCGCGATGCGCTCGCCGGCGAGCTGGCGCAGCTGCAGGACATCGCCCTGCGCCTGGGCGGCTCGCCCCTGCTGGACCTGCACGTGAAGGACCTGGGCAACCGGGCCCACCCGTCCCACTACGACTACACCTCGGTCTACGACCTGGTGGTGTTCCGCCGGCTGGCGACGGCGGCGGAGGTCGATGCGGAACTCGCGGCGAAGGCCGCGGAAGCCGCAGGCCCCGGCAGCGTGCGCCCGCTGGCGAGCTTCCGCCGCATCCGCACGCGGGCCCTGGGCTTCGTGGTGTTCGACCGCCTGCTGGTGACGGTGCACCCCACCGGCTGCCAGGTCGCGCGCAGCTTCCTGGAACGCTACCTGGCCGATGCCGTGCACACCGACGGGCTGGCAGCGGCCGCCTCGCGCAGCCGCCTGCCCACCAGCCCCGCCGACCTGATGCTGCGCATGCTCAACGCGATGGTCGACGGCTACCTGGACCTGCGTAAGCAGCTGTCCGGCGAGTTGACCCGCTGGCAGCAGGGCCTCCTGCGCGGCGAGGAGCGGCGCACCGACTGGAGCGCACTGATGATGGCGCGCGCCGAGCTGCACCAGCTGGAGGACCTGTGCGAAGAGCAGGGCGATGCGGTGCAGGAATGGCTGGACACCGCGCGCGAGCAGCCCTCCGCCCACCTCTCGCGCGCCGAACGCGACGCGCTGGAAGTGCGCGGGAATGACGTGATCGAGCATATCCAGCGGGTGGTGCACCAGGTGCGCCGCATGGAGCAGGGGGCGGAGGCGGCGGTGCAGATCCACTTCTCGGCCCAGAGCCACCGCATGAACGCGACGATGCGCACGCTCACCGCGCTGACCGCGCTGTTCCTGCCGCTGAACCTGATCACCGGCGTGTTCGGCATGAACTTCGCCGAGATGCCCCTGCTGCAGGACGCGCGCGGCTTCTGGTGGACGGTAGGGGGCATGGCCACCCTGGCCGTGGCCACCGGCGGCGTGTTCTGGCGCATGCGCTACCTGGCCCGCAGCGGACGCTGAAGGCCAGGTCCCGCGTGCCGGGCCTCAGGCGAGGTGGCGCGCGAAGAAGTCCAGCGTGCGCTGGCGGGCCAGGCTGGCGGCGCCGGCGTCGTAGGAGCCGCGCTGGTCGCAGTTGAAGCCGTGGTGGCCGGGGTAGATGTGCACCTCGACCTTCGGCTGCGCCTTCGCGAAGGCATGCACCGTGTCCAGCGAGATCCACTTGTCGTCGTCGGCGAAGTGCGCGAGCACCGGCACGCGCGGCTGGCGCGCGGTTTCCTCGGGCGTGGTCATGCCGCCGCCGTAGTACGGCGCGGCGGCCGACAGGCCCTGCAGGGTGCAGGCGCTGCGCCAGGTGAGGAGGCCGCCCCAGCAATAGCCCACGAGGCCCACCTTGCCGGCCTGCGCCGCATGGTCGATCGCGGCCTGGATGTCGGCCATGGCGCCGGGCGCGGGCAGGGCCTCGACCGCGGTCTTGAGCGCGAAGCCGGCCTGCATGTCGGCCTCGGTGTAGCCCAGCTCGACGCCGGCCTTCACGCGGTGGAAGGTGGACGGCGCCACCGCCAGGTAGCCCGCGGCGGCATAGCCGTCGGCCACCGCGCGGATGTGCGAGTTCACGCCGAAGATTTCCTGCAGCACCACCACGCCGCCCTTGGGCGGCGTGGCCGGCTTTGCCACGTAGGCGGGCACGGTCTGGCCGTCGGCACTGCGCAGGTTCACGATCTCACCCATGGTGTCTCTCCTGATGTCGGTGGAAGGGAATCACGAGGCGGCCACGCCAAGGCGGCGCGCGAGGAAGTCGAGGCGGTCCTGGCCCCAGAAGATCTCGCCGTCGACCACGTAGCTGGGCGCGCCGAAGATGCCCCGCTCGATCGCCTCGCGGGTGTAGGCCTGGTATTGCTGCGTGGTGTCGTCCTCGCGGGCCTGGTCCAGGCGAGCAGCGGGCAGGCCGCGGGCCTGCAGCAGGTCGACGAGCACGGCGGCGTCGGAGATGTCGCGCTCCTGCGCCCACACGGCGGCCAGCAGCGCGCCGGCCAGGCCGAGCGCGGCGTCGGTGCCGTCTTCGCGGTCCACCGCCACCAGTAGGCGGGACGCATCGTCCACCCGCACCGGGAAGTGCCGGGGCTCGAGGTTCAGCGGCAGTTGCAGGTGGTCGGCGAAGCGGCGCAACTCCACCAGGCGGTAGGCCTGGCGCTGGGGCGCGCGCTTGGGAAGCGGCAGGCCGCCGGAGACCGGAAAGACCTGGGACAGGTCCATCGGCCGCAGGCGCACCGTGGCGCCGGCGGCGCGGGCGATGTGCACGAAACGCTCGTGGCCGAGGTAGGTCCACGGGCTGAGAGGCACCATGAAGTAGTCGACGTGAACGCTCAAGCCTGTCTCCTTCGGGATGGCATCTCGCAGATGCCTTTGCTGTAATGCCGGCAAGCTTACCCGTGTCCGTCTTTCCAGGGAGACTCCATGTCCAATGTCCTGCTCGTGACCGGCGGCAGCCGGGGCATCGGCGCTGCCACCGCGCTGCTGGCGGCGCAGCGTGGCTACGCCGTCGCCGTGAACTACGCCGAACGGCGTGATGCCGCCGATGCAGTGGTCGCACGCATCCGCGCCGGCGGCGGCACCGCGATCGCGGTGCAGGCCGACGTGGCCGACGAGGGGCAGGTGATGGCCATGTTCACCACCATCGACCGCGAGCTCGGACGCCTGACCGCCCTCGTGAACAACGCAGGCGTGGTGGACGTGAGCTGCCGGGTCGAGGACATGACGATGGCGCGCTGGCGCCGCATGTTCGACATCAACGTGATCGGCAGCTTCCTGTGCGCCCGCGAGGGGATCCGTCGCATGGGCAAGCGCCATGGCGGCAACGGCGGCGCGATCGTGAACGTGTCGAGCGCGGCGGCGCGCATCGGCTCACCCGACCAGTACGTGGACTACGCAGCGGCCAAGGGTGCGATCGACGCCTTCACGCTGGGCCTGGCCAAGGAAGTGGCGGGCGACGGCATCCGCGTGAATGCGGTGCGGCCGGGGCTGATCGACACCGACATTCACGCCTCGGGCGGCATTCCCGACCGGGTGGCCCGCCTGGGCCCGCAGGTGCCGATGCAGCGCGGGGGCACCTCCGAGGAGGTGGCGCACGCCATCCTGTGGCTGCTGTCGCCGGAGGCCAGCTACACCACGATGAGCCTGCTGGAAGTCTCGGGCGGGCGCTAGACCTCAGGCCCGCGGCGTGGGTTCGACCCGCGACAGCAGCACGTTGTCGCGCCACTGGCCGTTGACCTTCACGAAGTCGCGGGCGTAGCCCTCGACCACGAACCCCAGGCGCTTGAGGAGCGCGGCGCTGCGCAGGTTCTCGGGCAGGTGGGTGGCCATCACGCGGTGCAGGCTATGCCGCCGCAGCACCTCGGGCACCACCGGCGCCAGCGCGTCGTACATGAGGCCGGAGCCCTCCAGCCGGCGATCGAGCAGGAAGCTGAGGGTGCAGGCCTCGAAATCACCATGCTCGATGCCCCAGAAGCTGGTCATGCAGCCGATCTCGCCGTCGTCGCCCTGGCGCAGGAAGCCGACCAGGTGCACCGCCTGGCCAGCGTTCATCGCGGCCTGGCGGCGCGGAAGCTCCACCTCCCAGTAGGCCGGGTCTTCCAAGTCGAGGCTGAGGCTCATGGCCATGCGCAGGTGGAAGCGGTTGCGGGCGTGGAAACGCGCGAAAGCCGGGGCGAACTGCGGATGCACGCCATAGAGCCACCACCGCGGATGCTCGGTCCAGAGGACTGCGCTGTCCTCGACAGCCTGGATGCTCACGCCACCACCTCCGGCAGCGCCTCGAGCGCGGTGGCGCACGCCTCCGGCGATGCGTCCTGCAGGATGCCCAGGCGCTGCCACTGCGGCACCACCTGCTCGACGAACTTCACCGCCACCGCGCCCAGGTGGCGCCGCGCGGCCTCGGCATCGTCGACCGCGCCGCTGGCGGCATGCCAGACCTCGGGCGCCTGGGCCCAGGCGTGGGCCGCCAGGGCCTCGGCCGTGCGTGCGCCGGCCTCCCAGGCGGCGAGCAGCACCCGGTCGGTCTGCTGCGAATCCACCGCATGGCCTGTGACCGGGCTGGCCAGGTAGCGCAGCGCATCGTCGTGACGGGCCCGCCCAGCGATCGCGCGGTTGATGTCACGCGCCCGCGAGGCGCCGGCGCACCGCGCATCCTCCGGGAAGACCGGGAACACCTGCGACTGCGCCACCAGCGCGGTGAGGATGCTCACGGGAACGTCCAGCGGCATCGCAGCCAGCCCCGCTTCTTCCAGCAGCGTGCCGAGGGTGACCGGCCCGGCATGCGCCTGCAGCACCTGCACGATGCGACGCAGGGTGGCGGGGTCGAGGGTGACGGCGCCATAGGGCGTCTGCACGGTGGACGAGATGCTGGCCGCCGGACGCAGCAGGACGAAGGCCACCTCGCGCAGGCGGGCGTCGCGCTCGGCGGGCAGCAGCGCGCACGCGCCGCGCACGAACAGGTCGCGGCGGAAGCGGCGATTGAGGATGAAGTCGTGGGTGGTCTCACGCAGCGCCGTGTTCAGGCGCAGGTCGTTCAGACCACAGGCATGGGCGCGCTGCGCCACCTCGCCCACCAGGTCGGACTTGTGGACGGAGCCGGCGAACTGCAGGCCCGCGGGCTCGAGGCTGCGGGCCAGATCGGCGAAGTAGGTGATGTGCCACGAGCGGTTGAAGTACTCGTGGGCGACGACGTGGATGTCGTCGCGCTGCATGTCGTCGAGCATCTGCCCGGCGCGCGGGTTGTGCTCGAAGTAGGCGGCGCGGCCGCGGCGCAGGCGCATGGCGAAATCCAGCGCGCTGCGGATGCGGTCGGCGGTGGCGTCGCCAGGCGCGCTGCCCAGCTCGGACTGCAGCCACAGCAGATCGCGCAGGGGCTTCTCGGCGGACCAGCCCGGCATGATGTTGTACGAGAGATAGACGACCCCGCCCACCTTCAGCCGGCGCCGCAGGAACTCCACCACCGCATGGCGGGCGCTGCTGTCGATCCAGGACCACACGCCGTGCAGGGTGACGAAGTCCAGCGGGGGCAGGTCCTCCTCGAGCAGCTCCTCGAAGCCGGCGGCCATCCAGCGGGCCTGCACGCCGGCGTCGCGGGCCAGGCCCTGGGCGAACAGGGCATGGTCGGGGTTGAAGTCGGTACCGCAGAATCGCCCGCGGGGGTTGGCGGCCGCATGCAGGTTGGCCGACACGCCCTGGCCGTAGCCCAGCTCGCAGTAGTGGTAGCGCCCGTCCTCCCCGCCGCCGCCGTGGTCCAGGCCCTGCGCCAGCAGGCAGTAACGGAGAAAGCCGGGCGCGAGCTCGTGGTAGTAGCCGTGCGAGTAGGTGAGGTCGGCCACGTAACCCTTGGACCAGGACTGCCCCATAAACCCTCCTGAATTGGAACTATGGAATTCATTATGAGGATCAAGTTGACTTAAAAAGCAATACGCACTGACTCCACCCCGGCCAGAGGGCCAGTGCCGCCCGGGGTCTGTCGCGTCGGTCCTTTGCAAGGCCGGCGCGGGGGCCTAGACTGCCCGGCTCTCCCAGAGAAACACCGACCCCATGAACGCTCCCGAGAAGACCCCCGCCGCCGCCGGCATCGCCGCCATCGAGCACTGGATGGGGGGCCGCGTGGCGCCCGGACAGTCCGGCCGCCGCGCCGACGTCTACAACCCCGCCACCGGCCAGGTGACCGGCCGGGTGGCCCTGGCCAACGCCGCAGAGGTCGACCAGGCGGTGGCCAGCGCCCGCGCCGCCTTCCCGGCCTGGGCCGACACCCCGCCCCTGCGCCGCGCGCGGGTGATGTTCAAGTTCCTGGAACTGCTCAATCGCGAGCGCGATGCGCTGGCGCGCATGATCACCGCCGAACACGGCAAGGTCTTCACCGACGCCCAGGGCGAGGTGACCCGCGGCATCGAGATCGTCGAGTTCGCCTGCGGCATCCCGCAACTGCTCAAGGGCGACTACACCGACCAGGTCTCCACCGGCATCGACAACTGGACGATGCGCCAGCCCCTGGGCGTGGTGGCCGGCATCACGCCGTTCAACTTCCCGGTGATGGTGCCGATGTGGATGTTCCCGGTGGCCATCGCCGCGGGCAACACGTTCGTGCTCAAGCCGAGCCCGCTGGACCCCAGCCCCTCGATCCGCATCGCCGAACTGCTCAAGGAAGCCGGCCTGCCCGATGGCGTGTTCAACGTGGTGCAGGGCGACAAGGAGGCGGTCGATGCCCTGCTCGAGCACCCCGACGTGCTGGCCCTGTCCTTCGTCGGCTCCACGCCGATCGCGCAGAAGATCTATGAAACCGGCGCACGCCACGGCAAGCGGGTGCAGGCGCTGGGCGGCGCCAAGAACCACATGGTGGTCATGCCCGACGCCGACATGGAGCAGGTGGCCGACGCCCTGATCGGGTCGGCCTTCGGCTCCGCCGGCGAGCGCTGCATGGCAATCTCGGTGGCGGTCCTGGTGGGCGAGGCCGGGGACAAACTGGTGCCGGTGCTGGCCGAGCGGACCCGCGCGCTGAAGGTGAAGAACGGCACGCAGCTCGACGCCGAGATGGGCCCCATCGTCAGCCCTGCGGCGCTGCAACGCATCACCGGCTACATCGCCCAGGGCCAGGCCGAGGGCGCCAAGCTGGTGGTCGACGGCCGCAGCTTCCAGGGCGCGCAGGCCGGCGCGGGCTGCGACGGCGGCTTCTGGCTCGGCGGCAGCCTGTTCGACCATGTGAAGCCCGACATGAAGATCTACCGCGAGGAGATCTTCGGTCCGGTGCTCGGCTGCGTGCGCGTGCAGGACTTCGCCGAGGCGGTGGCCCTGATCAACGCGCATGAATACGGCAACGGCGTGTCCTGCTTCACCCGTGACGGTAACGTGGCACGCGAGTTCGCGCGCCGTATCCAGGTGGGCATGGTCGGCATCAACGTGCCGATCCCGGTGCCGATGGCGTGGCACGGCTTCGGCGGCTGGAAACGCAGCCTGTTCGGCGACATGCATGCCTACGGCGAGGAAGGCGTGCGCTTCTACACCAAGCAGAAGTCGATCATGCAGCGCTGGCCGGAGAGCATCGGCAAGGGCGCCGAGTTCGTGATGCCCACGTCGAAGTAAGCGCGCCATCGGATGCACCCGCGGGGCCACGGGCCCCGCCTTGCGCGCGGGCCCGGCGCCCCGGCCCGCGCTTCATAACGACAACGAACGAGGAGACCGGGCGCCATGAGCAGCGACATCACCTTCGACCACATCATCGTGGGCGCCGGCACCGCCGGCTGCCTGCTGGCCAACCGGCTCAGTGCCGACCGCTCGCGGCGCGTGCTGCTGATCGAGGCCGGTCGCAAGGACGACTACCACTGGATTCACATCCCGGTGGGTTACCTGTATTGCATCGGCAACCCGCGCACCGACTGGCTGTACAAGACCGAGGCCGAAGCGGGCCTCAACGGCCGCTCGCTGCGCTATCCGCGCGGCAAGACGCTGGGCGGCTGCTCCAGCATCAACGGCATGATCTACATGCGCGGGCAGTCGCGGGACTACGACCACTGGGCGCAGGTCACCGGCGATGCAGGCTGGGGCTGGACGCAGTGCCTGCCTTATTTCAAGAAGCACGAAGACCACCACAAGGGCGCCGACGCGATGCACGGCGCCGGCGGCGAGTGGCGCATCGAGCGCCAGCGCCTGCGCTGGGACATCCTCGACGCGTTTGCCGAGGCGGCGCAGCAGGCGGGCCTGCCGGCGACCGAGGACTTCAACCGCGGCAGCAACGAGGGCGTGGGCTACTTCGAGGTGAACCAGAAATCCGGCTGGCGCTGGAACACTGCCAAGGCCTTCCTGCGGCCCACCTGCTATGGCCGCCCCAACTTCGAGATGTGGACCAGCGCGCAGGTGGCGCGCCTGGTGGTCGAGCCCGGCCCGGACGGCCAGCCCCGCTGCACCGGCGTGCAGGTGTGGACCGGCACCGAGATGGTGACGGCGCGCGCCACCCGCGAGGTGCTGCTGTCGGCCGGCAGCATCGGCTCGCCGCAGATCCTGCAGCTTTCGGGCATCGGCCCGGCCGACCTGCTGCAGCGGCACGGCATTCCGGTGGTGCACGAGATGCCCGGGGTGGGCGCCAACCTGCAGGATCACCTGCAGATCCGGTCGGTGTTCAAGGTCAAGGGCGTGACCACCCTGAACACGCTGTCCAACAGCCCCTGGGGCAAGCTGCGCATCGGGCTGGAGTACGCGCTGCGGCGCACCGGCCCCATGAGCATGGCGCCCTCGCAGCTGGGGGCCTTCACCCGCAGCTCGCCGCAACAGCCCTGGCCAAACATCGAGTTCCATGTGCAGCCCCTGAGCCTGGACGCCTTCGGCGAGCCGCTGCATCGCTTCGATGCGTTCACCGCCAGCGTGTGCAATCTCAACCCGACCAGCCGCGGCACAGTGCAGGTGCGCAGCAACCGCTTCGAGGACGCGCCGCTGATCGCGCCGAACTACCTCAGCACGCCGGAGGACCGGCAGGTGGCGGCCGATTCACTGCGGGTGGCGCGGCGCATCGCGGCGCAACCCGCGCTGGCCAAGTACCAGCCCGAGGAATGGCGACCCGGGCCGCAGTACCAGAGCGACGAGGACCTGGCCCGCCTGGCCGGCGACATCGCCACCACCATCTTCCATCCGGTGGGCACCACCCGCATGGGCCGTGAGGACGACCCGATGGCGGTGCTGGACCCGCGACTGCGGGTGCGCGGTGTGCGCGGCCTGCGGGTGGTGGACGCGGGCGCGATGCCGACCATCACCAGCGGGAACACCAATTCGCCCACGCTGATGATGGCCGAGAAGGCCGCGGAGTGGTCGCTGGCGGAGACCGCAGCCTGAGTGCGCCCGAGGGCGCGCCCGCTGCCCTGTCTCCCCCGCGACCCGGGGGTGGGTAAGTCCTGATCCGTCCCCGGGCCGGCCGCGGCTACAGTGCCTTCACTCGCAACCGCCTCGGCGGTGCCGAAAGGCGAGAGGTCCGAGGAGACATCGGAGACAGCAAGAAGAACTCGAACGGCGCGCTGCCCACGCGGTGACGCTCCACGAAGGCGCCCTCGGGCGCCTTTGTTTTTTTGCGTAGCACCGTGCGATGCCACAATCCCCGCATGGAATTGCTGTTGATGGCGCTGGCCTCGCTGGGCGCCGGTTTCGTGGATGCCATCGTCGGTGGCGGTGGCCTGATCCTGGTGCCCGCGCTGTTCGCGCTGTTTCCGCAAGCCCCGCCCGCCTCCCTCTTCGGCCTGAACAAGAGCGCCTCGGTCTGGGGCACCGCCTTCGCCGCGGTGCAGTACAGCCGGCGGGTGCAGATGAACTGGCACGCCCTGCTGCCCGCCGCGGCGGCCGGGCTGGCGGGCAGCTTCGTCGGCGCCTGGGCGGTGACGGTGGTGGCCAGCGACTTCCTGCGCAAGGCGCTGCCCCTGGTGCTGCTGGCGGTGCTGCTGTACACCCTGGCGCGCAAGGACCTGGGCCGCGAGCATGCGCCGCGCCTGTCAGCCGGTGCCGAGCGCTGGGCCGCAGGCGCAACGGGCCTGACCCTGGGCTTCTACGACGGCTTCTTCGGCCCGGGCACCGGCAGCTTCTTCGTCTTCATCTTCGTGCGGTGGCTGGGGTATGACTTCCTGCACGCCTCGGCCTCCGCCAAGCTGCTGAACACCGCGACGAACTTCGCGGCGCTGGTGCTGTTCGCGATCAAGGGCCATGTGTGGTGGCACTACGCGCTGGTGCTGGCGCTGTCGAACATCGCCGGCAGCCTGCTGGGGACGCGCCTGGCGCTGCGCCACGGCGCGGGCTTCGTGCGGGGCGTGTTCCTGGTGGTGGTGACAGCGCTGATCCTCAAGACCGGCTACGACGCCTTCCTTCGCTAGGTCCTGCAGGCGCCGCCGCAGGCACGGGCACCATAATCCGCGCATGGACGACATCGTGCGCCAGGCCATGGCCAAGTGGCCCCATGTGCCCCATTGCCACGGGTGGCTGGGGCTGGACGCGCGCGGCGGCTGGCACATGCGGGACGACCGGGTGCAGGCGGCCGGCCCCTTCCCGCAGTCCCGCGGCGCGCTGCTGCGGCACGACAAGCTGATTGAGTTCATCCACCGCAACTACGGCTGCGACGACGCGGGGCAGTGGTATTTCCAGAACGGGCCGCAGCGGGTGTTCGTCGAGCTGGAGGCAGCGCCGCTGGTGCTGCGCGTCGGCGCTGCGGGCGAGGTCACCGCACACACCGGGTGGCCGGTGCAGGAGCGGGCCTGCTTGCTGGACGAGGCAGGCCGGCTCTACCTGGACACCGACCGCGGCTTCGGGCTGGTCCACACCCTGGACATGGCACTGGCCGCCGAGGCGGTGGAAGCCGGACGCTGGCGGCCCCAGGAGATGGCCTTCGACGACCTGCCCGCGCGCTTCGGCTTCGTGCGCAGCCCGGTTGCGGCCAAGGCCGGCGCTCCTCGCCCCTGAACCCTGAATAAAAAAGGCAGGCCCGAAGCCTGCCTTTTCATTCGCCGCCGGAGCAGCGGGCGCTTACTTGGCGGCCGATGCCGCGGCAGCCGGGCGATCCGGCACCGCGAACTTGGCGCCGGCGGCGTTGGCCATGTAGACCACCGCGCGGCCGATCTCGATGTCGTCGAAATCGCCGCCGCCCTGGGCACCCATGGCGCCCTTGCCCTTGAGGGCGGAATTGAGCAGCGCTTCGTAGCCGGTCTTGATGCGGGCACCCCAGGCACCGGCATCCCCCAGCTTGGGAGCGCCGGCCGCGCCGGAGGTGTGGCAGGCGGCGCACTGGGCCTTGTACACGTCCTCGCCGGCCTTGAGCGGGCGGTTGGCATCACGGATCTCGACGGTGCCGACCTTGCGCAGGCGCTCGCCGATGCCGCGCTCCTGGTCCTGGGGCGTCACGCCGCCCAGCGCGTGGCGCTCTGCCTCGGCGCTGCCCGCCGGCTTGCTGTCGGAGGAGACATACGCCACCAGGCCCATGATGATGACCACGGGGATGACGAAGGCGAAGAACGATGCCCAGAGCAGTTGCTTGGGGGTCTTGATCGGGCCGGTGTGGGCTTCTTCCTGGTGGCTGTCGCTCATGGCGTCCTCGGGGTAATACGGGTCAGGGTGGCAAAGCCGGGTAAAACAACCCTCGATTATAAAGCCGGCCCTCACGCCCACCTTACGCACCGGTCGTGAGGCCCGGACCGCGGCCGGCGACCCCGCCGCTTGGGCGATAATCGAGATGTTGTCCAGACCGTGCGGCTGTAGCTCAGTGGATAGAGTATTGGCCTCCGAAGCCAAGGGTCGTGGGTTCGATCCCCGCCAGCCGCGCCACCTGACCGACCTTCCCTGAGCCGCGCGCCGCGCCGCTCGGCCACGTCGGCCACCGCCTGCAGCGGTGCCGGACTCGTCCTGGAAGAACATCTGCAGCAGCTCGCGCAGGCGATCCGCCGGCAGGCGGGCCACCATGTCGTCGAATCGCTCCGAGAGGCAGGGCGCGCGGTCGCAGTCCCTCACGCCGGCCCCATCGCAGGGGTGAGCGCCGAGGTCAGAGGCCCGGCATGGGCGCCCAGAGTGCCTGTGACGGAACGAAGGTTCACGGCGAACGATGGTGTCGGACAGACACCATCGTCAGCGTGGGACTCAAGAAGTCCTTAGGGATTTGGCCTGGCGGCCTTAGGGCGTTGGCGCAGGGCGAACACCCATCGCAGGATCATTCCCCGTCAGACCCGTCGCCTTCAGTTGCCCCGGCTTGCGGAGATCCCGCCAGCGCGGACGCCTGGTGCTGCACAGGATGCTGTGGCAAACCGCGTCCCACAGGCTGCGTCGTCCCCGTCCCCATAGGGCGGCCGCGGTGATCGCCGCGACCGGCGTGCGGAGGTTGGCCGCGGCCAAAGCCCTGGCGGGGGGCCACCGTCTGAGCGGAACCCGTCGGAGCGGGAGTTCGCGTCGCCGTGACCAGAGGCAACGAGGCGGATGAAGAGGAAGAGGAAGACGACGCCGATGACGAACCACCGTGAGTACCGCCATGCGCTCCCCAGGCGGGCGTGTTTTGCTTCCCGTCCGTCCGTGCGCGCCCAGCACCCCCGGCCCCTGTGGCACCGCGGCCTGCCGAGGCCGTCGAGTGAAACGCTACCCGTTGAGCGGGGGCTCTACCGGCATGGCTGGGTGCGCCACCGGCTTGCGCGTGTGCAGCACCCCGTCCCGGCGGGAACGCAACGTACGCGCCCCGTCCGGCGGCCGCAACGTCCATGCGCGGCGAGGCCACTGGCGGTTGGGGGACGGCTGCAGGGAAATCTTCCTCTTCCGGTTCGGATTGCTCCATCTCCTCAGCGGCTTCGGCGGCTTGCTCCAGATGCCGGGTGATCACGTCTTTGATGAGCGCATCGAACTGACCGATGTTGGTGCCCGGCTTGAAGCCCGCGTGCGCGGGGAAAGGGTAAATCCCCACCGCCGCTGCGTCCGCGCAAATCTTCCGAAGCAGCGCCACGGACTGCGCGGGATCGACACCATATTGCTTGAGCTTGTCCGCAGCCCGCCCCACGGCGGACACGACCCACAGGTCCTCGATCGTGGCCACCGAGCGGTAGAGATACCTATCTTCAAGTTGTTGGGCCAGCTTGCCAGCCTCTTTGGACAAATGGCCTTGGACAACCTCGTGCCCCTTGCCATCGGCGACGAGGCCCTCCACCGCCTGCCCAAGCTGGGCCACGAGGTACTGGCGGCCTTCCCGCTGGTGCGCCACGCGCGACGCCAGCCAGGTCCAGGCCTTGGGCTGGGACGTGTCCTTCGCATAGAGGACGCCGTCGGCCATGCGAACCTCCCACTTGCGGTTCTGACTGGCAAATGCGGCGCCCAGCAGGGCCGGGGGCATCGCGCGGGGGTCTTCCAAGCGGGCGGGTTGAGCCTGTGGGTGGTTTTGATAGTGACTCGGCTTGGCCGGGCCACCACGGGTGATGTGGTTTTGCATGAAAGTGCTCCTGAAGTGAAATGAGAAAAGCCGGGGTTCAAGAAGTGGTGGCCTGTTTGGCAGGCGTTGCGGCGGAGGAGGCCATCTGGAGAGGGGAATGCGGGACCGACCCAGTCGCCGTCATCGCGCTTCTGAACGAAACAGCCACCGTCGTCGCCATCAGGCGCTTGTGGGCTTCTTGAGTCTCATAGGCGCTCATCGGCGACCCCTGAGCGGATGCGCTGGACACGCTGGTGGGGCTGGGGGTGTGGATGACGGTCGCGGGCATGCGCTTGGCGCCTGCGCCGGCGGGTGTGGTCGTGGTCGGCTTGGCGGACTTGGAGTCGCGGGAGACGGACAGCCGGACCATGACCGTACGCAGGTCTTGCTCCGCCAGCAGGTTGCGCTGGATCCAGATCAGCGCGGCCTTGTCCAGGACCTCATTGGCGGTGGCACGGGCTTGGGGGGTCGCGGCGCGTTGCACTTGCGACAAGAGTTCCCGCAGTTCCGTGAACCCGTCGGCCCGGGCCTCCGGTGAAACGCCTTGGCGCGCCATTTCCGCATTGACCCGCAACAGGGCGCGCATCGCGTGCAGGCTTCCCACGGTGACGCACTTCGCTCCATCCTTCGTCGGGAAATGCGCATCCGCGAACGTGGGCCACCACACATTTTCGGACCAGCTGCTCCAGCCGCTCGCACCAGTGGCCTTCGACTCCCGGCCCAGCTCCTCCTTCCACAGCTTCCTGACCTCACTCAGGCCGAGCGCGCGGTGGCTGTTGCGACGGCTGAGGATGGTCACCCGCTTGGGCTCCCCCTTGACGTACAGGAGGCCCTCCTCCTTGCTGCGAATCTCTGCCGCGACCGGTAGGTGTTCGCACTGTTGGGCCAGGCGGGTGATCGGCCCGTCCTGGCTCACGGGCGTGGAGAGTCTTTGAATAGGTCGGTTGCTGCCAATCATGATTTCGTTTCCTTGGTGGTTGCGAGGACGCGAATGTAGGAGCCCGTTGATGCGACGCAACCGTTGCTCACTGACGATGGCGCAGGCTCTGTCAGCGTGGGAGGCAGGCGGAGGAAGGCCCACGTCCTGCGGCACCGACGAGGAAACACGTTGTGCGCTGACCTGGTGGACTCCTCCTTGCCGCGCAGAGTGCGCCTGCGCTGCACGTCCGCGCAGCGCAGGAGACTGAACGATGGACGGCTGGTCCGCGCCCGCCTCGCGCCACAGCCTGCACACGGTGCAGGCGGCGCGCGCTGTCGCGGCGGTGGCGGTCACCGCCTTCCACTTGTCGCTGATGATGGGCGAACCCCGCTACGGTGGGGTCCCCGCGCTGGAGGACTGGACAGCACTGGGGAAGATGGGCGTCGACTTCTTCTTCGTGCTCTCCGGATTCATCATCCTGCATGCCCACGCATCGGACATCGGCCAGCCGGGCCACGTGGGGCGCTACCTGTGGCGCCGCTTCGTCCGCGTCTACCCGGTGTACTGGCTGTACCTGGCGGGCTACCTCGGCTTGCTGGCCATCGGCGTGGGCCGGGAGGCGACGCTGCCGGCCGGTGCGGGCGACTGGGCTTCAGCCATCAGCCTGCTGCGGTTGTCCTCGGCAGACATGCCTCTGTATGTGGCGTGGACGCTGTTCCATGAAGTGGCGTTCTACCTGGCGTGTGCGACGCTCATCCTCCACCGCAGTGTCGGCGTCATGGTGATGGTGGCCTGGGCTGCCAGTTGCCTGCTGGCATTCCAGTATCCCGGCGAGCATCCGCCCGGTGCATTCGTGACCTACACCTCGCTGGCCAACCTCAACTTTCTCATCGGTATGGGCGCATGGTGGCTGCTCCAACGCGGCTGGACGCATGGATCGCTGGTCGGGCTAGGGGTGCTGCTGCTCGTCGGCATTCCACTGGCCGACGGGCTCAAGAGCGAGAGCGGCCCGCTGACGATGGGCTTGGGCTTTGGCGCCTTGCTCGCGGGCCTGTGCGGCCTGGAGATGCATCGACGGTGGCCCAGGTGGTTGCGCTGGCCGCAGGCCTGGCTGGCGGTGGGCGACGCGTCGTATTCGCTGTACCTGCTTCACCTCCCGTTGAGCGGGCTGCTGCTGAAGGCTGTCACGCCGGGTCCGACGCTGTCGCCACAGGGAACGTTCGCGCTGGTCTTGACGGCCACGGTGGCCCTGTCATGGATGGCCTATGTGGCGCTCGAGCGGCCGCTGGTGAACGGCCTGCAAGGCCGCGGGCCGACAAGGGGCTCGTCTGCACAGAAGCGCCAGGTCAGCTGGATGCCGGCAAAGAAAAACGCCCACCGGAAGGTGGGCGTTTGAAGTTTGGTTGCGCGGGCAAGATTTGAACTTGCGACCTTTGGGTTATGAGCCCAACGAGCTACCAGGCTGCTCCACCGCGCGTCAGAACTGTTGATTATAGCGAGTAAAGCGTGTGCGCTTCACTCATGCGCACCGAAATTTCTCTTCGGTGCGCAGCGATGGCATCACTCCGCCGCGGGCGCGTCGGACGCGATCTCGGGACGGTCCACCAGCTCGACCAGCGCCATCGGCGCGTTGTCGCCGACACGGTAGCCCATCTTCAGGATGCGGGTGTAGCCGCCCGGACGCGCCTTGTAACGCGGGCCCAGTTCGTTGAACAGCTTGGTGACGATGTCGCGATCGCGCAGGCGGTTGAAGGCCAGGCGCTTGTTGGCGACCGGGGGCTCCTTGGCCAGGGTGATCATGGGCTCGACCACGCGGCGCAGTTCCTTGGCTTTCGGAACGGTGGTCTTGATGGCTTCGTGCGTGAGCAGGGAGACCATCATGTTGCGCAGCATCGCCTGGCGATGCTCGCTGGTGCGGTTGAGTTTGCGGAGGCCGTGGCCGTGACGCATGGTGTGTTCCTTTCTTTATCTTCAAAGGCAGCCGTATCAGGTACTGCCAGTTCACCCGGGGGCGGGGCCCCCATTCTCAAGAGGCGCTCAGGAGGCTCAGCGCTTGTCCAGACCCGCAGGCGGCCAGCTTTGCAGCTTCATGCCCTGGGGCAGGCCACGCGAGGCCAGCACTTCCTTGATCTCGTTGAGCGACTTGCGACCCAGGTTCGGGGTCTTGAGCAGCTCGTTCTCGGTACGCTGGATCAGGTCGCCGATGTAGTAGCTGTTCTCGGCCTTCAGGCAGTTCGCGGAGCGGACGGTGAGCTCGAGCTCGTCGACCGGACGCAGC
>JACCDI010896210.1_pt1 | contig 21701 bp, 29 predicted proteins | sample 7442791 | NCBI WGS metagenome assembly JACCDI01 (sample SAMN15323434, study PRJNA562643) | freshwater metagenome | isolation source: river surface water | place: USA:Blue River Watershed | collected 2017-08-15
CTGAACTTGAACTTGTTAAAAGAATTTATATTGATAATTCTGTGCATACAAGTTATCCAGCAGAGTTCAAGGCTAAAAAAGTAAAATTCTTTTTCGATAATGATGAAGACATGGAAGTGTTCCATGCTAATGCCATGCATATTTTAGAAGCATTGTTTTTGAAATATAAATTGATGCGTACTACAATGGCTAAAACAGATTCTATTTTTGGTAAATATAATGTTGCTGAAAAAGATTCTACTTTTAATCTAAATAACACTATTGCTGCACCATTTACAGTTGCAAATTTGAACAATACACTTGGTAATCATATACCATATCTTCCAGAAGAAGATGAAGAAGTAGAAGTTCCGATTTCAGATTGCTATTTTGCATACGAAAACGACAGATTGGTTATTGTTGATAAAGAATATTTTGATAAAAATTCTACTATTAGATATATCAAAAATCTTACCTTATCAGATATGCCGATGTCTGGTATGGTGAAACTTGACGACTTCGTTTATAGTGTTAACAAAGAAGTAATTGATTATATTGATACAAATGCTGAGTATAACGATGAATTGTTGAAATATTTATCATATACAGAAGCACAGATTGATAAAATCAATGATTTGGTATCACGATTAAGTCATAATCCAGCAGATATCAATTTTGATGTTACTATTAAACACAATACTAGTAACGATAAAATATATGTTTATGTTGGTATGGGTGATGATGACTGTACAGAACATATAGGTGATATATCAGCATTCACTGATTTGGAATTAAATAGTACTAATAGAGTAGTATTTAACAGTGAAGAGTGTGTACAAGAATCTGTGTATGAATATGTTGGTACTAAAACAGTTGATGAATTATACCAATATTTTGAAAACGCAGCATACTTTACTAATTTTGCTGAACCATGTGAAATAAATAGTGATAATATTTGTACTATTGGGTATGTTCCTAATACACCAACAGATATTTATTTAATCGGTACATGTAGAGAAAATCATACTTCTAGTGTAGAACTTGATGATGATTACACAGATGTTGATATTTTCATAAACAACAAAGAAGTTGCTTCTCTTGCTACTGATGGATTTGTTACAATCCTTGAAAAAGGCGATTTATATGGTTTTTTTAAAGAGTATCAAGATAAATATGATATATCAAATATGTCTGGTGCTATAAGTATTATACGTATAGTTGATAATGTTGGTAGTCCAGAATTGAGATATGTTGATAATCAAGGATATAATTTGCTTGATGAGAACACTGATACAGAAGATTTCATTGCTCATAATTATGATAATGGTCGTGATTTCCAACTGCATTTAAATGCTGTGTCGTTTGAAGAAGTTGATATTGAAAGTTTATGTGATGAACTTATGTCAGATTTTTCAGATGAACAAAAAGAAACTATTGAAATATTCAAAGATGAATATGATATTGATATAACTGAAAATTGGTTCGCAGTATCTTTACAAAAAGGTGATATAGGGGATTTTGATAGTACCCCAGACCAAATTTGGGTGTGTTTTAATGCACAAGAAAATGAGTATTTTGATGTTTCTATGTCAGCATTTTTATCAGAGCCTTTGAAATATGATTTATCACAACAAGCTGGTCAAGTTTATAGATATACTGGTTCTTTATCTATCACTGAACTTAAACGTGAATTTGAGAAATCTAAATTTTTCACAAAAGTGACTATTGATAACACATATGATGGTGGTGAAAAAGAAGATTATAGTAATAATGAGGATTTTTTCCAAACACAAACACTAACATCAACACCAACATCACAATCGGTTATATTATCAAATGATGAAAAGTTGAAATTAGCACAGCGTTTCCATTTCTTATTATTAACAAAAATTAGTATAGAAAAATCTGGTGATATGTCTGCTGTTGAGAAAACATTTAGATTATATGAGAATAAATTCAAAGATATATCTACAACAGGTACTTTGGATAAATACGAATATGATTATTTGAATAATCTACCAGATGTAAATAGTGGTGCTTATAGTAACCACATAGATATTTATACTAAGTATATGTATAATAATTCACCGTATTTCACACATGCTGATATATCGGATGTATTAAAATTCCAAAAAGTGCAGTAGGGAGATATATAAGTTTTATATATAATATGTAGATGATTTTAGTCCAATCATCTACTATTAGGACTTATAAAAAATTATTTAGAAAAAATGGAATTAAAAGAAGTAGAAGAAGTATCGTTAGGTGAACAATTAGCAATTTGTTTCAAAGAGAAAACGGGAAAAAGTGTAGAGTTTTTCTACAAAACAGAAAGAACCAAATTGATTTGGTATTTACGAAAATATTGCGGTGATAATATTCAATTAGCAACAGAAATTGCTGATGAAGCATTTGTCAAAGCATTTGAAAAAATATTTGAGTATGATAACACTAAATCAAAATTCAACACCTGGTTGTACACGGTAGCCAGAAATGTCATGTTGAGGTCAAAAGAAAAAGGTATTAATAATACCGAATCGCTTGATGAAGACTTTGATGGTGAAAACAAGATGAAATTACCTGTTAGTGATTTAGAATATGAAATAATCGAAAGCCAAACATTAACAGAAAAAATCAATATTGTACGTGCTGGTATTGATGCTTTACCTGAAAAATATGCATTGATTTTAACTATGCGTGAGATTGATGGGTTATCTTATAAAGATATATCCGAAGCATTAGATATGAATGATAATACAGTTAAATCTCGTATTTTCGTTGGTAAAAAGATGCTACTTGATATCATCAAACCACAGCTAAAAGAATATGCGTGTAATTAATAAAAAAGGGTGCTAAAAGCACCCTTTTTTATTTTATATTAATGAATAATAAAAATGTATTGTGCCGTAACCAAAGTTTGAATCACATATATGTTTGGCTTTATTACCGTATCTAATGAAACCTGTGTAATCATCATATTGCCCGAACCAAACATAATCAAACCCATGACTTCTTAATTCTTTCACTAGTAATGCTACAATTCTAGTGTTTCTGAATTTTTCTGCTATAACAAAAGCATTACCAAAAACACCATTTAAGTCATCCAATTCATCTGTTTGTATATCAAGATATGGTGTAGCATTAACATTCATATCTTTCAATAATAAGCATCCAGCTAGTTCACCATCAATGTATATAACAGTTGATATATCCTTATCTGTCATACCATATAATGCTTGTTTAATCATACCATGTGTTCCTTCGTCATGGTATTGAGAGAATTGATTAAATGCTAATTCAACAGCATTATCTAAATCTGTATCAGATATATTTGTAATTATATATACTTTATGGTTAGATAAAGAAAATTGTTCAAATAATTGCACTTTCATATTTAAATATTTTTTAGGTTTAGATAAACAAATAAACCAGTTATTGTGATTAGTGATAATATTTCTAACATATCAAATAGTTTCTTTTTTGAAGTTCTGCCAAAAATCGTATAATTTTTTATACAATTTAGGTAATCTTGTTTTAAGTAATTTATTATGTTTTATAACATCATTATTATATTTAAAATCATTCAAAACTTTTTCAAATGGTTTTTTCTTACCATTTTCCATGAAATCATATTCATCTACGAATTGAGTGAACCTAGCATCTATTTCTTGTTGTAAATTAAAATATTGATTTCTTATTTTATGTTGTTCTAAATCATAACCATAATCTGTTAGTGTGTTTGATATATCATTCAATCTTTTTTGATTATTGATATAATTGATATTCTTTTTATTATTGAATATTTTATATTTACTTAAATAGTCATCATAAGCATGTTGTAATTCGTGTGCTAAATCTGATGCAAAATAATTTTTAAATAGATTGGGGATTTCATCAAATATTTTATAATTAACACAATCTAATAGTTGATTCATTAACTTCTTAGGATAATACAAAAACACATTTTTAGTGTTATAAGTATCATAAGATGCCAATCCAGATTCTTTTTCTTCTAAAATTATCTTATGTTCTTTGCTTAAAAAGTCAATAAATGATGAATCATCAAAATAATTTTTATAATCTTTTAAAAAAATATGTGGTATTTTTTTAGATTCGATAAATTCTTCTGATATATCAGAAATAATCATATCTCTGAGTTTCAGTATGTTAGAAACACTTTTGGTTGATTCTGATATATATTCATAGTATTTAAGAACTCTCATACAGTATATATTAAAAAATATTTAAAAATATTTTACAAAATCACCAAACTTTTTGACACTTCACGGATATAATATATGTACGAACCAAGGTGGTTAGTAACTAAAAAACAATTAATATCAATATTATGCAAGATTTATTTAATCTAGGAATGGAAGACGGTTTTGATTTCTTATCAGAGAAAAAAGCAAGACAAAATGACGGAATTTTAAGAATTGACCCTAAAAAGGCAGCTGACCCAAAAGAAGGTGTTAAAGTTCGTGTAAGATTCTTACCTAACTTATCAAAAGACGGTAAAGTAGGAGAATTAGCGTTAGAAAAAATCGTTAATTATGTGAAAATTGATTCACACCCAGAATTAACTGGTTATTACGATTCATTAAAGAACTTCGGTAAAAAATGTCCATTATACACATTGTATTTTGACTTACTTAATTCATCGGATTTCTTATTGAAAGAGAACGCAAAATGTATCAAAAGAAACCAAAAATACTACTCGTATGTTCAAATTTTAGAACATGATTTAGAGCCAGAATTAGTTGGTAAAATTATGATTTTTGCTTTTGGTGTTAAAATCAAAGAAAAAATCAACGAAGAAAGAACTGGTGCTTTAACTGGTGAAAAAGTAAATGTTTACGACTTAGCAAATGGAAAAGATTTCATTATTCGTGCTAAAATTGTAGGTGGATTCACTAACTATGATTCATCATCATTCTCTCCAAAAAACACACCAATTCAAATCCCTAATGCAGAAGGTGTTTTAACAAAAGTTCCTGTAACTGTTGACGAAGAAACTGGTAAAAATGTAATTGCTGATAAAGCAAAAGCTAAAATTAAAGAATATTTATTAGAACGTGATTGTGATATCGAAACTCATAAAGCGGTTGAATGGACACAAGAAACTTACGATAAAGTTAATCAAATTGAAGCTGTTTTGAAAAACAAACATATTCAAGCTGCTAACAATGCTATCAGCAATAAATCTAGTGTGGATAGAGATACATTCTTTGATGAAGAAAAACCATCTGCTAGACCTGTTACCAAGGCAGCACCACAAGAAGAAGAAGAAGAAGATGACTTTTTCAGCTAAGATTTAGTTGGAAATTAATTTAAAAACATGGTTTGAAAAAACCATGTTTTTTAGTTTATAAAAATATATAAATATGGGAAATATAAAGATTAGTGATATATCAGAAGGTCAGAAATTTGTGTTGAGTAATAAGAAAACACTTATAAAAACTGTTGAAAAAGTATCCAACGATATCGTTTATTTCACAGATAATAGTAGAACAACCATAGATTCATTGAATGAAAAATGGGAATCATATAAAAACGAAATTGAAGATATGAATAGATTCGAGCAATTACAAAAAGGCATTAGTATCGGTGTTGAAGATAATAGTGGTCCGATTAGACGTATTGAAGTGGGTGACCCTAGAAATAATATGCCTACATCACCAATAGATATACCACCTGTGTATCAAGGTACGATGGCTAAGGATGCTTATGGTAATCCGATAGATGTTAATACGGCTGGTTTACACCCTGATACTATACGTCAAATAGAAGAGCAGAAACAAAGACAGTTGGCAGCACAACAACAAATCCAAGCACAACAAACTGGTCAAGACCCTAGTTTAAATGCATTATTCGGTAATGATGTAGTTCAGAATTATAATCAACAATTACAGAATAATAATACTACACAGCAACCACAGAATCAACAACAGTATGTTTCTAAATTACCTAAAATGAAATATACCCAGAAAGTTCAAATAAATCTTGAACTTAATGAGATGATTCCTAAAATAGAAGATATCAAGGCAGTTGAAAATGTGTTTGATATATCAGTAATTGATGAATTAGCAAAAGAAATATCTACGAGATTGCTATCTAATCCAACAATACTTGAAGGTATGATTATTTCTGAGTTGGAAAAACTTACTAAAAAAACTAAGAAAGTTAAACCAGTAGTTAAACCAGTTAAGAAAAAATCTGAAAATATTAATATCACAAAAGATAATGATAATGCAGGTGCTTAGTTTATTTGAAAATCGTATTAAACGTTTCAAAACTGAATATGATAAATTATCATCATATATCAATGAAGCTGTTTCTTTACAAGAAGAAATAAAATTGGTAATAGAGAATAAATTAGCAGAACTAGATGCATTGAATAATGACACAGAGATGGAAATCAATGCTAAATATGTTATGCAAAATAGCATGGTTGCTGAGATAGAAAAAAACACAAAAACTATATTTGATATATCAGAAAAGTGTAAACAAGAATCTGAAAAGTTCTCTACTAGTGTAGAAACTCTTATAGATGAAATGTATAAACAATATAAAAATTCTCATAAACGAGAAGATATATCAAGAAGTGTGTACAAAAAAATAACGGATAATTAATTATCCGTTATTTTTTTGTTTATCTAATATTTCTCTTTCCTTTTCGGATAAAGATTCTATACCATCACGCAATATTTTATCTAAAATATCATCGGTTGATATATCTTCTATTTCAGTGTTGGTTATATCATTATTATCATCTTCTTCAAGTATATGACTATTGTGAATATCAATATATTTATTAAGATAATTAATAATATTTTCAGACATCATATTGTTGCCGACATATTTGACATTATCTGTTTTATTATCAATTATATGTATATTATATAATTTATCTTCATTGAAGTCATCAATATTAATACCCATTGTGTGTTCATCGTAGAGGAAGTATAGATACCCAGCATTACAAAAAGAACTTTTCGGTACTTTTTTAAGTATTTTATCTCTTAATCGTTCACCTGGCATTTTAATAACATCAGATATCATCATTAAAATATATAATATTAGTAATGCTGTTGCAACACCAAGCATAAACCAAAAGAAACCATCCATATATTAAACTAATGTTTTATATATCTCTTGTGCTAACTTTTTATCAATATTAGGGATACTTGAAATATGTTTCATCAACATACCAATATTTGTAGAGCCATTCATAATTGCTTCTTTTACTATACGTGTTGTTTCAGCTTCATCCAGTTTTTCTGGTACATATTTAACAAGCACGGCTAATTCTGCTTCTTCTTTCTCTGCTAAATCAACTCTATTATTTGCACGATAAATAGAAATACTTTCTTTACGTGATTTAACAAGTTTTTCTAAAATTTTCATTACTTGGTTATCATCAGCTGATATATTACCATTTGCTTTTTCAAACTTTGATATTTCAGCTTTAACAGAACGTAATGTTTCCTTGGTTACTGAATCACCACTAAGCATTGCTTGTTTTAATTCGTTGTCAATTTTTGTTTTCATAATACAAATTTACATTAAATATTTTATATATCAAAATCATTGAATAAAACACTTGGTGGATTTGTTTCTGGTGACACGCCTTCATCAAGATATTGTTCTATACAATATTCAGCAAAATCCATAGCATCGGATTCTTCGTGTAAACCATTCTCATTTAATTGTTTGGATACCCAGGTATCGTAGAGTTGTGGTATTGTTATGGTATCTGATATACCTTCTACTAAATATTTATCAAAACAATATTCAGCAAAATTGATGATTTGTATTTTACTTAACTTCATAATAAGAATGTTTAATACATCAAAAATAGTGGATTAAATTGATATATCAAACATTCTATTGAAAAATTATTTATTTCTATCAAGCGTATCTAAAAACTCGTTATAATATACTTGTACTTTATCCATAACATATGCTGATGTTATATCACTTGTCATTTCTTTAATATCAGATAATGTTTTATGTAACAACTCTTCACTAGTATAATCAGCATTTTCATCAGTCGTGAAATATGTATATGATTTTTCATCATCCATTTTAGAATTACCGAATTTCATTATAGCGTTGTATTCATCAGTATATTCATAATCATGATATAAATATACATCACATAGTTCAATATCATCTTTGATTATATCTAAAACTGTTTTATTTAATTCTATAATAGCATGGTATGATGGAGATGTATCGGCATGGTTGAAATCATACTCTGATAACAATCCTATTCTATATGCTACTATAATATTAATCATTTTTTCTTTATAATCTTCTAAACGATATTTCTGGAAATGTGGTTTATTTGAAAAGTGATTAATAAATTCTTTTGGTCCCCATTGTCCACGGTCATTGATAACTACATATTTAATAGTATTGATGAAAGCATCAACTAATTTTGAATCACCATCTGTTAAATCAACTAACTTTTGGTAATAATTTTGTGATTCTTTGTGAGATTTTTGTTTTTCTGATAATGTAACACGAACAATCACAAATTCATCTACTACTTCAACGATAGCTGATATATCAGAAAATTCATTTAATAATAATTTCTTTAATCGCACACCTTCAACATAATCTTCTCTACCATGTGTTTCATTACTAACACTTCCATGTTTTCTTGAAGAGAATAATACATCAAAATCATCTATCATATCAAAGTTGAAAAAACTGTTTTTTTCTACAAATGATTTAATATCTGATATATCATTTACTGATAGGTTTTCTTTGATTAGGATTTTATTATAATCCTCGAATTTAACTAAATGTTTCATAAAGTATATATTATATTTTACAAATGAAATAATTTTCATTTTCAGATAAATTAAATTTGCCTTTTATGAAATTAATAATGAATTTTTTTGTTCTTCTATCCACACATGAATTTTTATGTATATAAACAGCATCAAATTGTTCCATGATATATCCGAATCTGTGACCAAATAGAGTGTGTATTTTCTCAATATATAAATCATTATCAATTTTTCTTGCCACAAATGTTGTAATATTATTTGTTGATATATCATAAATACTTTCTTCTTTATCAAATATCAACATTTTGTGAAAAAAGGAAGGATTAGTCAATACCATAAATCTAACCAAACTATCTTTCATATCAGGTTGTTTTATAGCGAAATCTGTTGTTACTTTAATATTGTTGTATATATCCATTGCTTTTATATATAAAATTCGTATATTTGCTATATGATTACTTATGAACAATGCTGTCAGATAAGAGATTATTATAATAATTTCCAATTCTACGAAAGAATAGAATACCTAAAAGGTTATAAAATCTGTATATTTACATATAGATTGATAGGTCATGCAGAATTTGAAAACCCTATCCCTGGTAGTGATTTAAAGGCATATGAAATGCGAGGTATTACTTTTGTGTTTAATACTGATGGTTCTTTATATAGAAGGTTTTTAGCATTGCCTAAATTTTTCAATATTGGACAAACTGAAAAAACACTTTACGATAATATTAAAAATAAAAAGGTTATATCTATTAATGATAAAATGGATGGTTCATTTATTCATTTTATTGAGTTACCAGATAAAACTATTCATGCTAAAACAATAGGTGCTACCGAATCACCACAAGCTATTGAAGCGAATAAATTGTTATCGAAAGATACTTATTTATTGGATAAGGTGAGAGAATTTATTGATTTGAATATTCAACCATGTTTTGAGTATGTATCACCTATGAACAGAATAGTGTGTAAATATACTGTTTCTGAATTGGTGTTGATTCAACTCAGATGCATGAATACTGGTAAAATATTGGATTTCACAGAATCACCAGTTGATATATCAAATATAAAAAAGACAATAAAAGTTGATAAAACTTTGGAAGAAATATGTAATGAAGCATTAACTCTTCGTGATATAGAAGGATGGGTTATATCATTTGATGATTTGATGGTAAAACAAAAAACAAAATGGTATTTTGAATTACATTCATTGTTAACAGCAGAGATATATCGCGAAGATTACATTATAGCAAAAATAGTTGATGAAACTATTGATGATTATCTTTCACAAATACCATTATCAGAAACAGAAGTTCGGGCAAATATCCAAAATGTATCAGATATTGTCATAAATTATATTAAAGCAACTTATGATAATACTATGGTACTTGTTGAAAAATGCAAAGAACTTGGGTATAAAGATTTCTACCAACAATACAATAAGCAGATAGAAATGAATTATGCAATGGGGTATGTTAGATATAACAAAGATGTTATAACAATGATAAAAGAAGACATAGTTAAAAGAACATATTTCTTGTCTGATGCACAATATTTCTTAGAAAATAAAAAATTGAGATAGATGAAAATCACAAATAAAGATTTGAAAGTATTAGGATATATATCAAATATCACTTGTAGTATATTATTGGAAATTTTAAATTCTAAAACTTATCGTTACGTAAGTATTGATGAAAGAATTGATATATCTAAAAAAGTATTAGCAAATCCAGAATTATATATTGAAGATAATGTGTGGAATAAGCTGGTTTCAAAATTGGTAGTAATTGAAGAAGAATATGATTCTACTAGTTATGAAAAAGAAACACCAAAACCATTCACAGTATTTGGTAGTGATTTAATAGATGATAACACGAAAGTGCAAATGTCTAATATCATGTCATTGCCTAATATCATCAAAGGTGCTTTGATGCCAGATTCACACGTTGGATACGGCTTACCTATTGGTGGTGTTATATCAACTAGTAACAGTGTTATTCCTTATGCTGTTGGTTATGATATTGGATGTATGATGAAATTATCTATATTTAATGTAGATGAAAAATTCTTACATAGATATAAAGATAAAATATCTAAAATAATAGTTGAAAATACACATTTCGGTAATGAAAATGGGTTTGAATATATTTATGAACATGAAATATTAGATGACACTTTATTTGATACTACACCATTCCTTAAAAGTTTGCATAGAAAAGCTTGTTATCAATTAGGTACATCTGGTTCATCAAATCACTTCGTTGATGTTGGATTAGTTGATATATCAAATAATATACTAGGTATTCCACATGGTAAATATTTAGCTGTGTTATCACATAGTGGTTCGCGTAATATGGGATTTAAAATTGCAGAGAAATATACCGAAATTGCAAGAAAGGTTACTATATTACCAAAAGATGTTAAGAATATGGCATGGTTTGATTTAGATACCGAATTAGGTCAAGAATATTGGTTATCTATGACACTTGCTGGTAAGTATGCATCGGCTTGTCATGATGTAATACATAGTAAAATAGCTAAGGCTCTTAATGTTGATACTATTAAAACTATTGAAAATCACCATAACTTAGCTTGGAAAGAAAACGATACTATTATACACCGTAAAGGTGCTACACCGGCACAAAACGGTGAATTTGGAATAATACCAGGTAGTATGGTGCATAAAGCATATATCATACAAGGTAAAGGAAATATTGATTCATTGAACAGTGCTTCGCATGGTGCTGGTAGAGTTTTATCTCGTGGTGATGCTAATAATAGTTTAACAAAAAATAGTTTAAAGAAAATTTTAAACGAATATGGTGTTGATTTAATTGGTGGTACAGTTGAAGAATCACCAATGGTTTATAAAAATATAGATGATGTAATGAAACATCAACAAAATTTAGTTGATATAGTTGCAGATTTCAAACCTTATATAGTTAGAATGAGTGATGAAGAGTTGTAACTAGTTCCACATAATATAGAAATATGTATCAAATAAGTGGAAAAAAGTCATTTTATACTATTTATATATACTTTAAACAAATATAGTAAAAATGTATTACAAATTGAGTGATTATGCTAAAAAATTTAATGTAACATATAGGACAGCATGGAATAGATTCAATAAGGGTTTAATAGATGGTGCATTCAAAGATGAACTAGGTAATATATTAATACCGATTAAAGGTTTAGACACAAATAAATACACGAAAGTTGCTTTATATGCAAGAGTTTCATCAAATGATGCGAAAGATAATTTAGATAGACAATTAAATAGACTTCGTGATTTTGCTACATCAAATGGATTCATAATAGCATATGAGACGAAAGAGATTGCATCTGGTATGAATGATACTAGACCGAAATTAGGTAAATTATTGGCTTATGAAGACTGGGATGTTTTGATTGTAGAAAATAAAGATAGATTAACAAGATTTGGTTTTAATTATATTGAAAATCTTTTAAACACAAAGAAGAAAGAGATATTAGTTGTAAATAAAACGGAAGATGATGAAAAGAAAGATTTAATTGATGATTTAGTTTCAATTATATATAGTTTTTCAGCAAGGATATATGGTCTAAGAAAAGGTAGAACTATATCAAATGAAATAAAAAACAAACTTAAATAGGATGTCAATATATGTTGAAAAGCATGAAATAAATATAAACCATAAATATTATAAAGAATGTGATGACTTATGTTTCAGGTCTAAAAACCTATATAATGCTACTTTATATACTATAAGACAAAATTACTTCAATTATTTAAAAGCTAAAACCGATGATTCAATTAAAGTATATGATATTGAAAAAGGTAAATTGGTAGGAAATAATTATAAAGATGTTTATGATGGTATAACGAATCATACTATAACCACAAACAAGGCAGTTCTTGATAATGTTATACTAGATAAGTTATTTAATAGAACAAATAACCATGATTTTAGAGCATTACCATCAAAAGTTTCTAAACAAGTATTAATTCAAGTGAATCAAAACTATAAATCTTTCTTTAATGCATTAAATGATTATTTAATACATCCGAAGAAATATAATGCTAGACCACAAATACCTGGTTATAAAGATAGTATAAATGGTAGAAATCTTGTCGTGTTTGAATTAAATGCTATTAATAACCGTAATTATAAAAAAGGTGATATGCTAATGTTAAGTGGTACTAACATAAAAATAAAATTTATGAATAAAAGAGATGGCACATTAAAACAAATTAGAATCGTGCCAGGTTTAACAACATATAACATCGAAATTGTATATAGTACACCTGATGTGGATTTAAAACCAATAAGCGATAAACCAAGAATAGTTGGAGTTGATTTAGGTGTTAAAAATTTAATGACTATATGTAATAACTTTGATGAAAAACCGTTGATTATAAATGGTGGTGCTATTAAATCTATAAATCAATATTCTAATAAATTAATTGGAAAAGCTAAAAAGAAACTTGTTGGAGATTCTAAAACATCAAAAGAAATAAAACGTTTATATAATAAACGTAGAAATAAATTAAATACAGAATTACATAACATAAGTAAATACTTTGTAGATTACTTAGAAAAAAATGATGTAAACACATGTATAATAGGACACAACAAAGGTTGGAAACAAGAAATGAAAATGGGTAAAAAACAGAATCAAAATTTCGCTTATATCCCTTACAATGAACTAATCAGTAAAATAATTTACAAAGCATTGGAAAAAGGTATTAAGGTTATAGAAATTAATGAATCTTACACAAGCATATGTTCTTTCTTCGACGAAGAACCTCTTAAAAAACATAAAAAGTATGCTGGTAATAGAATACACAGAGGTTTGTTTATCACTAAATCTGGTATCACTTTGAATGCTGATGTTAATGCTGCTTTCAATATTATTAAAAAGGTAGTCGGACATTTTAAAGCCGATATAGGACAGGCTGTTAGTCCAGTAAAGATAAACTTAGGTTTATCTTTATAAAGTTTTCTATGGTTTACCATAGATTTCATTACAGTAAAATTGTACAAATATCGTCAGGGCAAGGACCAGCTGAATGTGAATGGGTTGTGTCTAAATTAACAAAACATTTTTGTTCTGTTTTAGATAAAAGAAATATTATATACGAAATTATTGATAGTGTTGATGGATATAACGATGGCGATTTCTTTTCTGTTACATTGAAAATAAGTGCTGATAATTTAGATAGTATTATATCTGAATATGAAGGTACTATTCAATATGTTGGAAAATCTATGTATCGACCAACACATAAAAGAAAAAACTGGTTTGTTAAAATGAGTTTTTTTGATATATCAAAATCCGTTGTTTTTGATGAATCTAAAATAGAATTTCAAACAATGCGTTCTTCTGGTGCTGGTGGTCAACATGTGAATAAAACAGAATCGGCAGTACGTGCTATATATCGTGATTTAGATATCAGTGTGGTTGTGTCCGATACTAGGAATCAACACCAAAATAAAAAACTAGCTATTGAAAGATTGCGAGATATAGCAAAATCATTGGATAATAATATATCTAATAAACAAACAGAAAAAGAATGGTTGAACCATCGTGAATTAGAACGTGGTAATGCTATTAAAAAATTCAGCACCGAAAAATTTAAAGAGATATAATTAATTATGGATAGTTTATCACAAAAATTAAAAGCATCTGTTATATCACATCTTAGTAGAAATGATGATATGGATACTGTTTATCTTGTACGTGGTAAAGAAACTTATACTAAAAGAGATTTGATATATCATATAGAGAATGAAACAGAATTTGGTGTTGATTTTATATCAAATATTATGATTACCACTATTGATATTTTAAGTAGGCAAAAATAATGGTTGATTATGCTACTATAAAGCAAGATGTGGTATTATGTAATTTGCTTGGTGAAACATCTCGTTATGACACATTTTGTAAATTGGTGTTAGATTGTTTTGAACCATCTTTGCTTATTGTAAACACTAGTGTTTACAGTGACCAATATACAATTATTTATTCTGTATATCACAATAATTATATATCAATATCAGCATACACACTAGCTAAATGGATGGCACAACTTAGTATGAGTATGAATGATTTATGTACTATAATTGGAGATTATTTATATGAAATAACAGGAAAAGTATGGAAAATATCGTAATTTTTGGTAGTGAAGATTCAACAGATATAGATGTATTTGTTATAGTAGATTATATACAAAACAATGCATTCTATGGCATTGAACGATGTAAAAAATATGATATAGAAATTGCTAAATTTCTAAAAACTGATATAAAGGTAAACTCAAATTTAGTAATTATCAAAGATGGTATTGTAACAAAAGTTCTTAAAGGCACTTGTTGTGAAGCAAACAACTCTATTTTAGATACTTATCATTTACATAAACAATACATACCAAATCCAATAACAAAACGTGTTGAACGAGATATATCACTTAAAATTTCTCGTACTATTCGTGTATTATTGTCATTTATATCTAAAACAGAGTATCGTGCAGATGTTAAAGCAGCTTTAAACAACCATGATATGAATTTTAAAATAAATGTATTGGAAAATATAGATATATCTACTATCAGTGATTTAGGTGGTAAAAATATCGATATGGTTGATTTTATGAAAACATATGCTTTTCAACTAGGTCAAACATTAGCACTTATGAATGGTAAAGAGTTATATACTAAAACAGATATAGGTATAGAATATCCAGAATTGAAGCCATTTTTACAGAGAGTAACTGGTTGTGATATATCGGTTTTAAATATTTATAAAAATAAATTTCTTAAAGAATTAGGTGATATCAAATATTCTTCTTAACTTTGTGTAGTAATTAATACTAACCTTAAAAATTAAATTATGATTAACTCGCAAGAATCAAGTACAAATCCAGTTGCATCTGATGTAAAAAAAGAAAAGTATGTTGTATTGAAGTGGATTGTAGCATCTTTTTTGTTGCTAGGTAGTTTCAGTCAGCCTTTATCTATTGCGATTATATCAATATTATTATCGTTATTTATTTGCCCTCTTACATATAAATTGATAATTGTTGATACTCTGAAAAAAACATTTGATTCTAAAACAAAATGGGGGATTGTAGTTGTAACCACTATTTTCACAACTCTTATAATGTGTATTGGTCGTGTTAATACTACCACCGTAAATGCAGGGTATGATACCGTGAATAGACAAGCATCACCAACATACGAAATTTTATACGAATCACAGATTCGTTATGATAAAGCACCATGTTATTATGTTTTGGTTGATACTATTGATGTGAATGATGATAAATTCATATTGAAAATGAAAACAATAGTAAATTCCGTTACAACTGAAAAAGGAACGAAAATTGATATTGAAATATTTGACGATGTTGATGCCTTATATTTATACTACAATAGTCATTATGGTATAAATAAACTTGGTAGAATACTCAATAAAAAAGAAGTACATATATTAAAAAAACACCACATTGCATCTTTTTCTGGTGAATTTGAATTAGGTGAGTATGAAAATAGTTTATATATTTTACCACATTATTCACCAACAGAAAAAAACACAAGTCGTGTGTATGAATACACACCACATATGTAATAATAGTGTGGTTTGTAAGTAAAAGATATATCAAAGATATTACTAATTGATACAATAAAACTCTAATATTTAAATATTAGAGTTTTTGTTTTATGTGTCTGGAAGAGAAGATATTTAATATATAATTATAAAATGTATTTATATGAAAGAATATTTTCAACAAACATTAAGTTACCAAAACATAAAATTTGATGCTGTGGTAGTATTTAGGTATGATAATAGTGGTACTATACTGGAAATTAAAATAGCAACAAAAGATAAAAACATTTTCATACAAAATTTTCTTTTCTATACAGATATACAACTCACTACACCAAATGGTGGTGTTATATATGTTGATACTAAAAAAATATTTGGTGTAAGTAAAAATAATAAGGACTTCTATTTAGAGTTTATTTTATTTTGATATATTAAAAACTCTTCATACCTTTGTATCACAAAATTAAACTAACCAACTATGAAAAACTTATTAATTATTATTGCATTATTTATTTCAATTGTTTCTAATGCACAAGTAAATCGTGATGATATTGATAATTCACACGAATGGCAAAAAGGATTATATAATTACACATCAATTGAAGATAGCATTAAATTCATGAATTTGAAAGAAATGTTATTAAAATATGAAAAAGAAGAATACTTACCAAAAGAAGTAAAAACTGATGATGACCGAAAAAAACACGATTCATTATATATTTTATTATGTAAAATAAATGATTTTGAAAGAGCAAAACACAATTATAAAAAATTAAAAATACAAATTAATTCATTTACAGATTCGGAATGGCAAGAAAGAAATAAATATGAACAAAGAGAATGGATATATATTCAACAAATAAGATTAGCTGGTAGTGCTGTTAAATTTGAAGCTAATAAATTAAAGATTAAATATTAATGAAATTCAATTTTGCTTTTTAAAATTTTGTGTGAAAAAATGAAATCAACGAAAAATATAAATAAAGTTTACACAAAAACACCTGATGTTTCTTTAAATTCACCAATTGTTAAAGAAAATTTACCATTACCGTTTGTGTACTACCCAAATCACTATGGTACATTTATATCATTTAGTCTTACTAATAATTCTGAGCAGTATTTTTGTTTATGTTCGGAAAAACCAATAAGGAATTTGTTGAAATTATATAAATATTTATGTGGTGATTTGATAATCAAAGATATAAATAATATTGGTGATGGTATATTTTGTAATTCCTTTTCATATAAATTGAAATCAAATTTTAATAATAAAAAAAGATATTTTTATGATAATTTCAAATTCATTGACAAAATATGCCACATATGTAATAATAAAACACCTAGTTTAAGATGGTGTGATGATATATATGGTGGTAATTTTAAACAATATTATGGATGGTATATCAAACAAACTAAACATGATTTGGGTATGGGTTTTAATGAGTATGATTTTTTATATAAAGAATGTCCATCTGATATAATTGAAATGATAATACTAGCAAAACAGTTTGAGGATAGATATATTTTTATAAATGATTTGGAAAAAAATTATGTGAATGAATTAGAAAAAAATTATGCTGAAAAATGTTATAAAGATTTAAAAAACATAGCTGAAAATACAACGAGAGTAAAGTTTGGTTTTAAAAAAATAGGGGAGGGTTTAGTGTGTGAAACCATATTATTTAATATTGTTTCTAGTATCTATAAAGATTCGGTTATACATAGAAATATGCGTCCTGTGTGGCTAGAAAGATTGGAATTGGATATTTACATACCTGATAAAAAAATAGCATTTGAATACCAAGGCAAACAACATTTCTTACCTATTAAAGCATGGGGTGGTGATGATGCATTAGAAAGACAGAAAAAAAGAGACGTTAGAAAAAAAGAATTGTGTTCTACCCATGGGATAACTTTAATTGAAATACGATATGATGAACCATTAACAGAATATTTTGTTTTAGGAAAAATAAATTTCTTAAAGAATTAGGTGATACCAAATATTCTTCTTAACTTTGTGTTGTAATTAAAACCTATATAATCATGATAGCTTCTAATATTTCAAATTTGAATGGATTGAGAGATGAGTTTGAAAAACAACTTATTAATATGTCGGTATATGAAACATATATCAATGATATATCAACTCGTGCCGAAAAATTCATGTCTGAAAAAGGCATAGATGCTTTGAAAACTATTGGTTTTAAATATTACACACATAGTAGTTCATATGAGAACAACTATAATAAAGAAAGAGATTATTCTTTTGCTTTACCTGGATATTTCGTGATTATAATAGATGCTACTAAAATTGGTGGACAATGGAAAGAAAATGGAAAATTTGACACATCTGTTACTAAAAAACGTGATGCCATAGTAGCAAAAATGAGAAAAGATTTTGTTGAAATCACTGGTCAACAAATTCAAATAAATTCATATTCATTAGAAGGAGATGTTACTCCAATTATCCGTATTTTATTCAAATAATTATGTTACCAGAAAAATTGCATATTGAACAAATATCTCGTTTTCATAAAGTCGTAAAAGATTTGGATGAAAAAATTGATAACGAGAAAGATGAAGATAAACAAATGGAATTGTTGATTCAATACCGAAAACTAGTTAAATTTTGGTCTGAGATAGATTCGTTTGTTGAAAATATCAAAACAAAGTTGGATGGGGATTTGCTGTAAACTATATTATTATGACTGTATTCTGTAATTTGATACTTATGCAACTAGGCTTAGGTTTAGCTATGGTTGTGATAATCATACTAGGTAAGATTTTCATGTATTTTGATAATAAATATTGTAATCATATATTCAATCAAGATGATGTTATGAATCTAAAAATAGAACCGAAATGTGTGAAATGTGGTAAAGATATAAACCAGTGTAAAAAATCCTCTTAACTTTAAGAGGATTTTTTTGATATATCAATTATTTTTCGTAACTTTACAATTCATTTAAATTAAATAATATGCGATGTATAATCTTATCAATAATTTTGTGTATATCTTTATCATTAAACTCTAAAACAATTGATATAGATAGTAGTGTAGAGAGATATATCCCTATTGCTGAACCAGAAATAATCGAATTAGACGAGTTCTTAGCAATAAATGCACATTTAGAATCAAGGAACACACCGAATGTTGCTAATCGTGCTGGTTGTTTTGGTTTATATCAAATGAATAAATATGCTTTAACTGAACTTGGCTTTTCTGAAAAGAAAATAAACAAGATGTTACGTAGTATTAAAATCAAAGAAAATGATATTTTCTGTACATTTGATACTACACATTTTGGTGTTAATAAGCAGAGAGAAATGATAGAGGAGTATTTATTTAAAATACAAACACATTATTTAAAACACTCTATTAATAAATATGTCGGTAAAAAAATAGGTGGTGTTAAAATAACACGAGCAGGTATTTTATCGGCATCATTCCTTGGATATTTGAATGTAGCAAAATATTTACAATCCAATGGTAGAATTAACTACCGTGATGGTAACGGACATACTATAAAACAAAGATTATCTGTTTTTTCTGAAAAAGAAGTAGAAGAGGAAATGTTATACAGTTTCCTCTAAATTATTCAAACTAAATAATAATTTTTTATCATTAATAAAATTAAGTAAATCTTTATATAAAATATTATTTTTGTTTATATTTAATAATGATTTAGTATGTTTTTCTAATAATGATATATCACCAATTATTTTTTCATCTATAACCATCATATTATCTACATGAAATTTACCATGAATAAAATATTCTGTTGATTTATATACTTTATAGTATAGATAATTGTGTTTATTACAAAACTCACGTATTAAACTTTCAGTCTTCTTCGTTTTCATTATTTATTATCTTTGCTCGGTTTTTTCTTCCAAAATTCTGTTTCCGTAATAGCATTCTTTTAAAGAAAGAATTTTTTCTAACATCTTTTTATTTCATTAAATTTATTTTTAGTAATATACTAACAAACAGTTAATCTTTTTATGTATATATAAAAAAGTTAATGTATGTTTCGTCAGTTTTGGTTTCATTATTTGATATAACTGTTTCTGCATCAAATTGTTTAGCTATGTTAATTAGTAAATCACTACCAAACCTAAGTAGTCTATCTTTGTGTGTTATAATTAATTTATCAACTTCATTATTAAGGATTAATTTAATCAATTCATTTAAACCTTTCTTTTTATAATTTAAACTACTTCCTATATCATTTATATATTCGGTACGAAATATGAAAAACGAATAAATACACGAAAAATAATAAAAAATAAACCAAGGGAGAATACATACTTTTATATATAAAGTATGAAATTGGTTGAAAGACATTATATAAAAGATAAGGCATTGAAAGCAGAGTGTGATAACCTTATGTGGTTGTCAAAGAATTTATATAATTCGGTGTTATACTGTATCAGACAATATTATTTTGAACATAAATCAATGATTGATTATGTTGAATGTTATCGTATAATGAGGGAACACGAAGCTTATAAAGCTTTACCTGATAAGGTGTCAAAAGGCACTTTACGAAAAGTATTTGATAACATGTCTTCATATTTCGGTGCTTTGAAATCATATAAACAAAATCCATCAAAATTTAATGGAAAACCAAAATTACCAAAATATTTAGATAAATTCAATGGTAGATTTGCTGTATATTATACATTAGAAGCAATAAATCATAAAACATATAAAAAAGATGGTGTTATAAAATTATCAAAAACTAATATCACTTTAAAACCACAAATACATTTAACACAAATTAAAGAAATCTCTATATCAAAAACAAACAGTGCATACATTTTAAATGTTATATATGAATCAGAACCTATAATTATAGAACATATAATATCAGACAAGGGTAAAAAGTTGCGTGTTAAGCAACCGAAACAATTATTTGTTAAAACGAATAAACCTATTAAACATGCTGGTATAGATTTAGGTGTTAATAATTTTGTTACATTAACATTTGAACACAGGGATAATCCATTGATTTATAATGGTAAACCATTAAAATCAATAAATCAAGGATGGAATAAAAGGATTTCTGAATATAAAAGTAAATTAAATCAAAAACTTGGTCAATACACAAGTAAAAAGATTAAAATAGAAACAGATAAAAGAGCAAACAGAATTAATGATTATTTACATAAAGTAAGTAGTGATTTAGTGAATCAATTAGTTTCAAAAGATGTAACCGATTTAGTAATCGGTTACAATCCCAGTTGGAAACAAGACATTAAATTAGCTAATAATCAAAATTTCGTTTACATACCTTATCTTAAATTCATTAATATGTTAAAATA
>JACCDI010311772.1_pt1 | contig 21694 bp, 16 predicted proteins | sample 7442791 | NCBI WGS metagenome assembly JACCDI01 (sample SAMN15323434, study PRJNA562643) | freshwater metagenome | isolation source: river surface water | place: USA:Blue River Watershed | collected 2017-08-15
AATCTTGCTTCAGGAAACTCGGTTAGACCAGCATCTTGGAATGGTAATACCGGCGGTATTACTGCTATTGAAATATCTGGAAATGCTACAATTAATGGAACTATAACTGCAACAGGTAGAGGCTTTAGAGGTGGTTCTTTTGATAATAATTCTCAAGCTCCTGGAAATAATATAACTGTTTGGTATTCAAACTCCGATGCCGATGGTGGTAATAAAGGTGAAAGTATCGCTGGCCATGAATCTTCTGAATATCTGACAGGTGGTTTTAGATACTGCCGTGGTGCCGTTGCTAATGGCGGCGGTGGCGGAAATGCCCATAACGCTGGTGGTGGCGGTGGTGCAAATGCTGGTATTGTTGCAAACTGGAATGGTAGAGGTAATCCTGATCTAAGTGGTTTAAATTATATTCTCGCCTGGAACCTGGAAGGTGGTATTTTCTCTGCCAGTACTTCCTCTGGTGGTGGTCGCGGTGGTTATACCTACGCTGATGTGGATAGAAATGCTATGATTACTGCTCCAGGGAATGGTTCTTGGGGAGGAAACAACAGAAGAAATTATGGTGGCTACGGTGGTAGACCACTGGATTATAGTACCGGTCGTCTATTCTTTGGCGGTGGCGGTGGTGCTGGTGATGGAAATAATAATGCGGCTTCAGGTGGCGCTAATGGTGGTGGTCTGGTTTTTATCATCTCTTATGGCAATATCACTGGTAATGGAACTATTGAAGCTAATGGCGCAAATGCTCAACCTACCTCTAGTGGTCATAACGACGCTCCAGGTGGTGGCGGTGGCGGTGGCACCATTGTTCTGGCTTCTTCTGGAACAATCGCTAACTCTTTAAACCTTAATGCTAATGGTGGATCAGGTGGTAATCAATTAATTACAGGAAACGAATCTGAAGGTCCTGGTGGCGGTGGCGGCGGCGGTTACATCGCTGTTTCTAATGGTTCTCCTGTAAGAAATGTAAATGGTGGTACTAATGGAACTTCTTCTTCTTCTGCTATTACCGAATTTATTCCAAATGGCGCTACAAGAGGTGGCGATGGTACCGGATCTGCCAGTTTTAATGTGACCGGAATAATTGGTACTGTAGTGGCAAACGCTGGTGCTGATCAGAATTTCTGCAACGCTGTGGGCCTCAATGCCAATAGCCTTACTAATGCCACAGGTACCTGGTCGGTAATCTCTGGTACTAGCGGTTCTTTTGCTAATAGCAACTCTCCAACAACAACTTTCTTTGGAGATTCTTCTCAAACATATATACTGGAATGGTCTGTGGTTAATCGCCTTTGCCTTACCAGAAAAGATACGCTTACACTTAATCCTATTTGCCTTCCTTTACCGGTGGAACTGATTAGCTTTGATGGTGAACTGGTTGAAAACCAAACTAATATTCAGTGGACAAGTGCCAAACAAGAGAACTTTAAACACTTTGTACTCGAAAAAAATAATTCAAACGGAAATTGGTTTGAGTTAGCTATTATCAATCCAAATAATTCTAATTCTACCATTCAAAACTATTTCTATACAGATATTAACCCAGGTGAAGGTGATATTCACTACCGCCTGAAAATGGTGGATCTGGATGGCTCCTTTAAATACTCAGGAACTATCAGTTTCAATACTGTCATTGATGGAAGTGATATTGTTTCTTTTCCTGTACCTGCTGAAAATCAATTGAATTTAAGCGGACTCTCGTTAAAAGGTTCAACGGTTTCTATAATGAACAATATGGGTCAAGCACTCGATTTGCCTGTCACGTATGCAAACGATTTCGTTAGCATCGACCTCAGCAATATCCCAGCAGGATACTATGTTTACAAAGTGATCAGAAATGGTCAAATTATTATTGCAAAATCATTTATTCGTGAAATACGATAAATAAAAAGATATATCTGAAATTATTTCAGGTTATTTGTGTAAGAGGCGTTTGTGGGGACAAACGCCTCATTTTTTTGTGTAAATTTTTGACATTTCATCCATTCTTATAGATATTGTGTACAATTCTGTTAATTGCTACTAATAAGTTCTGAGGTATTTTTCAGTATTTCAACTATTTTTGCACCCTTAATTTATGCAGCACATCCGCAATTTTTGTATCATCGCTCACATCGACCATGGAAAAAGTACTCTGGCTGACAGACTGCTGGAATACACCGAAACTATTTCCAAAAGAGATATGATGGCTCAGGTGCTGGATGATATGGATCTCGAAAGAGAGCGTGGAATCACTATTAAAAGTCACGCTATCCAAATGAATTACAAACTCGACGGTCAGTCATATGTCTTTAATTTGATCGATACTCCTGGTCACGTAGACTTTAGTTACGAAGTTAGTAGAAGCATTGCCGCCTGCGAAGGAGCTCTCCTTATCGTTGATGCCTCTCAAGGTATTCAGGCTCAAACAATCTCTAACCTTTATCTGGCTATTGAACATAATCTGGAAATTATTCCAATCCTCAATAAAATGGACCTTCCAGGTGCTATGCCTGAAGAAGTGAAAGACCAAATCGTTGACCTAATTGGCTGCGATCGAGATGATATTATTCCTGCCAGTGGTAAAACTGGTATGGGTGTGCATGATATTCTAAAAGCTATTGTTAGTCGCGTTCCATCGCCTAAAGGAGATGTTGAAGCACCTCTAAAAGCACTGATCTTTGACTCGGTTTTTAATTCATTTAGAGGTATTATCGCTTACTATAAAGTAATTAACGGTAAAATTACTAAAGGTGAAAAAGTGAAGTTTATGAATACCAATTCCGAATACAATGCGGATGAAATTGGTTCTCTAAAACTGGAAATGGAACCTAAACAGCAAGTTCTCGCTGGTGATGTTGGATACATCATCACTGGTATTAAACAAGCTAAAGAAGTAAAAGTTGGTGATACCATAACAAGTGTCATAAATCCTACTCCCGAAGCTATCAAAGGTTTCGAAGATGTTAAACCTATGGTGTTCGCTGGTATCTATCCGGTTGATACCGAAGATTATGAAGAACTAAGAGATAGCATGTTCAAGTTGCAACTTAATGATGCCTCTCTGGTTTTTGAACCTGAAAGCTCTGCTGCTCTTGGCTTTGGTTTCCGTTGCGGTTTCCTCGGAATGCTCCACATGGAAATTATTCAGGAACGTCTGGAACGCGAATTTGGAATGACTGTTATTACAACCGTTCCTAACGTTTCTTATAAAGCATATACTAATAAAGGTGAAATGATTGAAGTTAATAATCCAAGTGATTTGCCTGATCCAAACTTCATTGATTATGTTGAAGAACCTTTTATTAATGCTACGATTATTACCGCTTCTGAATATGTGGGACCAGTAATTGCTCTCTGTATTGAGAAAAGAGGTACCATTGTCAATCAGGTTTACCTAACGACCAATAGGGTAGAGCTGACTTTTGATATGCCATTAGCAGAAGTTGTATTTGATTTTTACGATAAACTAAAATCAATCAGTAGAGGTTACGCTTCTTTTGATTATCACCAAAGTGGTTACAAACTGTCTTACCTCGTGAAGATGGACATCATGCTCAATAAAGATGCAGTGGATGCTTTGTCTTCTATCATTCACCGCGACCGTGCTTACGATCTTGGTAAAAAAATCTGTAAGAAGTTAAAAGAACTTATTCCTCGCCAACAGTTTGAAATCGCTATTCAGGCTGGTGTCGGTGCTAAAATTATTGCCAGAGAAACTATAAGTGCTTTGAGAAAAGACGTAACCGCAAAATGTTATGGCGGTGATATTAGTAGAAAACGTAAACTCCTTGAAAAACAGAAGGAAGGTAAAAAGCGTATGAGACAAGTGGGTAATGTCGAAATTCCTCAGTCTGCATTCATGGCCGTCCTGAAACTTGATGATTAATTGAAAACACTTAAAGCATACCCTGGCAAATTCTGGAAATTGTGCCTGGCATGTCTGCTATTCTTTAGTAGCTTCACAATGGTGTTGCCCGATTTGCCGGTAATGCTTGAATCTATTGGTGGAAAAGAATTTAAATGGTTAATCATCCCAAGCTTTGCTATCATTGCTCTGCTCACTCGCCCCTTTAGTGGTAAACTTGCTGACACTGTCGGTCGCGTTTTTGTCATGATGCTCGGTGCAATCATCACCATGCTGGCATGCGGACTGTATATTTTTATTCCAATAGTTTCCCTTTTCTTTATTAACAGAGCCTTCCATGGCTTCTGTGCTGGATTTACACCTACTGGTTTTACCGCTTATGCCGACGACATTGTTCCATTGGAAAAACGCGGTGAAGCTATGGGAATAATAGGAATATGTAATAATATAGGCAATGCAATAGGTTGGGTGATAGGTAGTAAATGTACCGAGGTGCTCGGACTAAATAGCATGTTCGCTATTGCATCTGGATTGGGTTTAATCGCTGTTCTTATTTTTGCAACATTGCCTGAAACAGTTAAAAATAAACATGCTTTTAGCTTAAGTCTTCTAAAACTTAATCGAAATGAACTTTTTGAGTGGAGAGTGCTTTTGCCTGGACTGGTAATGTTGTTAACCGCATTTACTTCTGGAGCCATTTTAGCGATTATTGCAGATTTCACTGCCTTTGTCGGGATTTCTAATAAAGGTTTGTACATGGCCATCTATATATTATCCTCTCTGTTTATCAGGTTTATGGCTGGTAGATGGAGCGATAAATTTGGTAGAAAATTAATCGCATTATTAGGATCGATTGCTTTATTTGCTAGTATGTTGACTTTGGCCTATGCCACGGATATTGTTTTATATACAATTTCTTCTGTATTGTTTGGAGTAGGTTTCGGACTGGTTTCTCCCTCTTTATTTGCCTGGGCTGTCGATCTTTCATTGCCTGGTTTGAAAGGGAAAGCTGTTGGAACATTATTTATTTTCCTAGAAATTGGTATCATTCTGGGATCTTCGATTGCAGGTTTAATTTATAATAGCGATTCTAATAATTTCTTTATGGCTTTGGTCATCAGCGCTATGGTTACTTTTGTTCCTGTCATTTTGCTTTATCGAGCCATGCGACTCGAAACAAAAATGAAACGTTTAAAGCGAAGACATTTTTAATAGGTGCTTCATCGTTGTTTTACAATACCTTTAAATTGAAGGCTAATCTGTTGATTTGGAAACATTACATTTGCTGTTTTAATAAATTCGCCCACTCTGGAACTGCTGTTATAGTGGTAAGAAAAGAAACCATAAGCGCCCGGTAAAACAGGTTCCGTTGGATATGAAATCCAATCGCATCCACAGCTAGTAGAATGACTAATAATACTAACAGCTTGATTGCCAGTATTCCTAAATCTTACTTTGTAACTTACCTGCTCGCCTTCAGTGATAGTATCTAAATCAATACCGGCTGAATCTATAATAATGCTATAATCCTGACCGAATGTGAGCATTCTATTCTGAAGCAACTCGACAACATTGGCTTTTATGTTTAAGGTATAAGCCAGTTCTTTGCTTCCATACTGGAAATACAACTTGATAGAATCGTTTACTACACCATTTTTCTTTGGATGGAAAATGATCTTCCAGGCAGACTGTGATTTTCCTTTTATGGAAGTTTGAGAAATAATTGTATATTCACTATTAATATCAGCATCTTTATATTGTATTGTATATTTATAATCATTTGAAATTGAAAAGGTTTGAGTATCAACTTGGTGAATTTTTAAGAGCCCAAAGTCAATAGATATACAGGGCCCATTGGCTTTCACCGAAATAATATTTAACATTAGGCCAATCAATACAATAATTGCTTTCATCGACGAAAGGAAGTCAAAAGCCATACCATAGTAAGATATTTTCAAGTTAAGTGAAAAACTTAAAATTATGATAATCTAATCATTAGGTCGATAATAAAAAAAATCCTTGTAGGATATAATTATTTTACTAATGTTGCTAAAAATCACATTTTACTTATGAATATAGAAGCCATCACTACAGAACTTAAGTCCAGGATGCAAGCAAGTATCGATAGGATACACTCCGGGTCAAACTCAATGCAAACTCAAGGCAGTACTAATGGATCAAATTACAAAGCTTTTAAAGATGATTTGTATTCTACGATCTTTGATTTGATTGATAAGCATAAACTGGAATTTAGAAATCATGAGGAGTCGAAAATGTTCTTAGATGAATTAAAGCCAACCTGTGAGGATTTGCTTACAAAATATTTTTTAGGATAGGTTAATTGTTAAATATATTGATGTACTTCGAAATCTGAAATTAGTAGGAGGGAAGATTCATCAATTAATTGTTAAAAAAGGGCAGTGATGCCCTTTTTTTGTGGACATTAAAGTCTGGATTCAGATTTAAACAATATTCATATATTGCATATAATCAATTTATTACAAATTTTATCTATAGTAATAGTTTAGTATAATTAGACCAGAAATTGAGCTATTATTCCAATAGTATCGTAAACTGAAGCTGATTCGGTGAATCAAAGATTAAATATATATAATATTAATAATCAATGACTTGACAAATATTTTACAATTGTTAAAAGTTTGGTTTACAACTGTAAAACATTTAGTTTACATTTGTAAAGGGTTGTTTTTACAAGTGTAAACAACCGAAAAATTGAATATTAACATGTTAGAAAACAGAATATTAGAAGTTTTTCAGCACAGTAAACTTAGTCGCATGGAGTTTGCAGAGAGACTAAAGATCTCAAATGCTGTATTATCACATATCAGCTCTGGTAGGAACAGGGCTAGTACAGAGTTAGTGCTTGCAATCCTTAAAGAGTTTCCGGAGATAAGCACAGACTGGTTGCTTCTCGGACAGGGCGAAATGTTGAGAAAAGATGTAATTGCCTCAAAAACAATAGATATACTGTTAAACGAGCTACAATCGGTAAAAAATGCTCATGCCACTACTGCTGATAGGTTGAGCAAGCTGGAATCAGAAATTATTAAATTAAAATAGGGTTGTTTGCTTCACATTGAATATGTGAGCATAGAAAAGTTCACTTAACATTTTCTGTGATTTAGCCAGGAAATCTTTGTCTACACTGTAGATGACACTGGTTTTGTGATTCTTGCCCTTTATTAGTTGGGCATTGCGCAATTCGCTTAGATGTTGCGATACTGTAGATTGACTTAATGGTAATTTATCTACTATCTCCTGACATGTTTGATCGTTTTTAGCCAATAAAATTTTAATGATTTTTATTCTAGCTGGATGACCTAATGCCTTGCAAACTCCACTAAGATCAATCTCGGAAGCTTCGAACAGTGATTTTTTACTCATTGCCATAGGGCTGCAAATATAAATATGTTTTTTGAGTGTGCAAGTGCCTTTATTGAAAAAATAAAATAAAACAAATAATAGCAGGATACTTGAATCCTTAAAAATTATTCATAAAGTCAAGTGCTTAAAAACTAAACTATTAATTTAAAATATTTATAATAACCAACTAATTCTCAGATCAGTTGTAAAGTTTTTTATTGTTGTTATATCCCTAAAATAAGATAAAGGTATGTGTCAATTACTTCTTAAGTTTCCACCTTTTGTGACTCCAAAGCCAGATTTCTGGTTGTTTGATTATTTCCTTCTCTAAATGTGCCGAATGCAATGCTGTTATCTCACCATTTGCAGTGTTCGAAGATTCCTTAACTAAATATTGAGCTGTACACTTATAAACACCTCTTTTTGTTCTATTTACATTATGAAAAATTACCGGTAAATTAAACTTCATTGCCAATTTTTCTGGTCCGGGTAAGACCGCTGTCTCCTGATTTAGAAAGTTTACCCAGATACTTGTTTTACTGTCGCTGGGCGATTGATCTGCAGCAAGGATTAATAGATATGGTTCTTTTTGTTGTAAAATGAATTTACCTATCTGTGCCATTGGAATCTGAATGACTCCTAATTCAGTCCTTGCCTTTAACATTAGTTTTTCAAAATGTGGGTTAGTTAAAGGTTTGTATGCCACAACTATTCGATTCTTCATGAATATCGGAGCAGCTCTACAAACCCATTCCCAGTTCCCACTGTGCCCCATTACCACAATCGCACTTTTGCGATTTTCATACAACTCGTCATATATAGTACCACATTGAAAATCAATTCGCTTTTTAAGTTCTTTACGACTAATAGTAAATCCTTTTACTGTCTCTACTACCAGGTCACTTAGGTATTTATAGAATTTTTTCTCCAATATTAAAAGTTCTTCATTGGTTTTTTCCGGAAAAGATAAGCAAAGATTTTTGCGCACTACTTTTACTCTATATTTTACTAATCTGTAAAAAAGATAATAAAGTACATCAGATACCAACCAAAGTATTGAAAATGGTAATCTGGAAATTAATAGCAAAAATTGAATTAATAATTTGTTTGCAATAGTTTTCATTTGTGCTTCGCTTTTGAAAGATTGATTTGCATACTCTTTAGAATTAGATTTTTAAGTTGGTAAGATTGACTTTCCAATTGCTCTTCATTTTTAAAATACCACTTTCTAATTTGTTTAGTATCTCCGTGACTTAAAATATGGAAGTCATCGTCAATTAAAGAGCCATTACAAAAACCTATGTAGAATAGTTTAATTTTCTTGTCAAAATTAATATAAAGCAACAAGCCATAATATGTATAAAAAGGAAAATTAAATTTCTTTTCTACTTGAATTGAATCAGAGCATTCTGTGATAAATTGATGAATTGTTAAATAATCGATTTTCTTATTTTCAGGCAAATCAATTAAATAATCATCAATTATATCACTCATTATTTTATATAGCGAAAATCGTGACCGGATTTTAATTGAACCAGAAAACGGTAAATTAATTCAACCACCTGGTCAACATCATTCTTATTTACCGTTTCTACAGTTGTATGCATATATTTTAGAGGCAGAGATATTAAAGCTGAAGGAACTCCTTCGCCACTGTAGGCAAAACTTTCAGTGTCAGTTCCAGTACTTCTGCTGGCTGCTGCACGCTGAAAAGAAATTTTATTTTTATCCGCTACCTGAATAATCATTTTTAATAGGTTGTTCTGTACGGCGGGGCCGTAGGTGAGAACTGGACCTAATCCACATTTCTGATCACCTTGTTTCTTTTTATCGTACAAAGGCGAAGAAGTGTCGTGGCATACATCAGTAATGATAGCGACATCTGGTTTGATTTTTCTGGAAATCATTTCTGCTCCACGTAATCCAATCTCTTCCTGAACGGCATTGACTACATAAAGGCTGAATGGAAGTTTAATATTATTTTCAGAAATTTTTCTGGCAACTTCAGCAATCATGTAACCACCGATTCTATTGTCAAGTGCTCTACCAGTCAAATACGTATTATTAAGTTCTGTTAGTTCATCTTCAAATACTGCTACACATCCAACATGGACACCAAGTTTTTCAACTTCCTCTTTTTTAGAACAACCGATATCGATAAAAATATTATCAGTATTTGGGGTGATTTCCTTCTCACCACTGCGAACGTGAATAGCTGGCCAACCAAAAATACCCTTAACTATACCCTTGTCTGTTAAAATATTGACACGCATTGAAGGGGCAATCATATGATCAGAGCCTCCATTCCTTGTTACATATAAATACCCGTCTTCAGTAATGTATTTAACAAACCAGGATATTTCATCCGCATGGGCCTCGATGACTACCTTATATTTTTTCCCTGGATTGATGATACCTGCTACTGAGCCATAGGCATCAGAGATATAATCATCAATGTATGGCTTCATGTATTCTAGCCAGATTTTCTGACCAGAAGATTCAAAACCGGTGGGAGAAGTATTGTTTAAATATTCGTATAAAAACTTCTTACTTTTCTTATCCATAGTAACAGACAGATTCAGTTAAGTTTAGAACGGAAGATCGTCACTGGTATCACTGTTACCGAAGTCTTCGATTACCGGTGCCTGATTATAGTTTTCAGTTTGAGTAGGGGCACTGCTGCCACCAGTAGCTGATTCAATCTTCCAAGAACGAACATCTGTGTACCATCTACCATTGTATTCTCTGCTTTCAAGATTATATGATACTTTCACTGTATCATTAATATTGTATCTAGATAAATCATCTACCTTTTCTGACCAGGCTGAAACGCATACTTTTTTAGGAAATTTATCATTGGTTTCAATAATAAACTCTTGCTTTTTCCACTCGCCTTTTGCACTGGAGCCCTTCTGCATGTCCAGTTTTTGAATAATTCTTCCTGTGATTTCCATTTTCCTGAGATTAAAATACAAATATAAAGGCAAGAGTGGGGGAAAACTAATTGAGAAATGTACACTTTATAGACAGTTATTAACAAACATTAAAAGTAACTTTGAACAAATATTCTTTTAGCATCAATGTGTCTCGCTTCGTTTGTCAAATTGCCTAATTGTGACGTGTTTACGTTTTCAAGAGATGAACAGATAGATAGACCTTTTTCAGGACCAGTACTTTTAGAAAATGGTGTTTTTGCTCCAAGTGATTTAATAAGTGGCGGTACATGGGTGGGTTTCAATGGAAAATCTGTAATTAGTTTGCAAAACGGAGGAAAAGTTAGACACAAACGGGATTTACCATATGAGCTCAGTAGAGGCTTAATACTAAAAGATTTTTTAGTTAATGATGATCCATTACTACTAAACTCAATTCTACAAAGTCACAAAATAGAACCTTTTACAATGACTAGATTCAGAATTGGGTTTCTAAACCTCGACCAGTTTATTTGGGATGGATCTATTCTTGATATCAATGAAATACCTGGAAGAACAAAATGGATAAATGCATCATCAACTTTATACGATAAAAGTCAAATTGAAAGTATTTCTCAAAGTTTTTCTAATCAGATTTTTTATTCACCTGAAGAGATTTTTAATTTCCATCTAAGCTTTCAGATAGGGGGTGACAAAAATCCTATAAAAAAACCTTCAACAACCAGCATCACTCAATTTATTTTAAATGGTGCACATACTATTTGTCGGTTTAATAATTTACTCGAAAAGACTGATAACACTTACTTAATCTGATTAATCAAATTTAAGAATTTTAAGCGCGTTGTTTAAATGGAATACTTCATTATTAAAATAATTTATCTTTTTAAGATTGTACTCCTAAATGTTTAAAATACAATTTATTAATTAAAATGTACATTTTTTAGTATAAGTGTAAATACACGGTGAAAAGTGTAAAAATTTTGACATTTTTATTGTATATATTTGTAAGGCACAAATCAAATTACACAAATTGAGAGGATTATTCTTAACACTTTTAGTCGTTTCTGGCTTCTTTTCATCATTATCAGCACAAGCCGTTAGAGCTTATAGTTTAGAAGTATCCTGTAAAACACGCACCTACAATTCAACTCAAAGCATTTTAGAATTTAAGTGGCCTTATCGTTCTCCAACAGCTTCAGCCCAAAATGTCTATAGAAAAAGTAAAGATGCATACGATTGGGGCAGTGTATATAAAAGTATAGGTGCCACAGATTCTACATTTAAAGATACCATTAATACGGGCAATGCATATGAATATATGTTTGAGAAAATTAATGGTCCGGATGGCTGGGCAGTATATGGTTACGCTTTTTCTGGTCATCGTTTCCCAATGGTTAGTAACAGAGGCACTATTTTAGTCATTATTGATAGTACCCATAAAACTTTTCTGAGCAACGAATTAAGAACTTATCGCAATGATTTAATTGGTGATGGATGGAAAACAGTTGTTAAATATTTTTCTCCAAGTACAACAGTAGCGCAAATTAAATCGTACATATACAATACATATAGTTCTGATCCAACCAACGTAAAATCTGTCGTATTAGTTGGTAATTTAGCTGTTCCATACTCTGGCAATTTTTCTCAATATGGTACATGGCCGCCAGATGGTCACGTTTCTATATCAGGCTACGGTCCAAGTCACGAGGGTGCCTGGCCTACAGATATATATTATGGTGATATGGTTCAACCGGTATGGACAGATTCTTTGGTGACCAATACACTAGGCGTCAGACCAGCCAACCACAATGTTCCTAACGACGGAAAATTTGACGTTACAGATATGAACAATATCATTCAGCTACAGGTCGGAAGAATTGATTTGTCTGAAATGTCAAGTTTTAAACTGGATGTTCCTGATACAGGAAATGTAGAAAGAGAATTACTTAAACGGTATTTTACAAAGAACCATTCTTTCAGACATAAATTAGTTAATATTAGAGAGCGTTGCCTGTGGGATATTGATAATGCATTTCCTGCTGTAATAACGGGTGGTTTTTTTAATGAACATTTTCCGTCAAACTCATACAGAAACATGTCTGTTTTAATTGCCGATACAGTTACTTACAATCTGGATTATCGGACTACATTAAATACACAGGACTATTTGTGGAGTTTTGGATTTGGTTTTGGTTCTTATACCAATTGTTCTGGCATTGGAAATACAGCTCAACTAGCTGCAAGTAACCAAACAATCAAATCAGTATTCACGGGTTTTATGGGGTCATTTTTCGGCGACTGGGATACCGCCAATAGTTTTTTAAGAGCGCCTTTAGCCGCGAAAGGTAATGTATTAAATACGTTCTGGTGTGGGCGACCACATTGGTTTTTTCATCATATGGGTCTTGGAGAAACGATTGGTTATTCAAGTATGAGAACTCAGAATAACAACGATTCTTCATATGGGTTTGCTTATCCACTATATCCTACAACTGCTTTCAGTATGTATTCTATACACTCATCATTGATGGGCGATCCAACTGTCAGAATGCAGCCTGTGGCAACTGCCCGTAACTTTAGGGTAGTTCAGGATAGTTGCAATAACAGATTTAAACTAAAATGGTCTTTGTCAACTGATACAGCTGTTCATACCTATTATATTTTCAGAGCCAAACATATCGATAGCACTTTTACCAATATTGGTAGCAGTACCGGAACATTTTGGGTAGATAACTCACCTTTAAGCGGAGACAATGTCTATATGTTACGTGCTTTAAAACTTCAGGTAAGCGGAAGTGGTACTTACTTTAATTTAAGTCAGGGTGTTTTTGACACTGCTTCAACTTTATCTTATTCTACACCTGTTGCCAATGCTGGTCGTGATACTTTAGTATGCCGAAATCAATCTGTTAGAATAGGACAACATTATAACAATAATATTTACACAACCTATTTATGGACTCCAGGCGCATACACATTTGATACAGTTACTATTCAGGCATCGGCAAATAGCTCAAGAATATTAGTAGCTACCGACACTTTAAGTGGTTGTATTAAAAGAGATACCATGCAAATTACCACGATTGCTTTACCAGCAAATGAAACTATTTCCAATATTAGTAATTTCTGTAGTGACACTGTTAGCTGGAGTTCAACTAATAATAATGGTTCATCTTACAGATATGAATGGTATTTTTCTGGAGGAAATCCAAATGATACTTCTGGATTTGGTTTAAACTCACCTGGTCAGATTTTATATGGTTCAGCCGGAACTTATACGACAACTCTATTGGTTAGAGATACTACTACCGGTTGTGCCAGCAACAACACAGGAAATGTTTCTGTTATTTGTGTTGGATTGCCTGTCGAATGGGCTGATTTACAATGTAGAAGGGTAGGAGAACAAGCAGAAATAACCTACAACATTAACGAATACGAAACGATTAAAGAACTCTATATAGAAGTATTAACAGTTGATAACACATGGTATCGTATAGAAACGATAATGCCTCAAAACAACGGACTTTACAAGAGTAGCATTGCAAATTCTGCAAAATTTATAGCTGTTAGATTGGTTGCAAATAAGTATAATGGTGAATTGGACGAATTAGATAATTGCTTCTGGGAAATAGATGGAATCAATTTGAGTGTTTTCCCAAATCCAGTAAATGACGAATTAAACATAGATTTAAAATCAAATAATTTCATGGCTAGTTCTGTCTATATATATAATAGTTTAGGTCAGCCAATCTATCATCAACAGTTTAATTTCTCCAGCGGACACTTAAAAATCAATTCTTCGGATTGGTCAAATGGTTTATACACTGTAGTCATCAACACTGGTAAAAACATCTACAGTCAGCAGTTTATTAAATGAGTCAGGACCGGAATTTAAAGCCACAATTACTTGAAATGGCTCTTTTAGATTTGAATAATAAAATACAGACATTACAATCTGAATATAAAGTATACATGGATTCTGCAGCTAACGAAACTAAAAGTACAGCTGGCGATAAACATGATACATCAAGATCTATGATGCAGCTTGAACAGGAAAAGCTTAACGGACAATTGCAACAATTAAAAATTCAGAAAAAAGTTCTTGAATTAATTGATCCCTGGACAACTCAAAATAAAGTTCAGCTTGGTTCAATTATTATAACTGACCAGGGAAATTTCTTTATTTCAATTTCTAGCAAACCAATTCAAATAGACTCTCAGGTTTTTAATTGTATCTCGTTGCAATCACCAATCGGAAAAGCCTTTTTAAATACTCAATCTGGACAGTCTGTTTCGTTCATGAACAAGACTTACTTAATTCATTCAACTTACTAATTATCAAATTTATAACTTATATCATTTTGTCTCATAATTAATATTATGTTAACTAGTATTGGAATAAATAAAGCCATCTAAATTGATGGCTTTATTATCTTATAATTACTTCACTCCTCCGCTGGAAGCTTCTAATTTGGCTTTTTCAGCTTTGATTTGTTCGTCAATTTTATTTCTTTCTTCAGTGTTACCAGTTCTTGCAGCGCAAGTTTTCATATCTTTTAAAAGATTAATGTAATCTTCACCTTTTAAGAAACCTGATTGTTTCAAAACCTCAAATTTAGTCATTGATAAACGGTACAACCCGCTTGCACTTGTTTTGTATCTGTCGAATTCTGCAGAAGAAACTCTGGTCATTTGCTTATACATATAGTTCGCAGAGTCAAAAATTGCAACCGCTTCATTGTTTAAGGCATCAAAATTACTGTTGTCTAGAGAAATAGCTTTTGAATAATCAGCCAGGCATTGTTTGAATGAATACTTTGAAGGAGCAACTTTCTCTCCATTTTTGTAGGCTGCATCTTGAGTTTCAAGTTCATTCAACTTTAATTGATGGTACGTTACACCTCTTGAGAAATAATAGCTAGCATTATCAGGATTATTTGCAATAGCCTCTGTGAAACTTGCGAGAATTTTAGCGTGATTGTTTCTAGAAAGTTCTATGTTGATTTGCTGCTCAAGAAAGTCTGATGATTTTTGAGGAATTTTCACTTTACCTTTTTCCAGGTAGTCCAATGCCTTTTCATAATCTTTCTTATCGCTGTAGATCATGCTTAATCTGATAAAGATTTCAGCTTTCATATAAGTTGGTGCAGCAGCCAATTTTTCAAGATAAACGAGTTCTTCATTAACTAAAGAATCCTGGTAAGCCGCATTCCATATTGTATAGTAAGTGCTTTCTAGGGTTATACCTCTTGTTTTAGCATATTGTTCTACATCATATGGTAGCATTTTTTCAACTGCTTCCATATATTTTTTAACTTCAGCAAATCTGTTAGTACCAGATAATGCCATTACACCTTTATTAAAGTTATTAATAATAGTGTTAGGCAAGCTAGATTGAGCATAAATTTTAGCATCCAGTTGCTCCTGTTGCTCTTCTGAGTAAGAATAGAATTTCAAAAAACTAGTAGCAGATTTGTATGCCGCAGTTTTATCAGGATCTAAGGCAATTCTTAAAGCAGATGTATCATCAAGATTAGCAATTTCTCCGTATACAATTCCATTCCATCCCCAGGCAGCGGCGTTGTTAGCAGTTTCAGAATTTTCCATTACCATATCGATATCGTATTTGGCTTTTTCTAAATCTCTATCTTCTCTTATAATTTCGGCTCTAACGGTCTTCAATTTTTTAATCTGACCATAGAGGGAACCTGACATTGCAAGTCCGGAAAAAAACACTGCTGATAAAATTAACTTTCTGTTCATGACTTCGATATTTAAAATGGATTATTCAATTGTTGTGCCATTGTCGTCACCATCATTAGAATTGTCATCAGTGATGTTGTCACTTCCGCTTGTATCCTCAGTAGTATTTACTATTGGATTACCGTTTTCGTCAAGTGCAACTTCAGTTGATTCTTCTTCCTCTTCTACTGGTACTACTGCTACAGAGGCAATGGCATCATTATTTTTAATATTGATTAATTTAACACCTTGAGTAGCGCGACCTCTGGTTTTAAGTGAATCAACGCGCATACGAATTGTTAGACCAGAACGGTTGATAATCATCAGACCATCTTCATCGGTTACATTGCTAATAGATATTAAATCTCCAGTTTTGTCAGTAATATTAAGGGTTTTAACACCTTTACCACCTCTACCGGTTATTCTGTACTCGTCCTCTCCTGTTTCAGGATCCACCAGATAAGAACGTTTACCAAATCCATTTTCAGATACAACTAAAACTGTAGCTTCTCTTAGTTTGTCTTTGTCTATTGTTAACATACCAATTACTTCATCGTTCTCTGACTCTAAAGTTACACCTTTAACACCACTCGCATTTCTTCCCATTGGACGAACTAGTTGTTCGTTGAATCGGATGGCTTTACCACTGCGTTTAGCCATGATAACTTCGCAATTACCATTGGTTAATTTAGCTGATAATAAAACATCACCTTCTCTAATGGTTATTGCATTGATACCATTGGCTCTTGGACGAGAATAAGCTTCAAGTGTTGTTTTCTTAATGATACCCTTTTTAGTACACAATATTATATTGTGAGTATCCAGATATTCAGGGTCTTTTAGATTTTCAATATTTAAGTAGGCTCTGATGGTATCTTCTTTAGGCAAGGCAATAAGGTTCTGAATAGCTCTACCCTTGGTTGCTTTACCACCTTCTGGTAATTCGTATACTTTCATCCAGAAGCATCTACCCTGTTCTGTGAAGAACAACATATAGTTATGTGTATTGGCAACAAACAGATGTTCTACAAAATCTTCATCCCTGTGAGATACACCTCTATTGCCTCGACCTCCCCTGTTTTGTTCTTTGTATTCAGATAAGCTGGTACGTTTGATATACCCCATATGTGAAATTGTGATAACCACTTTTTCATTAGGTATTAAATCTTCGATATCAATTTCACCAGCACTATGTTCAATTAAAGTTTTACGATCATCACCATACTTTTCTTTCATTTCTTTTAATTCGTCCTTAATGATATTATATCTTAAGGCTTCATCATTCAGAATTGATTCTAAGTAGGCAATCAGTTTCATTAACTCGTCGTATTCTTCTTTAATCTTTTGACGCTCCAGTCCGGTTAAACGCTGCAATCTTAAATCAAGAATTGCTTTCGCCTGGATTTCAGTTAAGCCAAACTGCGTGATAAGGCCATCTTTCGCATCATCCGGATTTTTAGAATTTCTAATTAAAGAAATCACTTCATCTAAATGATCGAGAGCAATTAATAAACCTTCTAATATATGTGCACGCTTTCTGGCTTCTGCTAAATCAAATTTGGTTCTTCTTACAACAATCTCGTGTCTATGTTCAACGAAATGTCTAATCATATCTTTCAGATTCAACATTTCTGGACGACCGTTTACCAGAGCAATATTATTAACAGAGAAAGATGATTGAAGCGCTGTATATTTATAAAGTTGATTTAGAATAACATTTGCAATAGCATCTTTTCTAAGTTCAAACACCAAACGCATACCGTCTCTTCCAGATTCATCTCTTACGGCAACAATACCATCGATTACTTTTTCCTGCACAAGTTCAACAGCACGTGTAATAATCTGACTTGGCATTACCTGATATGGAACTTCAGTAACGATAATCATTTCTTTACCATTACCCATTGTTTCGATTTCAGTTTTACCACGCATTAAGATACGACCGCGACCGGTTTCAAAAGCAGAGCGAATACCGTCAGTTCCGTGAATAATAGCACCGGTCGGGAAATCCGGACCTTTAATATGCTGCATCAGTTCGCTGATTTCAATATCTCTGTTATCAATGTAGGCGATAGTTGCATCTACTGCTTCTGTCAGATTATGTGGCGCCATATTGGTTGCCATACCTACTGCTATACCTGCAGCTCCGTTAACCAAAAGATTAGGAATTTTAGAAGGCAGTACAGAAGGTTCTTTTAATGAATCGTCAAAGTTTGGACGGAAGTCTACTGTGTCTTTTTCAAGATCATTCAGCATTTCTTCAGCAATCTTTTTCAGACGAGCCTCTGTGTAACGCATTGCTGCCGGAGAGTCGCCATCAATTGAACCGAAGTTACCCTGACCGTCAACCATGGTGTAACGCAGACTCCAGTCCTGAGCCATACGAACCATTGTATCATATACAGATGAGTCACCATGCGGGTGATACTTACCTAATACCTCTCCCACAATACGGGCAGATTTCTTGTACGGACGATTTGGCGCTAGACCAAGTTCTGTCATACCATAAAGTACTCTTCTGTGAACGGGTTTTAAACCATCTCTGACATCTGGCAGAGCTCTGCTTACGATAACCGACATTGAATAATCAATGTAAGCCGTCTTCATTTCATCTTCAATGTTAATTGGAATTATGCGTTCCACATTGTTCTCATCAGGGTTTTGATCCATATTTATTTATTTCTAAAAACATTGCAAGATAGCCAAATTTTAAGTGTAAAACGAATTTACATTCCACAATATACCAACAAAAAAAGTCCCGGTTTAGGCCGGGACTTTTTATATCATTCAATGATTTTAATATTACATTTTCAGTACTTTAACTTTTCCTAAGCCAAGTTTTTCCAAACCTTCTTTAATCTTAACATCATCACCTACACAGATGATCACCATTTGATCTAAGCTAAGATATTTTTTTGCAATGGCATTAATATCTTCTTTAGTCAGATTTTTGATAATATCAGCGCGTTTAGCGTTGTAATTTCCATCTAAGTTCCAGTTGATGATTTGCGTTAAGAAACCAAGTTTGCTACCTGGACTTTCGTAATCAAGTGCTTCGCTACCCAATAATGATTTTTTAGTAAAATCTAATTCCTCATCAGTGATACCTTTCTCAATATAGTTTTTAACTTCTTTGAAAATTTCGGTGATTGCGCTGTCTGTAGCAGAAGTTTTAACACCAGCACTGATAATGAATATACCTGGTACGTTTTGACCACCAGAGTTGAATCCAGAGCGAATTCCATAAGTCCATCCTTTATCTTCTCTGATGTTCAGGTTAAGACGTGAATTAAATGCTCCACCCAATGCAAAGTTCATTACAGTTGCTTTGAAGAAATCGCCATCGATATCAACTGGAATTGTGCGGTAACCCATTAACAAGTTAGTTTGTTTAGCATTGTCCTGGTTAACCATATAAATCTGAGTTTTTTCAACTTTAGGGAACTCAGTGAAAGTTGGAACTGTTAAGTTTTTATTTTCCCATTTTTTCAGGAAAGATAAGCCTTCTGTGATAATTGCCTCGTTAACATCGCCTACAACGGAAATGGTTGTAAGATTTGGAGACAGGAAGTTGTTTTTGTAGTTCTTAGCATCTTCAATGGTGATTTTGCTTGCAACAGAATATTCAGATAAAGAAGTTTTACCGATTGGATTATCTACACCATATAAGAATTGGCGGAAGTTTTTGCTACCGAATGAACTGGCAGTAAAGTTATCGTTTTCAATAGAACCAAGGATAGCCTTTTTGTTCAATTTAAATTCTTTTTCACTATAAGCTGGATTATAGAACATATCTTCTAATAATGCCATTGTAGGTTTTAAAGAATCTTTAAAACATTCAACGAAACATGAGAAACTTTGTTCGCCAGCGCCAAAGCTAATTGAGCTACCTAAGCCTTTAAGAATATTTTCAACTTCAAGAGCGCTTTTTGTGGTAGTACCTTCATTCATACAAGCAGCTAGGAAAGATGCAGAACCATTTTTCACTTTGCCAGTCTCGAATAGGTGTCCACCTTTAATATTGATACTGATATATACTTTTGGAGTTTCTGTAGATTTAGCTCCAATGATTTGGATACCATTATCAAATTTAGTTTTAAAATAATCAGGAACTGGAGCTGGTTTAGCTAGAGGAACTACAGGCTTTTTGCTTCTGTCGAATCCAGCTGGATCAACTGTTTGGCTAAATTTCAGATTAGCATATGCAGATTTGTCAGCTGTTTCATCTTTGTAAGGATTAATACTTTCGTAAGGTTTAATTTTAGCATTTGGATCTGATTCAAGAGCCGGATCAGGAGTGATGTGAACACAAGCATAGTTTTTTCCTTTAACATAGGTATTGAACACACGCATTACATCCGCTTTAGTTACATTTTGGTATCTTTCGTAGTCTTTATCTAAACTCATGTTACCATTTGTTAACATTTCGTATTGAGTTAAAATAGAAGCTTTAGATCCAACGGTTTCTAAAACACCGAAATAACCAGAACTTAACTCTTGTTTAACGCGAGACAAATCAGCATCTGAAAAGCCATCTTTTTCGAATTGCTCAAGAGCTTTAGCCAGAGTCTCTCTCATTTCTTTCTCGGTTAAACCGCCCATCTTTGCAGGATAAGTTACTAAAATAAAGTTGAACTCACCAGCAATTTCAAATGCAGAGTTTCTGCACATTGCCTGCAATGAAGTTTCAGTTTCAATAAAGTTTTTATAGAGAACAGAGTTTTTACCATCGCTTAAAAGGTTAGCGAGTACATCTAAAGCTGCCTCATCTTTGTGGAATACAGGTACTGAAGGATAGGTAATACTTGCTAAAGGAGCAAAAATCTTACTATTTACCGAAGTGATTTTATTTTCCTCTAAAACGATAGGTTTTTTAGGAAGTGGCGGTACTTCATTACCTTTATTAATAGGTCCGAAATATTTTTCTACCATTTTCATTGCATCCTGAGGGTTAACATCACCAGAGATTACAAGGATCGCATTGTTTGGTCCGTACCATTTAATAAAGAAGTTTCTTAAATCAGTTGAATCAGCATTGTTTAGGTCATCAACATAACCGATGGTTTGCCAGCTGTAAGGGTGACCATATGGATAGATAATTTGATCCTGAATTTCAGGTAACATACCATAACCATCAGCGTAGCGCTGATCTTTTTCGTTTTTAACTGTAGCTCTTTGAGTTTCAAATTTCTTTTTTGTGAAAGCAGGAAGAAGGAAACCCATTCTATCAGCTTCCAACCAAAGAGCTGTTTCCAGCATATTGCTAGGAACTGTTTCAAAATAATTCGTTCTGTCGCGGTTGGTAGTACCATTCATGTCACCACCAGACCCTTGTACGATTTTGAAATGTTCTTCATCGGCAACGTTTTGAGAACCCTGGAACATCATGTGTTCGAAGAAGTGGGCGAAACCAGTTCTTTTCATTGTTTCTCTGTTAGAACCAACGTGGTAAGTTACTTCGACGTGCACAATTGGATCGCTGTGGTCTTCGTTAATAATGACGGTAAGACCATTAGCCAGACGATACTTTTCGTATGGAATAACTAATTTTCCCGGTTTAGCCTCTACCTTAACTATAGGTGTTGGCGTGGTTTGAGCCAACATTTCCTGTGATATAAACAAGGATAATGCAGCCGATAAAAAATACAATTTTTTCATTTTATTAAAGTTTGGAATAATATTTGATTCAAAAATAGCAGACAAACGCAACGCAACCCACTAAAATATCGTCAAAATTAGTAAAATGTCAGACAAAAGAAAAAATTAAATTTAGTAGAATTAATGCTTATTA
>JACCDI010780367.1_pt1 | contig 21678 bp, 17 predicted proteins | sample 7442791 | NCBI WGS metagenome assembly JACCDI01 (sample SAMN15323434, study PRJNA562643) | freshwater metagenome | isolation source: river surface water | place: USA:Blue River Watershed | collected 2017-08-15
CAACCGAGACTGTCAGCGCCTCTTCTAGGCGGATAAAGATGGCGTTGTTGCGCAGTTCAATTTCGCGCCTTTCCGCGGCATTCTTGGCGATCTGTTCGGCGGCTTTGTCGGCCATGCCTTGAATGCGGTCACGTTCGCGCGCGGTGCCGTCTAGGCTGCTTGCCAGAAACTCCAGCGTATCCTTGGTGTCTTGCGCGCGGCCAGCTTCGGTGTTGGCGCCACCCGGCGCGGCCGCCAAGGCCGCGCGGTCAAGTTCTGCACGCGCCTCGTCGCGTTCCAAAATCGTGCGGCGCAGCGTGTTTTGGATCACATCAATCCCGGTTTCAAGTTCGCGCCGACGGTCTTCCGAGGCCAGCAGCCGGGCCTGCATGGTTGCGACCTGTTCCAACGCAAGATTGAACCGCTCTTGCGCCGAGGCAGCCTCTTCGGCGCGCAGATCGCGGTCGATCGAGAGCGTGTTCATCCGCTCTTCGTACAGCACCTGTTGGCGCAGGACCTGTTCCCGCGAGGACCCGGCCGAGATCGAGTCAAAGATCAAAATTGCGGTGGCCAGAATGGTCCAAGCCAGCGCAAGCCCGCCCACCACGACCGCAGTGGCCTGCGTGCCCGGGCGCAGACGAATGAACCGGGTTTCAGTATCAGACTTCAAGAACAGGCGTTGTTCGGGAAAGTACCGCTCAAGCGTCTGGTGGATCCGATAGGCAAAGCGCATCAACACGTGGGGCGGTTCCGGGACTAAAGGACAGATGCAAGCCCGCCCTTGGCGCGGCCACTTCTGATTAGCGGCGGCTTGGTGACCTCGCAACAGCTTTGCGCGGCAAGGGGCAGATCGGGCCTTTGGGCGGGGTCATATCGGCGAGTTTCTGCCGAAGCGCCTTCAGGTTCGGCTTGGGACAGTCTCGGCCAAGGGCCAGTAAAAGTCGGGTGGCAGTCCGGCCTCGGCGCGCTTTTCTTCGTTGAAGGGCGGTTTCAACGTGCCGGGAAAATAGGTGCGCACCAGCTCGTGGAATTTGTCTTTCGGATCGTATCCCTCGCGGCCGCAGAGCCAGTTGAACCATTTAGAGCCATAGGCGACATGGCCGACCTCTTCGGCATAGATCACCTCAAGGGCTGCGCGGGTGTCGGGGTCACCGGCGCGATCAAAGAGTTCGATCATGCCCGGCGTCACATCAAGGCCGCGGGCTTCCAGCACCATCGGCACCACGGCCAGCCGCCCCATGAAATCTTGCGCGGTGTCAGCGGCGGCGCGCCACATGCCGGCATGGGCGGGCAGGGCGCCGTAGTGGCTGCCAAGCGCTTCAAGCCGGTCTGAGACCAGATTGAAGTGTTTGGATTCTTCATCCGCCGCCTTCACCCAGTCATCGTAAAACCCCAGCGGCATGGGGTGATGTGCAAAGCGCGCGATGATGTCCCAGTGTAGATCGACAGCGTTCAGCTCGATATGGGCCACCGCATGCAACAGCGCGAGGCGTCCCGCCGGGCTGCCGGGGCGGCGGCGCGGCACATCGCGGGGGTCGAGCAGTTCGGGGCGGTCTGGGCGGGCAGGAAAATCTGGGGGCGTGGCGCTGCCAATCGGCAGCGGCTGCCCGGCGTTGCGCGCGGCAAACCACGCGGCCGCATGGGCATGCGACAGCGCAGTTTTGGCGCGACCGTCGGCGCAGCTCAGCACCTCGACCGCCATTTCGGCAAGCGATTTCATGCCCGCGTCTCCGCCTTACAGCGCTTGTGCTGCGGCCAGAACCTCATCGGCATGGCCCTTGACCGAGACCTTCGGCCAGATCCGCGCGACGCGCCCAGCGCCGTCGATCAGAACCGTGCTGCGTTCGATGCCCATATAGGTCTTGCCATACATGCTTTTCTCAACCCAGACGCCGTAGTCTTCACAGGTCGTGCCGCCCTCATCCGAGGCGAGGATGATTTGCAGGCCGTGTTTTTTGCAAAACTTGTCATGGGCTTTGACGCTGTCTTTGGACACGCCGATCACCGTGGTGCCAGCGGCGGCAAAGTCGGCGGCGCGTGCGGTGAAATCCTGCGCTTCCAGCGTGCAGCCGGGGGTGTCGTCTTTGGGGTAGAAATACAAGACCACCTTTCCGGGGCGAAAGCCCGACAGTGTCACGGTGCCGCCGCCATCACGGGGCAGGGTGAAATCGGGGGCGGTGTCTGCGACGGTCAACATGGGCGACTCCTTGCTTTTGTGAGGCGGGTCCTTGGCGATCTAGTTGCCTTTCGTCAAAGATAAAGGCAAGCCCGCGCAAAGGATCGACAAAGTGCCTGTCCGCGGGCAAATCAAGGGCCAGATCATTGGCGAGATCATGGGTCGGTGTCAGGCAGGGATGGGCCAAGGGCGATGACAGAGCAGGGGCAACAGATGGCCGGGTCGGGGGATGATCCCCCGTCCGCGCCCGTTGGGCCGCTGACTGCCGTGTCGGAGCCATCGGCTGCACCCGCACCACAACCCGCCATGTCACAGCGCAAGATGCGCCGGACCGGTCTTCGCTGGCGGCTTGCCACCGTCGCACTCGCACTGGCGCTGGTTTTGGGCGTCTTTGGGGTGGTGGGGCGCACCATCCCGCTGCCGGTCTGGGTGGTGGCCGAGGTGGAAGCTCGGCTGAACCGCGATCTTTCCGCGGCGGCGCCCGATGTGGCGTTGGCGCTTGGCATGGTCGATCTGACGCTGGATGAGGATTTCATCCCCCGGCTTTTGCTGCAAGATCTGCGGCTCCTGAAGCGGGATGGCACAACGCTTCTGGCCTTGCCCGAGGTACGGATTTCCCTGCAGGGGCGGGCGTTGTTGTCAGGCGAGGCGCGGCTGTCGTCCCTGCGCATCATCGGGGCGCGGCTGGTGGTCAAGCGCGACACAACGGGCAGTTTTGACGTCGCGGTGGGCGAGGCGGCGACGCTGGGAGCTGCACCGGCGCTGACCGGCTTTGGTGATCTCTTTGACCAGGTTGACCGGGTTCTTGCCTTGCCGGGGTTGGAACATCTTTCACGGATCGAGGCGGAGGGCCTGTCTGTCGCGGTGAACGATATGCGCAGTGGGCGGGTTTATGAGTTGGGCGATGGGCGCTTGACGGTGGACAACCGTGCGGGCGCGCTTGCCGCAGAATTGTCGGTGTCGTTGCAAGGACAGGCACGGACGCCGGGGCGGGCTGTGGTGCAGGTCGTCACCGAAAAGGCGCGTTCTGTTGCCCGGATCACCGCTGAATTCAACGATATCAGCGCCGCAGACTTGGCCGCCCAAGCGCCGCTCTTGGCCCCCTTGGCCAGCTTGGATGCCGCAATTTCAGGCCGACTGGCGGCCGAATTGGGGGATTCCGGTGTCACTGCACTCGATGGCCAGCTGGACATCGGCAAAGGTGCCTTGCGCCCGACCCCTGCGGCTGTGGCCGTGCCCTTTGATCGGGCGGCGTTTTCATTGGCCTATGCGGCAGAAACGGGCCTTGTGACCCTGTCTCGGATCGAGGTGGAAAGCCCGACCCTGCGGGCGCAAGCCTCGGGGCAGACCTATCTTGTCGACGCCGCAGGCGCGCGGTTGATGGGGCCGCTCGGCGGCGCAGTTCCGGCGGCCTTTGTCACCCAAATTCAGCTTCAAGATGTGATGATCGACCCCGCCGGGGTCTTTGCCGAGCCTGTACGCTTTTCAACGGGTGCGCTGGAGTTTCGACTGGGGTTGGAACCTTTTGCCGTCGAGATCGGCCAGTTCGCTCTTGCCGAGGACCAGCGCAGGCTTGTGATGACCGGGCGCATCGGGGCGGATTCGGCAGGGTGGACAACGGCTCTGGACGTGACGTTGAACGAAATTTCGAATGACAGGCTTGTGGCGCTTTGGCCGAAGTCGGTGTTGGGCCGAACCCGCGACTGGGTTGGGCGCAACCTTCTGGATGGCAATCTGCGCGACATTCGAGCCGCCTTGCGGCTTAGTCCGGGGCAAGAGCCGCGGCTGCACCTGTCTTACGCGTTTGACGGGGCCGACGTGCGGTTTCTGCGCAGCCTGCCGCCGATCGAAGGTGGCAAGGGATACTCCACCATCGAGGGGCTGACCTACACAATGGTCATGACCGAAGGACAGGTCACCGCCCCCCAAGGCGGGCAGATTGACATGGCCGGTTCAGTCTTTGCCGTGCCCGATGTCTCGGCCAAACCGGCCATGGCGGAGATCCGGCTGTCAACCCGGTCCAGCCTGACGGCGGCCTTGTCGCTCTTGAACCTTCCGCCCTTCAATTTCATGACCAAGGCGGACAGGCCGGTCGATCTGGGCGAGGGGCGGGCTGAGATTTTAACGCGACTGACCCTGCCGCTGCAGGGACGCGTTGGGTTGGCTGATATCCGGTATCAGGTCACGGGCACCGTCTTTGACTTTGCCTCGGACAAGTTGGTGCCAAAGCGCCGGATCACCGCCGATCGGCTGGCTGTGACGGCAAGCCCGGCTGGGATTGAAATCACCGGGCCGGGCCGTCTGGGTGAGGTCGATTTTGATGTCACCTATGCGCAGGGGTTTGGACCCGATCAGAAAGGTCGCTCCTCTATCCGGGGCAGCGCCACACTGTCGCAAAAGGTGGCCGAAGAGTTCGGGCTGGGTCTGCCTGCGGGCATGGTCTCGGGCGATGGGCGGGCGACGGTTGAGATCGATCTGCAGCGCGGCGCGCCGGGACGGTTGCGCCTGCGCTCGGATCTGGACGGCATCGGCTTGTCTTTGCCCGAGCTGGCATGGACCAAAGCCCGCGGCTCAAAGGGCGTTCTTGAGGCCGATGTGACCTTGGGTGAGGTGCCGCGCGTCGACCGGCTGGCATTGGATGCGGCAGGGTTAAAGGCTGATGGGGCGATTTCCCTGCGCCCCGGCGGTGGGCTTGAGACCGCGCGCTTCCTGCGGGTGACGCTGGACGAATGGTTGGATGCCGCTGTTGAGTTGACGGGGCAGGGGGCGGGCAAGCCGCTGGCGATTGCCCTGACCGGTGGAACTGTGGACTTGCGTCGTATGCCAGAGCGCGAGGCGCGGGGCACCAGCGCAAGCGGCAAGAGCGGGGGGCCCTTGCGGTTGGATCTGGACCGGCTGATCGTCAGTCAAGACATCACACTGACCCGGCTGCGCGGCGATTTCCGCCTCCTCGGCGGCTTTAATGGCGAGTTCACGGCCCTGATGAATGACGGTCCTGAAGTGACAGGCACCGTGGTGCCAAGCCGCCATGGGACCGCGGTGCGCTTACGCTCAAACACGGCGGGCGAGACCTTTGCCGCCGCAGGCGTGTTCTTGGCGGGACGGGGCGGGCGCTTGGATATGACGCTGACCCCGCGTGAGCAGCGCGGCCACTACGACGGGCGGCTGACGATCCGCGATGTGCGCGTGCGCAATGCTTCGGTGCTGGCAGAACTCTTGAACGCGATCTCGGTGGTTGGGCTTTTGGAGCAATTGAACGGCCAAGGCCTGGTCTTCAACACGGTCGAAGGTGAGTTTCTGCTGACGCCGCAGTTGATCGACCTGCGCCGGGGATCGGCGACCGGGGCCAGCCTTGGCGTCTCGCTGACCGGGGTTTATCAGACCGGATCGAAACGACTGGCGATGGAAGGCGTGATCTCGCCGGTTTATCTTTTGAACGGGGTTGGGGCCGTTCTGACCAAGCGGGGCGAAGGTGTGTTTGGCTTTAACTACACGCTGCAAGGCACGGCCGAGGCGTTGGAGGTCGGGGTAAACCCCCTTTCGATCCTGACGCCGGGCATGCTTCGTGGGCTGTTTCGCGGTGGCCGCTCGGCTGCGCCTGACACCACGCCCGCGCCAGACAGCGCGCCGGGACAAAGACCCCGACCAAGACCGCAACAAAGCAGGGACTGACCGTGAAACTTTCGGATTTTGACTTTGAGTTGCCCGAGGCGCTGATTGCGACCCGCCCTGCGCGCCCGCGCAGTTCGGCCCGGCTTTTGCTGGCCAAGGGGGACCAGATCAGCGACCATCATGTGCGCGATTTGGTCGAGATTTTTCAGCCGGGCGATGTTCTGGTGCTGAACAACACCAAGGTCATTCCCGCACGCCTCAGCGGCACGCGGCGCCGGGGCGAGGCCGTGGCCAAGGTCGAGATCACGCTGTTGGAGGCCACGCCAAAGGGGTGGCGCGCCCTTGCCAAGCCCTTGCGCAAGGTGCTGACAGGTGAAGAGATCGTGTTTTCTGATCAGCTTTCGGCCCGTGTTTTGGCCAAGACGGAAACCGATCTGGAACTGGGGTTCAATCTGACGGGTGATGACTTTGATATGGCTTTGGCCGCAGCCGGGCAAATGCCCTTGCCGCCCTATATCGCGGCCAAGCGCGCAGCAGATGCGGCCGACAATGACGATTACCAAACCGTCTTTGCCCGCCACGCTGGGGCCGTGGCCGCACCGACCGCCAGCCTGCATTTTGACGCGCCCTTGCTGGAAGCCTTGCACGCGCGCGGGGTCGAGTTTGAGGAAGTCACGCTGCACGTGGGGGCGGGCACGTTTCTGCCGGTGAAGGTGGAAGATGTCACTACCCACCGGATGCATGCCGAATGGGGCGAGGTGACCGAGGCGGCTGCGGCCCGAATTGCCACCGCCAAGGCCCAAGGTCGGCGGGTCATTCCCGTGGGCACAACCGCGCTGCGCCTGATCGAAAGCGCAGGCGTCTCGGGCCAGATCGCGCCGTGGCGTGGGCCGACGGATATTTTCATCTATCCCGGCTTTCCGTTCCAAGTGGCCGATGCCTTGATGACCAATTTCCACCTGCCGAAATCCACGCTGATGATGCTGGTCTCGGCGCTTATGGGCAAAGAGCGGATTGATCGAATTTATGCCCATGCCATTTCGACGGGGTATCGGTTCTTTTCCTATGGCGATGCCTCGCTGTTGATCCCCTGACCGGATGCCCGATGCCCGGCCCCGGAGGGTTTCACACCCTCCGGACCTCCCGTGGAGTATTTCGCAAGGCGCAAGACCTTTGGGGGCGGCGGCCATAGGCCGATGGTCGCAAAAGTCGCGTGATCGGCGCGCGCCTGCGTGGTAAGTGCCAGCAGACACAGAGGGAAGCCCGCGATGCTGAAAGTTCTGGCCCAGACCTGGCCCTTGATGGTGGGGGTCATGCTGTTGATGGTTGGCAACGGGGTGCAGGGCACGCTCTTGGGCATCCGTGGCACGCTGGAGTCTTTTTCCACCTTTGAGATGTCGATCGTGATGTCGGCCTATTTTCTGGGCTTCCTGATCGGCTCGCGGCTTGCGCCGGCGATGATCCGCAATGTTGGCCATGTACGGGTGTTCGCAGCGCTTGGATCTTTGATCTCGGCGGTCTTGGTGCTTTATCCGATGCTGGTCGAATGGCAGGTCTGGGCCATCATGCGCGTGGTCATCGGCTTTGGCTTTGCGGGCATCTACATCACGGCGGAAAGCTGGCTGAACAACACCGTGACGAATGAGACGCGGGGGCAGGCGCTGTCGGCCTATATGATCGTGCAGATGCTGGGGATTGTCGCCAGTCAGGCGCTTTTGGGCTTTGGCGACCCGTTTGGGTATGAGCTGTTCTTGATCCCGTCCATCTTGGTGTCGCTGGCCTTTATGCCGATCCTTCTGGCCACCAGCCCCGCGCCAACCTTTGATGAATCGGCCCGTCTGGGGTTTCGGGAGTTGTTCAAGATCTCACCGGTGGGCTTTGTGGGCATGCTGATTTCGGGCGGCGTGTTCTCGGCGATGTTCGGCATGGCTTCGGTCTATGGCACGCTTTCCTTGATGAGCTTTCAGCAGATCGCGATGTTCACCACCGCGCTTTATGTCGGCGGGTTGATCTTTCAATACCCGGTCGGCTGGCTCTCAGACCGGATGGATCGGCGCACGATCATGCTATGGATGTCGGTCGCGGCGACGCTGGTGATGGCGGTGGCGGCTTTTGTCAAACTTCCGTTCGTGGCGCTGCTGGTCGTGGCGGCGATCTTGGGGGGCATCACCTATCCGATGTATTCGCTGATCATCGCCTATACCAATGACTATCTGCAGAAAGAGCAGATGGCTGCGGCCTCGGCCGGGTTGATCTTCCTCAACGGGTTTGGCGCAATCTTTGGGCCCTTGGTGACAGGATGGCTGATGGGCGTTGTCGGGCCGATGGGGTTCTTTTTGTTCATCGGCCTCCTTTATGCGCTGCATTCCGGTTACATCGTCTGGCGCATGTCGCGCCGCGCCGCGCCTGCGGTGGCGGGTGCGTATCGCGGGATGTCGCCAACGGCTTCGTCGGTGGCAGCGACGGCGGTTCTTGAGCGTGGGCAAGAGGGCTCAGGACGGTCGTGAAGCGGTTGCAAGCCGCGCCCGGGCCTGTCAGGCTGATCGGAGGGAGTGCTGCCGATGTCTGACCCGATTGAAGTGCTGGAGTTCTGGCTGGGCGAGGTGGGCCCAGAGGGCTGGTATGCCGGGGGCGAGGCGCTGGATGAGGAGTGCCGCGCGCGCTTTTTGGATCTGTGGCAGGCCGCGCATGAGGGCGGGCTGGAACACTGGGTCGGTGGCACTGTGGGCACGTTGGCCTATCTCGTGATCTGCGATCAATTGGCGCGCAACATGCACCGTGGCACCGACTTGGCCTTTGCCACGGATGCCCGCGCTTTGGCGGCGGCGCGGCAAGCGGTTGAGGCCGGTTGGGACATGGGCGCACCCGAGCCTGAGCGGCAGTTTTTCTACATGCCCTTTGAACATTCTGAAAATCCGGCAGATCAGGAGCTTGCTGTGCGTCTTTTGACGGAGCGTATGGCATCTGACCCCGATATGGCGCTGCATGCCCGTGCGCATCAGGCCATCATCGCGCGGTTTGGCCGGTTTCCTTTTCGCAACACGGCGCTTGGGCGGGATACAACGCCTGCAGAGGCGGAGTTTATGGCGTCCGGGGGCTATGCCGCGGAAGTGGGCCGGTTGCGCGCGAGCCATGCGCCTGATGCATAGAGGGTGGGCGGCAGGATTGTTGCTTGGCTGAATGAGATAGTTTAATGGCAAACTACTTTTCTGGGGGAGGGAAAGATGGCAGGCCAAAGCTTTGATGTTGTGGTGATTGGGGCGGGACCGGGGGGCTATGTGGCGGCCATTCGCGCGTCGCAGCTCGGCCAGAAGGTGGCGATCATCGAGCGCGAGAATTTGGGTGGCATCTGCCTTAACTGGGGCTGCATCCCGACCAAAGCCCTGTTGCGATCCGCCGAGGTGTTCCACTTGATGCACCGCGCCAAGGAATTCGGGCTGTCCGTGCAAGGTGCCTCGTATGACTTGAATGCCGTTGTGGCCCGTTCGCGCGCGGTGGCCAAGCAGCTTTCGGGTGGCATTGGCCATCTGATGAAGAAGAACAAAATCACCGTGTTCATGGGGGCGGCCACGCTGCCGAAGGCGGGGGTTGTTTCGGTGAAAACCGATAAGGGCGTTGAGGAGTTGACCGCCAAGGCGATCATTCTGGCCACCGGGGCGCGGGCGCGCGAATTGCCGGGGCTGGAAGCGGATGGCGATCTGGTTTGGACCTATCGCCATGCGCTGCAACCCAAGCGGATGCCGAAAAAGCTTTTGGTGATCGGATCGGGCGCGATTGGGATCGAGTTTGCCAGCTTCTTCAACACCTTGGGCGCGGACGTCACGGTGTGTGAGGTGATGGACCGTGTTTTGCCGGTGGAGGACGCCGAGATCAGCGCATTCGCCAAGAAGGCGTTTGTCAAACAGGGCATGAAGATCTTGGAAAAGACCACCGTCAAGAAGCTGGATCGTAAGCCGGGTGTGGGTGTGACCGCGCACTTGGAAGATGCGAAAGGCACTGTCACGGCTGAATTTGACACGGTTATCTCAGCGGTCGGCATTGTCGGGAATGTCGAAGGGCTGGGGCTGGAGGCGATTGGCGTCAAGATCGACCGCACCCATGTTGTGACCGATGAATTCTGCCGCACCGGGGTTCCCGGCCTTTATGCCATCGGCGATATCGCGGGTGCACCTTGGTTGGCTCACAAAGCCAGCCATGAGGGTGTGATGGTGGCCGAGTTGATCGCGGGCGGCCATCCGCACCCGATCAAGCCCGGCTCGATAGCGGGCTGCACCTATTGCCATCCGCAAGTGGCGTCCGTGGGCATGACCGAAGCAAAGGCCATTGAGGCGGGCCATCAGGTGAAGGTTGGCCGCTTCCCCTTTATCGGCAACGGCAAGGCGATTGCGATGGGTGAGACCGAGGGCATGGTGAAAACCGTGTTTGACGCCAAAACGGGTGAGCTTTTGGGCGCGCATATGGTGGGCGCCGAGGTGACCGAGATGATCCAAGGCTATGTCATTGGACGCAGCCTTGAGACCACCGAGGAAGACCTGATGAACACCGTCTTCCCGCATCCGACCATGTCCGAGATGATGCATGAGGCGGTGCTCGACGCCTATGGTCGGGCCTTGCATATCTAGTCGGTATCGACTTTTGTGGCACAAATCGGGGGGCTGACCGCCCCCCGTTTCAGTTTCTGGCCAAAGGATCTGCCAATGCGCGCCGCTCTGACGATTTTCGCGATCTGGGCGGCGGGTCTTGGGGCGGCCGCCCAGTTTGGCAAGATGTCGGTGGCCTATCCTGCGCTGGAACAGGTTTATGCCGCTCAGGCCGGGATTGGCATTGGGGTCATGCTGTCCATAGTTGGCACAGTCGGGCTGATCCTTGGCACCACGTCGGGCCTGTGGGTGGCGCGGATCGGGCCGCGGCGTGCCATGGTGGCGGCGCTTTTGCTCGGGGCTTTGGTCAGCGCCGTGCAGATGAGTTTTCCGCCCTATCCGCTGATGTTGGCCAGCCGCGTTTTGGAAGGCTTGTCGCATCTGGCCATTGTGGTGGTCGGGCCAACGGCGATTGCCGGGCTTGCAGGCGGGCGCGGGCAGGGGGCGGCGATGACGCTGTGGTCATCCTTTTTTGGGGTGGCCTATGCGGTGTTGTTCTGGATCGGACCGCAGATTTTGGGCGCACAGGGGCCGGGGTATCTGTTCGGCCTGCACGCGGGCTGGATGGCGGCTTTGGCGGCGATTTTGTGGCTTTTGATGCCCGCTGACCCAGGTGTTGAGATTGTGGCTCAGCGACCTTCGCTCTTGTCAGAGCATCGGGCGATTTACGCGTCACCTTTCCTTGCTGCCCCTGCCATGGGTTTTGCGTGCTATGCGGTCACCTATGTCGCGGTTTTGACGCTTTTGCCTGCGCAAATGGGGGAACTGGGCGGGTTCATCGGTGTTGCCATGCCGCTTGTCTCCATTGCGGTTTCCTTGACGCTGGGGGTCTGGCTCTTGGGCCATCTGCAGGCCGTGGCATTGGTGGAAGCAGGATTTGTTGCGGCGATGATCGCTGCGGTGGGGCTTTGGGCATTTTGGGCCCAACCGACCGCCGTTCTATTCGCTTTGGCGGTCGCTGCCGCTCTGGGCATCGTGCAAGGGGCTAGCTTTGCGGCATTGGCCGAGTTGAACCCAAGCCCCGAGGACCGTGCAAAGGCGGCTGGGGCCATCGCTCAACTGGGCAATCTTGGCACCACAACCGGCACACCCATGCTGGTTTGGGCCATGGAAAAGGCCGGTCAAACCGGCCTTGCCCTGTTCCTTGTCGGGTTTTCGGCGCTGGGGGTCGCCCTTCACAGGCTGCAAGCGCAGAGGCGAAGTTAGCGCTGAACCGCGCCTCCGGCGCTGACCCAATCGCCAAAACCGCCGATGTTGTGCACGCTGTATCCCAGCCGCTCCAACACCTGCGCCGCTTGACCGGCGCGCCCGCCCACAGCGCAGAACACTGCGACGGGTTTGGCCTGGTCCAGCCGCTTGTCGTGGTCGGGGCCTTGCGGGTTGGCCTTCAGCGGCACCATCGACAGCGGAATATGCACGCCCCCTTTGGCCGTGCCAGAGGCGGCGACTTCGCCCGCCTCGCGCACATCCAAAAGCGTGACCTCGCCTTTGGCGGCCATGGCAACGGCGTCGGCGGCGGTCAGGCGTTTGGCGGACGAGCCGCCGAAGAGATTGAACATGATGTATCCTTTCCGTGGATTTGGTTGAGATATATTCAATGTATGGAATTTGTAAAGCCCCTATGAAGAGAATTCCTGCTTAGGTGCTCATGTTCACTTAATGTTCACATTTTCCGGTTGGAAACCAAGTGATTCCGGCCTAACTCTAGCGCTCAGAGCAGAGGTGGTTCATGGCCGAACAGAAGTTCATTGAGGTGCGCGGCGCGCGCGAGCACAACCTCAAAGGTGTGGATGTCAAGATTCCGCGCGACCAGTTGGTGGTGATCACCGGGCTGTCCGGGTCGGGCAAATCCAGCCTCGCCTTTGACACCATCTATGCCGAGGGCCAGCGCCGGTATGTCGAAAGCCTGTCGGCCTATGCCCGGCAATTCCTTGATATGATGGGAAAACCGGATGTGGACCACATCTCGGGCCTGTCGCCAGCCATTTCCATCGAACAGAAAACCACCTCGAAGAATCCGCGCTCGACCGTTGGCACGGTCACCGAGATTTATGACTATCTGCGCCTGCTCTTTGCCCGCGTTGGCACGCCCTATTCGCCCGCCACTGGCCTGCCCATCACCGCCATGCAGGTGCAGGACATGGTCGATGCGGTGATGGCGATGGAAGAGGGGACGCGCGCCTATCTGCTGGCGCCCATCGTTCGGGATCGGAAGGGCGAGTACAAGAAAGAGTTTCTGGATCTGCGCAAGCAGGGCTTTCAGCGGGTGAAGGTGAACGGCCAGTTCTACGAATTGGAAGAACCGCCGGTTCTGGACAAGAAGTTTCGTCACAACATCGACGTGGTGGTTGACCGCATCGTGGTGCGTGAAGGGCTAGAGACGCGGCTGGCCGACAGCTTCCGCACCGCTTTGAACCTTGCCGATGGAATCGCGGTGATTGAAACCGCGCCAAGCGAGGGCGAGGGGCTCCGCACCACCTATTCCGAGAAATTCGCCTGCCCGGTGTCGGGCTTTACCATCGCCGAGATCGAGCCGCGCCTGTTTTCGTTCAACGCCCCCTTTGGTGCCTGCCCGGTCTGCGACGGCCTTGGGATGGAGTTGTTTTTCGACGAGCGCCTTGTGGTTCCCGATCAGGGCCTGACCTTGATGCAAGGGGCCATCGCGCCTTGGGCCAAATCGAAAAGCCCCTATTTCACCCAGACCATCGACGCCATGTCCAAGCACTATGGCTTTGATAAGAAAGCCAAATGGAAGGACCTTCCAGAGAAGGTGAAGGATCTTTTCCTGCATGGGTCTGGCGGTGAGGAGATCGCGTTCCGCTATGATGAGGGGGGCCGCATCTATCAGGTGTCCCGCGTGTTTGAAGGGGTGATCCCGAACATGGAACGGCGCTACCGCGAAACCGACAGCGCTTGGAGCCGCGAGGAGATGGAGCGGTTCCAGAACAACCGGCCTTGCGGGGCCTGTTCGGGCTATCGCCTGCGTCCAGAGGCGCTGGCGGTGAAGATTGCCGACCTGCATGTGGGGCAGGTGGTTAAGATGTCGATCCAAGAGGCGTTTGACTGGATTGCGACGGTGCCCGCCAGCCTGTCCAACCAGAAAAACGAAATCGCCCGGGCCATTCTGAAGGAAATCCGCGAACGGTTGGGGTTCTTGGTGAATGTGGGCCTGAATTACCTGACGCTCAGCCGTAATGCCGGCACGCTGTCGGGTGGGGAAAGCCAGCGCATCCGGCTCGCCAGCCAGATCGGCAGCGGGCTGACCGGGGTGCTTTATGTGCTGGATGAACCCTCGATCGGGTTGCACCAACGCGACAATGACCGCCTGCTGACCACGCTGAAAAACCTGCGCGATCAAGGCAATACGGTTCTGGTGGTGGAGCATGACGAAGACGCGATCCGCGAGGCGGATTATGTCTTTGACATGGGGCCGGGGGCTGGCGTGCATGGCGGGATGGTCGTGTCGCATGGCACGCCGGATGAGGTCGCCAAGGACCCGGCCAGCCTGACGGGGCAATACCTGTCGGGCAGTCGTGAAATCGCGGTACCCAAGGTCCGGCGCAAGGGGAACGGCAAAAAGCTGACGGTGGTGGGTGCCACCGGCAACAACCTGAAAAACGTGACGGCTGAATTTCCCTTGGGCAAGTTTGTCTGCGTCACGGGCGTCTCGGGCGGCGGCAAATCGACCCTGACGATTGAAACCCTGTTCAAAACCGCCGCGACCAAGCTGAACGGCGCGCATGAAACGCCCTCACCTTGCGAGACGATCAAGGGGTTTGAGCATCTGGACAAGGTGATCGACATTGACCAGCGCGCCATCGGGCGCACGCCGCGGTCAAACCCCGCGACCTACACCGGGGCCTTCACCCCGATCCGCGATTGGTTTTCGGGTCTGCCCGAAGCCAAAGCGCGCGGCTATCAGGCCGGGCGGTTCTCGTTCAACGTCAAGGGCGGGCGCTGCGAAGCCTGTCAGGGCGACGGTGTCATCAAGATCGAGATGCACTTCCTGCCGGATGTTTATGTCACCTGCGAGACCTGCAAGGGCCAGCGCTACAACCGTGAAACTTTGGAAATTAAGTTCAAAAACAAGAGCATTGCTGATGTTCTTGACATGACGTGCGAAGATGCCCGCGAGTTTTTCCAAGCCGTCCCCAGCATCCGTGAGAAGATGGATGCGCTGTGCGAGGTTGGGCTTGGCTACATCAAGGTCGGCCAACAGGCCACGACGCTGTCGGGCGGTGAAGCGCAGCGGGTGAAGCTGTCGAAAGAGCTGTCGCGCCGGGCGACGGGGCGGACGCTTTACATTCTGGATGAGCCTACGACAGGCCTGCATTTCGAGGATGTGCGCAAGCTGTTGGAAGTGCTGCATTCCTTGGTCGATCAGGGCAATACGGTTGTGGTTATCGAGCACAATCTCGATGTCATCAAGACCGCCGACTGGATCATCGACATTGGCCCTGAGGGCGGCGATGGCGGCGGGGAGATTGTGGCCACCGGCACACCCGAGGAGGTCGCCAAGGTCGAGGCAAGTCACACAGGACGCTATCTGAAGGACATGCTGCGCCCGCGCCGGCAAGCAGCGGAATAGGGGCGGCCGAGTACCGCCCCTGATCCTTCACCAAAAACTCAGGCTTTCTTCATTGCGCAGGTGTTGATGCCCAAAATGGAATAGACTGGGCACGACCCCATAAGGCCCGTGGCCAAGGGCACGATGCCGATCAGCTTGGCATAGTGCCAAAAGCCTTCGCCTTGGCCCATGAAGAACCACAGCAATAGGCCAAGCCCCACAATAACCCGCAACGCGCGGTCGACGGTTCCTTCGTTGGTCTTGAACATAACACTCTCCTGATTGGTCAGGCCGGATCTCGTCCGGTCATGCATCAAAACTACCTGATTCTGTGCATCCGGTCTGTGATCTGGTCACAGGTTTGACAAGAGAGCAGAAAAATTCCCCCTCATGGCGCAAGGCTTGCCGCCCGCTTCAGCGCGCCCGAGTCCAAGAGCCTTACGGTACCACGGTCGGTTGCCACCCAGCCCGCGCGTTGAAAGGCGTCAAGACGGCGCGTGACCACTTCCCGCGCCGATCCAATGCGCGCTGCCAATTCGGCCTGCGTTGCGTGCACCAAATTGCCCTCGGACATGTCAAGAAGGGCGGCGGCCAAGCGGCTTTCAATACTGGCAAAGGCCACTTGTTCCAAAAGCCGCGTGACATCTTGCATGCGCCGTCCAAGGGCGGTCATCACAAAGCTGCGAAAGCCGGGTTCGGTGTCGATCAGTTGCAAGAACATTGCGCGCGGGATCATCACCACCCGCGCGTCTGTTGCCACCAGCGCCTCGCCGGAATAGGGCTCGCCCGCCATCAGCCCCAAGGTGGTTTGCACGCAAGATTGCCCCGGTTCGACCGCATAAAGCAGGATCTCGCGCCCTGATGGGCCGGTCAGATGCACCTCAATCCGGCCTGAGAGCACCATCACAAAGCCCTGAGCTGCATCGCCGGGGCGAAACAAGACAGCACCTTTTACGACGGTTTGTTCGGGAAGGGACAGCAAACGCCGGCGCACGGGCGCCGAGATCGGGTCGATCGTGTCAATCCAGCTCATCTGTTGCGCGCAGAGCCCTGACTCAAATCACACAACCGCCGCTCTGGAAGGCCAAGAATTTCAAGCGCATCAGCCTCGGTCTGAGCGATGCGGGCAATGCCCTCCGGAATCTCCAAAATCGCCCGCGCTGCGGCAGCGCTGATCTGCCGCGACAGCGCATGGGGCGCGAGGCAGACCACCAGACGCTCCGTTCCTCGGTGCCATAGATAATCGGGCAAGCGCGCCATGGCCTGCAAAATCTTCACGTAATCCGTCTCGTGACCGGTGACTGCGGGCAGGTCGATCAACAAAGGTTGCGTCGGGCGCGCTTCGGGGTGGCGGGCATAGGCTGCGGCAGCACTCAAGCAATCCTGCATCAGCACCCGGCCGGTAAGCTTGGCCAGGACGACACCTCGGTCATGGAGTATCTGAAAGGATATCGACATACTCAAAAGATAATATGAATATCCAAAGTTTGGCAAGATGTCTTGAGCGTCTAATGCGCTTCGGTGCCAATCTGTGCGGCTTGGCGTCTGGGCGACATGAAAACGCGCGCCGGAAAGGTCCGGCGCGCGACAAGGTGGGCTTTGGCCCGCCTGAGGTTAAGTCGTGCTTAGTCCATCGCTTTGAAGTTAAAGCTGGCACCTTCCTTGATGCCCGAGAACCAGCGCGCGGTGACGGTCTTGGTCTTGGTGTAGAAGCGGAAGGCGTCGGGACCATACTGGTTCAAATCGCCAAAGGCCGACTTCTTCCAGCCGCCGAAGGAGTAATAAGACAGCGGCACCGGGATGGGGAAGTTGATGCCCACCATGCCCACATTGACGCGGGATGCGAAATCGCGCGCTGTGTCGCCGTCGGCGGTGAAGATCGCCGTGCCATTGCCGTATTCGTTGTCGATCACCAGTTTCAGCGCGTCTTCATAGGTGGCTTTGCGGACGGTCGACAGCACCGGGCCGAAGATCTCTTGCTTATAGATCTCCATGTCGGGCGTGACGTTGTCAAAGAGCGACGGGCCCACGAAGAAGCCGTTCTCATAGCCTTGGATTTTGATCCCCCGGCCATCGATGACCAGCTTCGCGCCCTGATCCACGCCCGAACCGATCAGCCCGTTGATCCGGTCGCGCGCCTGCGCGGTGATCACCGGGCCAAAGTCCACGTCTTCGCCCGCGGTGTAGGGGCCAACTTTCAGCTTTTCGATCCGCGGGATCAGCTTTTCAATCAGCTTATCCGCGGTTTTCTCGCCCACGGGAACGGCAACCGAAATCGCCATGCAGCGTTCGCCTGCCGCGCCAAAGCCCGCGCCCACCAGCGCGTCGGCGGCCTTATCAAGGTCGGCGTCGGGCATGATGATCATGTGGTTCTTGGCACCGCCAAAGCACTGCGCGCGCTTGCCGTTCGCGGCCGCACGGCCATAGATATACTGCGCGATCGGGGTCGATCCGACAAAGCCCACGCCTTGGATGGTCTCGTTGTCCAAGATGCCATCAACGATTTCCTTGTCGCCGTTCACCACCTGCAACACGCCATCCGGCAGCCCGGCTTCTTTCAGAAGTTCAGCGAGGAAGAGCGAGGTCGAAGGCACCCGCTCGGACGGCTTCAGGATCATGGCGTTGCCGCTGGCCAGTGCCGGGCCCATTTTCCACAAGGGAATCATGGCGGGGAAGTTGAAGGGCGTGATGCCCGCCACAACGCCCAACGCCTGACGCATGGCATAGATGTCAATGCCGGGACCCGCGTTGTCGGTCATCTCGCCCTTTAGGAACGCCGGGGCGCCCATGCAGACCTCGATCACCTCAAGACCGCGCTGCACATCGCCGCGCGCATCGGGCAGGGTCTTGCCGTGTTCGCGCGACACCAGCTCGGCCAGCTTTTCCATGTGCTGATTGATGAGCGCGCCAAAGGCCATCATCACGCGGGCGCGGCGCTGGGGGTTGGTCGCGGCCCAGCCGATTTGTGCCTTGGCGGCGTCGGCAATGGCAGAGTTCAACTCAGCCACCGTGGCAAGTGCGACGCGCGCCTGAACTTCGCCGGTGGCGGGGTTCATGATGTCGGCAAAGCGGCCCGAAGTGCCTGCAACCAGCTTGCCGTTGATCCAGTGACCGATCTCTTTCATGGGATTTCCTCCTGATGCTTTGCGCCACAATAGTCTTGCGAAAATGCTGTGAAAAGCGGCAAGGTGGCAAATGTGTTTTGCATTATTGCAGGATGGGGCGGATGGATTGGGACGATCTGCGCGTCTTTCTGGCGGTCGCGCGCCGCGAAAGCCTGTCGGCGGCGGGCAAGGCTTTGCGGATCGATCCGGCCACGGTCGGCCGTCGCATTTCGCGGCTTGAGGACAGTTTGGGGGCGCGGCTGTTTGTGAAAAGCCCGCAAGGCTATGCGCTGACGGAAACGGGCGCACGTTTGGTGCCGCGGGCCGAGGCGGCCGAGGCGGCGTTGCGTGGCTTGGACGAGGCGGCCGAGACGCCCGAGGGTTTGACAGGGCAGATCCGGCTGGGCGCGCCTGACGGCTGTGCCAATTATCTCTTGCCGCAGGTCCTTGCACAGATGTGCGATCGCCATCCGGGGCTTGAGGTGCAATTGGTCGCCTTGCCGCGGGTGTTCAACCTGTCCAAGCGCGAAGCCGACATGGCGATTGGCGTCTCACGTCCCGAGGCGGGGCGGTTGGTGGTGCAAAAGCTGACCGATTACCGGCTGCACCTTGCGGCCAGCCGGCACTATCTGGCCGCGCATCCCCCGATTGCCAGCCGGGGTGATCTCAAGGCGCATCGGCTGGTGGGCTATATCCCTGACATGATCTTTGACAAGGAGTTGGACTATCTGGCCGAGCTTGGTCTTGCCGCGCCGCCTTTGGCGTCAAATTCGGTGTCGGTGCAGTTGAACTTTCTGCGCGCCGGGGCAGGGGTCGGGGTGGTTCATGGCTTTGCACTGCCCGCCGCGCCTGATTTGCAGCGAATCTTGCCGGATGACATCAGCCTGACCCGGTCCTTCTGGCTGATCCGCCACGCTGATGATGCCCGCGTGCCAAGGCTGACCCGCTTTGCCGAAGATCTGGTGCGCCTGTGCCGGGCCGAGATGGCGCGGCTTGAAGCCGTGTGACGGTACCCAGCCTTTGAAATATAGGGGCTGTGGCGTTCAGGGCGCATGAAAACCTTGACAGAATCCGGGGACGGCGCAACGCTGTGACGGACAACTAGGGAGGTACCTATGCTTGTCAGCCACATCCTAAAATCGAAAGGGTCTGAAGGGGTCGTCACCACGCCGCCGGGTGTCTCGGTGGCGCAGGCGGCCGAAATCTTGTCGTCCCGCAAGATCGGCGCGCTGGTCATTTCCAAAGATGGCAAGACGCTCGGCGGTATCGTGTCCGAGCGCGATATCGTGCGCGAGATTGGTCGGCGCGGGTCCGCCTGCCTCAATGACACCGTGGACAGCATCATGACTGCGCGGGTGGTCACCTGTGCCTTAACCGATCAGACCGATGCAGTTTTGCAGAAAATGACCGATGGGCGGTTTCGTCATATCCCGGTGGTCGAGGGCACCCAACTGATCGGGTTGATCTCTATCGGTGATGTGGTCAAGGCGCGGTTGTCGGAACTCGCCATGGAAAAAGACGCGCTGGAAGGCATGATCAAGGGCTTCTGAACGAAGGGGCGCCGCGATTAAGGGCTTGCGCGGGCGGGCGCAATATTGTTGCGTGTGCGCGCAAGGCTTTGGGAGACGTCATGCGCATCGGTCTATACCCCGGAACATTCGATCCGATCACCCTTGGCCATACTGACATCATCCAGCGGGCGCTGGCCTTGGTGGATCGTCTGGTCATTGGGGTGGCTATCAACCGCGACAAAGGGCCGATGTTCAGCCTGGAAGAGCGCGTGGCGATGGTTCAGGCTGAATGCGCGCCCATCACGGCCAAGTTCGGCGGTGAGATTGTGGTGCACCCTTTTGAGAACCTCTTGATCGATTGCGCGCGAGATGTGGGCGCCGGTGTCATCATCCGCGGTCTGCGCGCGGTGGCTGATTTCGAATATGAATTCCAGATGGTCGGCATGAACCGTGCGATGGATTCCAGCATCGAGACGGTGTTCTTGATGGCCGATGCGCGCCGGCAGGCGATTGCGTCCAAGCTGGTGAAGGAAATCGCACGGCTTGGCGGCGATGTGTCGAAATTCGTCCCGCCGGCGGTGGAGGCGGCGCTGAAGGCGCGGCTTCCGCGTGGCTAGCTTGACCAATCCCGTGGCCTCTGGCATTCGCCTGAGCCAGATAAGGGATTTGATCACATGAACCTCTTCGCCGAAATCCGCACGCTCGTCGTCGACACTCTGGCCCAGATGGCAGCCGAGGGCAGCTTGCCCGCGGGCCTTGATCTTTCGGCCGTCGCGGTTGAACCGCCGCGCGATCCGGCCCATGGCGACATGGCGACCAATGCCGCGATGGTGCTGGCAAAGCCTGCCGGGATGCAGCCCCGCGCGATTGCCGATGCACTTGCGGCACATCTGGCGAAAGATGCGCGCATCACCTCTGCCGAGGTGGCGGGACCGGGCTTTTTGAACCTAAGGCTGGCCGCGTCTTTGTGGCAGCGCGTTGTGAAGGATGCGCTGCAAGCGGGCCAATCCTATTGGAAATCTGCGCTGGGGCAGGGGCAGCGGGTGAACGTTGAGTTTGTCTCAGCCAACCCGACGGGTCCCATGCATGTGGGCCATGTGCGCGGCGCTGTGGTGGGCGATGCGCTGTCCAATCTGCTGGCCTTTGCCGGCTGGAATGTGACGCGCGAATATTACATCAACGACGGCGGCGCGCAGGTCGATGTGCTGGCGCGGTCGGCCTATGAGCGCTACCGCGAGGCCAATGGGCTGGAGCCGGAGATTCGCGAAGGGCTTTATCCCGGCGATTACCTGATTCCCGTTGGTGAGGCGCTAAAGGCAAAATACGGGGCCAGCCTTTTGGATCAGCCCGAAGAGGTCTGGCTGCAGGATCTACGCAGCTTTGCCACCGAGCTGATGATGGAAGAAATCCGGTCCGATCTGCGCGTCTTGGGCGTGGAGATGGACGTCTTTTCATCCGAAAAGGCGCTTTATGGCACCGGAGAGATCGAGGCGGCGATTGAAACGCTGCGCGGCATGGACCTGATCTATGAGGGCGTGCTGGAGCCGCCGAAGGGCAAAGAGCCGGATGACTGGGAACCTCGCGTGCAAACGCTGTTCCGCTCAACCGCGCATGGCGATGACGTCGATCGTCCAGTGAAAAAGTCGGACGGGTCCTGGACCTATTTCGCGCCCGACATTGCGTACCATTACAACAAGGTCCGGCGCGGGTTTGATGCGCTTATCGATATTTTCGGCGCCGACCATGGCGGCTATGTCAAGCGGATGAAGGCGGCCGTGTCGGCCCTGTCGGATGGCAAAGTTCCCTTGGATATCAAGCTCATCCAACTTGTAAAGCTGTACAAGAACGGCGAGCCTTTCAAGATGTCGAAACGGGCGGGCACCTTCGTGACCCTGCGCGATGTGGTGGAAGAGGCCGGGGCAGATGTCACCCGGTTCATCATGCTGACGCGCAAGAATGACGTGGCCTTGGACTTTGACTTTGCCAAGGTGCTGGAGCAGTCGAAAGACAATCCGGTGTTCTATGTGCAATACGCCAATGCCCGTATCAACTCGGTCATGCGCAAGGCGCGTGAGGCAGGAATTGCTTG
>JACCDI011424661.1_pt1 | contig 21678 bp, 20 predicted proteins | sample 7442791 | NCBI WGS metagenome assembly JACCDI01 (sample SAMN15323434, study PRJNA562643) | freshwater metagenome | isolation source: river surface water | place: USA:Blue River Watershed | collected 2017-08-15
ATCCGGCAACTAGTTTAACAGTAACACAAACCGATTACTTTAGCGACAATGCTACACTTACCATCGATGTAACAGGAGGCAATGGAACATTATTGTATCAATTGGATGCGGGGATGTTACAAGAATCCAATGTATTTACAGGTGTAAGTGGTGGACCACACACTATTACGGTAGTTGACACACAAGGATGTACTTATCTTAATCAAGAAGTATTGATTATTGATTATCCAAGATATTTTACACCAAATGGAGATGGACACAACGATACGTGGAACATTTTAGGCTTAAACCAACCCGATGCAAAATTGTTTATTTTTGATCGAAATGGAAAGTTGATCAAACAAATCATACCAACACCAAACAGTGAAGGATGGGATGGAACCTATAATAATGCATTATTACCATCTACCGATTATTGGTTTACCTTAGATTACACCGAAAATGGTGCCGCAAAACAATTTAAAGCACATTTTTCGTTGAAACGATAACTAAATGAGAGGTTTAACCTCTCATTTATTTTTTTATGCCGAATTCACAAAATACTTTCCTTCTTTCTGAAAAATTCGTAATTTTACATCAAACATCACGAATACTATTATGGAAACGCATTTTGAAAGCAATCCGCTGATTGAACGATTACCCAATCATTTAAAACAATTTATCAAACCACAAGTTTATGAAGATTATACGCCAATAAATCAAGCGGTATGGCGCTATGTGATGCGCAAGAATGTAGATTACCTTTCAAAAGTAGCCCACAATTCCTACCTAGAAGGTCTCGAAAAGACAGGCTTAGAAATTGACAACATTCCGAATATGTATGGAATGAATCGCATATTGAAAGCGATTGGTTGGGCGGCAGTAGCAGTTGATGGTTTTATACCTCCTAATGCATTTATGGAATTTCAAGCTTATAATGTATTAGTAATTGCGTGTGACATTCGCCAACTAGAACATATTGAATACACTCCTGCACCCGATATTATTCATGAAGGTGCTGGCCATGCTCCCATAATTGCTAATCCTGAATACGCAGAATATTTAAGACGTTTTGGAGAAATTGGTTGTAAGGCCATATCCTCAGCTAGGGATTACGAATTGTATGAAGCCATTCGATTGTTATCTATTTTAAAAGAAGCTGAAGGAACTCCAGAAGCCGACATTAAAAAAGCAGAAGAGCAAGTTGATTACTTACAAAATAACATGGGAGAATTATCTGAGATGTCTCGCATTAGAAACTTACATTGGTGGACTGTAGAATATGGATTAATTGGGACTATTGACAATCCGAAAATTTATGGTGCTGGCCTTCTTTCCTCCATTGGAGAAAGCGCTTGGTGCATGACCGATAATGTAAAGAAAATACCTTACGATATTTCGGCAGCAGATACCAGTTTTGACATAACTAAACCCCAACCTCAATTATATGTTACACCCGATTTTGCCCATTTAAGTCAGGTTTTAGAAGAATTTGCAAGCAAAATGGCGTTGCGAACAGGTGGTCTATCAGGAATAAAAAAATTAATTCAATCAAAATCACTAGGGACCATCGAATTGAGTACAGGATTGCAGATTTCAGGTACTTTTTCAAACGTAATCGAAGAAGATGGAAAACCGGTTTACATTCAAACAACCGGAAAAACAGCACTCTCCTATCGTGAAAAAGAATTGGTTGGACACGGTACTGAATACCATGCCGAAGGATATGGATCCCCCATTGGAAAACTCAAAGGCATTAATTTAGCCATTGAAGAAATGAGTCCGAGAGACTTAAATGCCTATGCCATTTATGAAGGCGAAAAAGTCACCCTAGAATTTGAAGGAAATGTTACGGTAAGTGGAGAAATCATCACCGGTTCTCGAAATTTACAAGGCGAAATATTAATCATAAAATTTAAAAACTGTACGGTAACACATAACGACGCCATATTATTTCAACCCGAATGGGGCATTTACGATATGGCTGTGGGGAAAAAAGTAATTGCTGCTTTTTCTGGCCCTGCCGATGCAACCAGTTTTGATTTGATCAACCATGTTCCCGCATCACAAACGATTAAACAAAAAAAGTCGCTTGAAAGAGCCGAATTAGAAAAATTGTACGCCACTGTTCGAAACCTACGCGAAAAAAACACATCGGATACCACTTTAGCATCGGTATTTGAATCCGTGGTAGCAAATCATCCGAATGATTGGTTACTGTCTGTTGAAATAGTAGAATTGGCCCACAAAATAAATGACATGACTTTAGAAAACAAAGTAATTGATCATTTAGAAAACATAAAGATCAAACGTCCCGAAATCGCTCATTTAATTACCAATGGATTGGAATTACTAGTTGAAAATTCCCCTGCGACACTTTAGTAACTTTTGTTACTGAACGCAATAAAAAACGAATCTATCTTTGTAAAAAAAAACGTATGGGATTATTAGATTTTTTAGGAATAGGAAACAAAGCAAACGACGTCCAAGACTATGTTCAAAAGGGAGCAATTATTTTAGATGTAAGAACACCCGATGAATTTAATGAAGGACACATTAAAGGTTCAAAAAATATTGCCTTACAAATAATAAATGGTAATATTGAAACCATCAAAAAATGGAACAAACCAATTATCGCTTGTTGTCGCTCTGGAATGCGAAGTGCACAAGCTACTTCCATCTTAAAGCAACACGGTATTGACTGCATCAATGGCGGTGGCTGGACAAGTTTAGAAAATAAATTATAAAGAAAATCCCGAATAAATTCGGGATTTTCTTTATTTAAATGGATGGCGTTGTTGCCATTGTGATTTAGGTTCGAGTTGTTTGAAAATTATTTCCATGAACCGATTGATCCATGGATGGGTGTGATAAATAAAACCCGACATTTGAACGGGTATCGCACCAACCGAACTTTTGATCTCTAGTGCTGTTCGACCAAAAATAATGCGATTGAATCCATTTTCTATGCCATATTTAGTCATATTGTACAACATGTTTAAATACAGCATATTTTCTTTTTGTATGGTCTCATCATATCCTAAAAAATAAGTTTCAAGTGTTTCTTCATTCAACAACAAGGTATGGAAACCGACTAACTTATCAGCGCTATAATATCCAAAAATCTGAAAACGATTACCGCATTGTCCTTTCAAGGTTGAAAAATGATCCTTTGACAAGAAAAACGTATTAAAGGGCGCATTTTTTGCCACATAATGATATAAAGAGTAAAGAGCATCTTCTTGCGCTAATACATCTTCGTAGCTGAGGTTTTTTACTTGAATCCCCTCAAATTTCTTTCGTGCCCGTTTGAATTGATCCCTATATTTTTTTGACAAAGCTGCGGTATAATTTTCTTCCGTAGTCCAATTTTCATTTCGATACAAAATCATGTTGGGCTGGGCAGTAAATTCATACATACTGCTAAAATCATACGCTCTTAATTTGACTGCACAATTTTGATAAAAATCCTTAAAAGAAACCAAGTGAATGGCGACTCCTTTTTTCTTGAAATATGAAATGATCTCATCGGCACTTTGTAATAATATTTCACTAATACACTTAAAATCAATTTCTTTAGAAAATACATAACCGTTTTGACCAGTTATCATATTGTTTCCCAAAAATAGGGTGTGTGAAGCAAAATTTTTGAAGATATAATTGCGAATCATTGTTTTGATGCACTTATCACGTTCTCCGAAGGATTCCAACACATTTAAATCGAGATATTGAGCCAAAGCAACACCTATTAATTCAGACGCTTCAAAAATACCAATATAAAAACACTGCATATTTGTAGGTGCAGATCGTTCCAAAACCGACAAATAAGGGGTTTGCAGAAACACATTTTGTTGTGCTACACGATCCCATTGCAAAGGCAATGCAGCAGTAGAATTGAATATTTTAAAAGTGATATTATCCAAATTGAAAAAATAAATCGCACCACAAATGTAGTGCGATTCCCTTCTAATTAAATGTTAAATTATTTCCAACCACAAATGATGGCTCCCATGATCGTCATAACGACAATCCAATATCCAGCAGTTATGGCGGCATATTTAAACGATTTTTGTTCGAATAAGCAGTTCGTTGCAATGACTGGCAATGCTACAAAAAAGCCAATCATAGAGCCGTGTAACGCACCGTGTTGATAGGTTCTAAAGACATTACCGTAATCTGCTAAAAAAGCCAAATACGATGGCAAAGCTTTCTCAACTTCTGAAGGTCCACCAATCATTCCCAATGCACCAAATTGATGGATTACGAATGTAGGCATGATGAAGGCTAACATAAATGAAAAAATAATAGTGAGTCCAAAGACCTTCAGCATACTACTCTGTCTGGCTTTTTCTTCCGTCATTCCGGTTTCACGCATCCAAATGGTGCCAAATACTTTTGGATTGTACCAGATAAATCCGACAACAAGACTTGTAAAAGAGGCGGCTAAAATTGCAGGAAAATTAATTAGTTCCATAATACTATAGTTTTTGATTAGTTACTCAAAAATACTAAAATTATCTAAATACGGTCATGGCCGGAACCGATTTATGATCAAAATCCCAAAGGGCTTGATTTTCCCAAGACGAACCATTTGAAGCCTGACTTCCTCTAAAAGCAATCCATTCGGCACCCCAATAACAAAAACCAATACCGTTTGGTGCTTGTTGAACAGTAGTCTTTATTTGTTGCAGAAAGTTTTTTTGTCCGTCAAAAGTTGCTGGATAATTGGGATGCAGTTGATTCATTAGACCGATCACATTATTGGTCCAATCGTCCCAACCCAAAGTAAAAGGATACGAAGTCTCTGCAATCAATGTTTTTTTGGCATATGTTTGCCCCAAGGAAGTTAGTGTTTGTTGTAAAACGCTTAAATCTGTGCCGTGCCACACCGGATAATAAGACAAGCCGATATAATCATAATCAATTGCCGTTGTTTTGGAAAAAAACCATGAAGATCCTTGAATTCCTGCATAATGCAACATGATTTTTGTCGACGGACTTTGGGTTCGAATGATATTACTTGCACTGGTTAATAGGGCGAGAAATTGGGACTCATTATTGGTTAGATTCCCTTCCGGAAAGACGAAACCATTGTTGATTTCGTTTCCAATTTGAAAAATGTCGGGACGAATTTGAGTGACTATTTGAGTAGTATACTGCTCAAATTGAATTTTTAATTGCGGAAAAGATAGGTTGTTCCAAGCCGACGGTTTTAGTTGTTGTCCGGGATCGGCCCAAGTGTCAGAATAATGCACCGTTAGCCACACTTTCATTCCTAAACTTTTTACGCGTTGCGCTAAGAGTTTGACTTCATTAAATCCCGAGTGTTGGTCTGATGGTGAATGCCAAAGGCGAATGCGTATGGTATTGCAACCAGAAGCCTTGAGCGTGCGCAGTGCATCTTCGGCAACCCTTTGGTTGTTGTAAAAGATGGTTCCTTCCGATTCTATCAAAGGCAAATAGGACATATCAGCGGCTTTAATAAACGGTATTTTTTTAGCGGTTTCTTCCTCTTTTGAACAAGAAACCATTACAAAAAAGAACACTATCAATACGAATTTCAATCTGCTTCTCATTTCGTAAAGATACTAAAAAAACTAATTTTCGCCAGCCACTAATTTGGTAGCACTGCGGTATAAAAATTCATTATAAATGTGTCTTCTGGCAAAACGGCTAGGCGATTCGGCATTGACCATTTTAATATAGGTCACTTTAGGCACACTAAAATATTCATAATTACTACCGTCTAAAAACGAAATATACAACACCCCATTATCCATATAAAAATCTTGAATATTGACCGTAGTAGTAGTTTTTAAATAAATTTCTTTGTTTTTTTCTTGTGTTTCAGGAGCAATACTGACTAAGAAATGATACGCTTCAATAATATTTTTACTACGCTCTTCTGCTGCTAAGCGTTCCACAGGATCTGAAATAGTATCGGGATGATCTTCCTTCATACTGTTTCTATAAATGGTTTTCAACTCTTTTAAAGTTGCTGTTTTGGTAACGTTGAGTAATTTTCGATACTCAGCAATTTTTTTTGGATTCATAGTTAAAAAATAAAAAAGCCACTCTTTTGGAATGGCTTAATTTAGTAGCGGGAACAGGACTCGAACCTGTGTCCGCCGCGGCGGATATGAGCCCAAAAGATTATAAATCAGAAACCAATCTTTTTATAAACTCCCTGCCTTTTCCTGTTTTCAAGAGTTTTTCTCTTTTCAAAGCCTCGGACTTACTTGTGAAAAATGCAACATAGAGTACTTTCCAAGGTCTAAATTTAACGGTATACCCTTCTTTACTCAATGAATTATGAGATTTGAAACGTTCTATCAAATTTGAAGTAAAACCAACATAGGTCTTACTATATTTCTCAGAATACAATATGTAAACAACAAATTCGTCCATATTATATAAAAAAGCCACTCTTTTGGAATGGCTTAATTTAGTAGCGGGAACAGGACTCGAACCTGTGACCTTCGGGTTATGAGCCCGACGAGCTGCCTACTGCTCTATCCCGCGATTTGTGAGTGCAAATATACGACGAATATGTTTAAATGCAAGTAAATAACGAAAAAAATATTTATTTCTTCTATTCGACTGATATCCCTACCTTTGCAGTTCAAAAAACAATAAAATGGAGCACAGAGCAGGCTATGTAAATATCATAGGCAACCCAAATGTTGGAAAGTCAACGCTTATGAATGCCTTTGTGGGCGAAAGACTATCCATCATTACTTCGAAGGCACAAACAACCAGACATCGTATTTTAGGAATCGTAAATGGTGATGATTTTCAAGTGCTCTTTTCGGATACGCCCGGAATTATTAAACCAGCCTATGAATTGCAAAATTCGATGATGGATTTTGTAAAATCAGCTTTTGAAGATGCAGACATTTTAGTGTACATGGTGGAAATTGGTGAAAAAGAATTAAAAGACGAAGCTTTCTTTAATAAAATCATTCATTCTAAGATTCCTGTTTTGTTGCTTTTAAACAAAATTGACAAATCAAACCAAGAACAATTAGAAGAGCAAGTACAAGCTTGGAAAGAAAAGGTTCCAAATGCCGAACTTTTTCCTATTTCTGCCTTAGAAAATTTCAATGTGCAAACGGTTTTTGATCGAATTATCGAATTATTACCTGTATCCCCTGCCTTTTATCCAAAAGATGCCTTAACCGATAAACCCGAACGTTTCTTTGTAAACGAAACGATTCGTGAAAAAATCTTATTGAATTACGACAAAGAAATTCCGTATGCTGTAGAGATTGAAACCGAAGAATTTATCGAAGACGATAACATCATTCGAATTCGTGCCGTAATTATGGTAGAGCGTGATACCCAAAAAGGAATCATTATTGGACACAAAGGAGCTGCATTAAAACGCGTAGGCATTCAAGCCCGAGAAGATTTAGAAAAATTCTTTGGCAAACAAATTCACTTGGCTACCTATGTTAAAGTCAATAAAGATTGGAGAAGCAGTGCTTACCAATTGAAACGATTTGGGTACAACCAGAAATAAGAAAAAAATAAAAGATACCTGATTTGCATCAGGTATTTTATTTTAATAACCGATGCATTACATCTTCCAACTTATACATTTGGGGAGCACATTTTTTCCTGTTGATTCGGGCTTGAACATAAAGCAACAGCCAAAGTATAGCCATAAAGAGCATCACCGCACAATCGACAACTATTGATTGATCCAAACTCCAATGCGAATACCCCATCATCATAAAAATTAAAAATACGCCGCCCACAAAAAAGTGTAAAAACATAAAAAATGTCCACACGGTTTGATCGGGTCCAAACAAACCCTTGACATGGGTTGTACCATCATCATTCGCGGTCAATTCGATATGCAAATGGGGCGAATAATATTTTCGTTTGGCCAACGTAATAAAAAAGAAAATATGATGATCTGAAACTTTGATGCGATAATCTTCTTTCACGTCATCTTTGAGGGCAATGGCATCTTCTAAAATAGTTGCTACTGATTTTGGTACGTCCATTTGAAATCGGGGACGTAATTCAATACTGTTGTCAATATCCATTCCTTATGATTTTAAAGCTAATATACGTATTTTTTAACAAATGTTGATGCAGTATGCTATGTAGCCCAGATAGTAGTGAAAATCCTTTTTGTTTTGCTAAAACAAAAAGATTGAAACGAATAGCTGGAAAAAGCTCCAAAAAAAATCGTACTTTTGCCGATTCAAAACAAGATTATGAACAATATCGTTGCCATAGTAGGAAGGCCCAATGTGGGAAAATCCACTTTTTTTAATCGTTTGATTCAACGCAGAGAAGCCATTGTAGACTCAGTAAGTGGGGTTACACGTGATCGAAATTATGGAAAAAGCGAATGGAATGGAAAGGAATTTTCGGTAATTGATACAGGAGGATACATCAAAGGATCTGATGATATTTTTGAGGCTGAAATTCGCCGTCAAGTTGAATTAGCCATTGATGAAGCCGATGCCATCATTTTTGTAGTGGATGTTGAAGAGGGCATTACACCTATGGATGATGAAGTAGCTAAATTGTTGCGAAAAGTTACCAAACCGGTATTACTTGTTGTAAATAAAGTAGACAATGCGATGCGTGAAAAAGACGCCTTTGAATTCTACAACTTGGGATTGGGAGATTATTATACCATTTCGGGGATGAGTGGTAGTGGAACAGGTGAATTGTTAGACAAACTGGTTGAAGTATTGCCTGAAATGCCCGAAGTTTCTGAAGAAGTTGAACCGTTACCTCGTTTTTGTGTGGTAGGTCGTCCAAACGCCGGAAAATCATCGTTCATCAACGCATTAATTGGCGAAGATCGATTTGTGGTAACCGACATTGCCGGAACCACTCGTGATGCCATTGATACGAAATACAACCGCTTTGGTTTCGAATTTAATTTGGTAGACACTGCCGGAATTAGAAGAAAAGCAAAAGTAAAAGAAGATTTAGAGTTTTATTCGGTTATGCGCTCAGTAAGAGCAATTGAACACAGCGACGTGTGTTTGTTAGTCATTGATGCGACTCGCGGATTTGAAGGGCAAGACCAAAGTATTTTTTGGTTGGCCGAAAAAAACAGAAAAGGAGTTGTCATCCTGGTCAACAAATGGGATTTGGTTGAAAAAGACACCATGTCGGCTAGAGATTACGAACGAAAAATTAGAGAAGAATTGCAACCTTTTACGGATGTGCCGATTCTTTTCATCTCTGCTTTAACCAAACAACGTTTATTAAAAGCCCTAGAAACGGCAGTAGAGGTATTTGAAAACAGAAAGCAACGCATTTCAACTTCAAAATTCAACGAGTTGATGTTGCCCATTATTGAAGCTACTCCTCCACCGGCCTTAAAAGGTAAATATGTTAAAATTAAATATTGCATGCAGTTGCCAACCCCTACTCCACAGTTTGTATTTTTTGCCAACTTGCCGCAATATGTAAAAGATCCATATAAACGTTTTATTGAAAACAAATTGAGAGAACAGTACAACTTTAGTGGTGTTCCCATAGATATTTATTTCAGACAGAAATAAGTGAAAAACCGAAGAGTTCCTTCGGTTTTTTTTTATTTAAATTGCTAAACGAATCGGAAGAAAATTTGCCATTCAACAATAAATATAAAAATTTGCTGTTTTTATTGTTTAAATCTAATCATTTTATGAAAAACCATTTTTTATTCGCCCTACTTTTTATCATCAATTTTGCAACTTTTGGACAAAGTACCATTACTATAAAAGGAAAAATTATTGAAAAAAAATCATTAATACCCGTTGAATCGGCCACGATTTATATAAAATCAGCAAAAGATTCCACGGTAATTGATTACACCATTTCTGATAGAAATGGAAATTTCATACTTGAGACTCAGAAAATAAAAACCCCTATCTATTTTAAAGTTGCCTTTACATCCTTTGCCGATTATTCTGAAAAAATAGAACAATTACAAGAAAACAAGGATTTTGGAATCATAAAATTAGAAGAAAACATCAATACCTTATCAGAACTGGTGATAAAAGCCGAAACACCCCCTATCACCATTAAAAATGATACCTTAGAATTTAATGCTTCGTCATTTAAAGTACGACCAGATGCTAATGTCGAAGCCCTACTCAAACAACTTCCTGGTGTAGAAATTGATGAAGAAGGCAAAATCACTGTCAATGGGAAAGAAGTTAATAACATACTCGTGAATGGGAAACCTTTCTTTGGTAAAGATGGCAAAATCGCTACACAAAATTTACCTGCTGAGATTATCGATAAAGTTCAAGTAACCGACACAAAATCGAAAGAAGAAGAACTATCGGGACAGGACGCTACCACTGATGAAAAAACGATCAATTTAACCATTCAAGAGGATAAAAATAAAGGAGTTTTTGGCAAAACGAATATGGGATATGGAACCGACGATCGATACGAATCGAGTTTACTGTTTAATTATTTCAAAGACACGCAAAAAATTAGTGTTCTAGGCTCATCAAATAACATTAATTCCATTGGGTTTTCAATGGATGAGATTTTTGACAACATGGGTGGTGGCAGAAACAACTCGGTTTGGATGAATGATAATGGAAGTTTTGGTATAAATGGGATGCAATTTGGCAACAACACCGGAATTACGCAATCTAACATGATTGGAGTAAATTTTGCTGATGAATGGATAAACAAGAAAATCAATCCAAACGGAAGTTATTATTATTCTAATGCGGAATCAAAAAACAATAACAGAACCAATCGAACGAATTTATTACCTACAGGAAACACTACAACCTTAGCAAATTCTAAAACCAAATCTCTTTCTAACGGACATAATATTGCTATGGATTTTGAAATCAAACTCGACTCTACGGCAACACTGTATGTAAGTCCGAGTTATACAAGTAATGAAATGAAAAACATGGCTACAGGATTTGATGCTACATTTGACGAAAATGGCATTGCGTTGAATGAAAACACAAGTGACAATACCTTAGTAAATAAAAACAAAACTTTCAAAAACAGCTTTTACTTTTACAAAGAGCTAAAGAAAAAAGGCCGAGGAATAAATGCTTCATTTAGTAATGAAAACAACACCTTCAATGCTGATTTAATCACAAAAACAACTACAACTTTTTTTCAATCGGGTAGCGCAGATGATGATCGAAATCAATTTAGGGTGGATGATTCCAAGAAAGATAATTATTCGATAGAAATTGGCTATTCTGAACCCATACGCGATTCATTAGTACTTAATTTTGAAACCAAATTTTATCTAAATAATTCTTCCGAATCGAGACAAACTTTTGACTTTGATTCAGGATTTAATTCCTTTACGAACTTCAATGATGTGCTTTCAAATGCCATTGAATCAAATACCTCACGTGTCATTCCAATGGTTGGACTTAGTATTCGAAAAAAGAAAATAAGAGGAAGCATTTCTATGGGTACCGAATTTATTAATTTTAACAATCAGTCCAACTATTTGTCCAATAAAATTGCTGTAAATAAAAACTATATGTACCCTAAAATGAATGGATATGTTAACATTACATTAGGCAAATCAAAATCAATATACAGTTATTACTCCTATGAAGTTAACTTACCTTCTGCGAGTCAAATTCTACCCTTTCAAAACCTAGCAAATCCTTTAAATACGGTTATAGGGAATGCCGATTTAAAACCCAACGAAAACCATTCAATCTATACCAATTTTAGCAATTATGATTATGCAACTCGAAGTGGTTTTTACACCTACTTTGGCGGAGATTATAATGTAAATCAAATTGTAACATCCACCACTTACAATAGCGATTTTAAAGCTTCAACTACTTATCAAAATGTGAGTAAAGGGTACAATTCTTATGTTGGATTTAGCTTCAATAAATCCATAAAAAAAGAAAAAAGAACATTAAAGTATGGTTTTGGGATGCAGTTTAGCTATAACTATGATCAAGGTCTAACCAATGCAACATTATATGAATCGAAAGGATTATCACTAAATCCAAAAGCCAATATTACGTGGTCTATTGAGGATGTCATTAGTATTGCCCCTTCCTACAAATACACCTACATTTCAAATGATTATACAAATTATATTATTGATAATACTAAAAATTTCAAACACAGTGCGAAACTAGAAATCACGAGTTATTGGCCCAAAAAAGTAGTTTTAGGAAGCGATTTTGGGTACAATTACAATTCGAATATTGCAGACGGATTTAAAAAAGATTTCTACCTGTGGAATTTAAGTTTAGGCTATAATTTCTATGAAGACAAATTAACAGCTAAAGTTAAAGTGTATGACGTATTAAACCAAAACATTAGTGCCACAAGAACTATCACTCCTACAGCAATTACAGATATGGAAAACACCGTATTACAACAATATGCTATGTTTTCGCTGACTTATAAATTGGAAAAATTTGGAGGCAAGAAAAAAGACGATGGATCATTCATTATAATTGATTAAAAAAAAGAGACCTTAAGGTCTCTTTTTTTTAATCAATTCATTTTAAAATGCGGTATTAAACGATAATGAAATTCCGGTACTTTCGGGTACAAATCGGCATACACCTCCCACACAAACCAATCCACCTCGTTGTCTTCCATACCCAAGTGCAACTCGTGTAGCACCCTTTCGGTATGCTCCACCAATGGTGAGGTAATGTTTTTTACGCTCTTCTTTATCCTTTGTATTTCCATAGTTTATTAGATCCATAGCATATACCGAAAATTTCTCGTTGAAATTATATTCCATAGAACCGCCCATCCAATTTTTAAAATCGGCATCAGCCCACATGTGTTCAACATCTACGCGAATTGATTTGGATTTGGTTAAACTATAAATCCATTCCCCATAAAAAATATGTGTATTTACATCATGAGAAGCATCTTCTACCCATGGTTTGTTGTAGTATTGATTTACATACAAAAAGGATGCTCTAGAATTTTCAGAGAATTGCTTTTTCACCTCTATGTTCAAATCTGTAAAATATTTCTCCCCTACACCAAAAAAATTGGTTTCATATTGCGCAGGGATGGCGCGATAAGTACCTGGCAAATTATACCAACTCGCATAATTCAATGCCAATTTAGTCCCATATTTACCGCCTAATTTTGTATCCTTCGCAAATTCATACACCACATCTATTTGCCCTCCGGTTTCACCAGATTTCATGATTTGATTGGACTTAAATTCGACACCCGCTTGTGCTTGGTACACATAAATGTTTGCCAAATTAGAGTGGTGCTGTTTCGTCAATGCAGGCGTATAATTGATGACTTTATCAGAATAATCTAATGACGATTGATTTAAGCCAACCGCCTCAGGAATTCGTTCCGAGGTAAACAACATATTTTCAGTTCGGCGTAACGTTAGGTCAATTCCTAATCCATCTTTTGCAATTCCTAAATTGAATTGTAAGGCATTTCCATCATTGATAAAATCATTTGAAATGGAATTTGTAATACGATTCAAAGTCGCGTCTTTCGATTTGTAATTGGCTTCAAAAGAGGAATAAAATATCCCTTGTGAAAAAGCAGATCGAAGGGAAAAAGCATGAGTTGTTGGACTGAAATTTGGATCTAAAACTAAATTTGGATCAATTTTTTCATAGCGGTTTACATTTGAAAGACCAATTTCTAAATCGGCTTCTTCAAAAGACAACCAGTCCGAAACATTAGCTTCTAAATCGAAACCAAACAACTGACCCTCAGACACTTTAAAACCGGTTCGCTGTTGCCCATAAAACGCCTTGAACTTTATATCCTTTGTTGGTTTATAAAAAACCTTCCCGCCTCGCAACGCTGTATTGATTCCTAAAGAGCGATCTTCCCAAGCCCGTAATATCATTCCTGAGCCGAATTGCTCATAAAAATATCCTGCCGTTGCTTCTAATTTTTTGGTTTTATACTTTGCAAAGTAAGTAGCCACATTGGTACCGTCAAAACCAGGATAATAATTCAATAAAGCTTGTTTGGCATAACTTTCCACTTGCATACCAAAAGTCCACTTTTTGATTTCATAATTCAACTGAAGGTAATTATTCGATCGGAAATATTCGGGAGAATTTTCATTATTTTCAAATTCTAAATAACGTTGTGCATTTGTTTCAAAGCCTCCAAAAAATCTGCCCATGTCTTTTTTTTCTTGTGCATGTAACGTAAGCGTTGAAAGACCAAAAACAAGTAAATAGTGTATTAATTTCATGAGTGAATAATGCGTAATTGTATAGCAATAATTAGTTTATAATCCTTTTAGTTTTTGGTATAGTTCTTCCTCTGATCCTTGTGAATAGCCATTACTTACATACACAATTTTGTTGTTTTTAACCACAATGGTATACGGCACATTCACTATAGACAAGGCTCTTTTTAATTCTTGATTAGAATCCAATAAAACATTGTACGTCCATCCTTTACCATTCAAAAAAGGTTTTACCCTTTTTAGGGTTTTAGAATCATCAATGGATACTGCAATTAGTTCAACATTTAGCGACTCTTTCCAAGTAGCATATTTTTTATGTATGGCTTCCAATTCATTGATACAAGGCGCACACCAAGTAGCCCAAAATGAAAAAACATATAATTTGTCCTTCTCACTATACTGAGTGCTAACATTAATGGTTTCCCCTGAAATTGAATTGAGTTCAATATTTGGCATTTGCTTTTGCGCATATCCTAAGGAGGTCAAAAACAATAAAAAAATGATTTTTTTCATGGCAATTAATTTGATGGCAATTAGTAGAAAAAGCTGTCTAAAATAATTATTTTAGACAGCTTTAAAAATTAGATTCTTATAAAAATAACACTATTTTTTTACAAATTTCACAGTTTCATTCATCAATTCATTCTTGATGTTTACTAAGTAAATACCCGAATTTAAATGTGAAACATTGATGATTGAATTTTCATCAACACCTGCAGATTGTAAAACAACTTTACCCGTTACATCTGTAATCATAATCGTTGCATCTTGAACATTCGCAAATTGAATGCTATTTGAAGCTGGATTAGGGTATAATTTAACTTTTGCAATCGCGTTGTCTTCTAAAGATAAAGCATTAGTAGCTGTAAAACTTTGAAGAATTTCTTTAGTTGTTGGATTTTGAATAAATACAATTACTTCCAAATCAGTAGCTTGTTCTATAAATGCACTTGCAATACTTGCTGTAATTTGACCACTTAATGGTGTTCCAGCAGTACAATTAATTGTAGTTCCACTTGCATTAGGAACCATTTTCATCATTACGTGTTTGAAAGAAGTTTCACCGTTTGTAGCAACATTATTTGAAGTTACTTTTTCAATTACTGCTGCATGCATCACATAACTTCCTGAAATGTATGGTGTGATGTTATAATTTATAACAGCATTTCCACCAGTTAAATTACGGTTGGCTGTCAAACCAAAGTATGCAGGTTTAGTAGCTTCTGTATTTACATGCGTCGTTAAAACTGCTTGAGCATTCGATGTTGAATATTCAGCACCGTCAATCCACAAACTAGTAATGGCATTTACACCGTAATAATCTCTACGAACACCACCTTCTGCTGTATAGTAAGGATCTCCTGTACCAGGCCAGTTCATTTGGTAAGCAATGTAATTGAAATTTTGATTTTGAGCCGTATAATACGGATTGAACGTAGTATTATTATACGATGCACAAGGTGCACAAGTTGAACTTGTAAATTTCTCAATTAATGGTTTAAAAGTGGTACTTCCAGAGGCAACTTGAGTAGTTCTTGTTAATGAATTATTTGAAGTATCTGGATCAGCAACTCCATTAACTGTAGGAACATTAAATACTAAATTATACAAACCTGAAACTGCATTCAATGGGATGCTGTGAGTAAAATTGTGAGTTGATCCTGGTGTAATACTTACGCCAGTAACATTATAGGTTTGAAGCGCTCCATTATTAGATTGCCAAGTTACCGTATAAGATGTTACGTTATTTGTTCCAATATTTTTAACGGTACCCGTAAAAGTTTGATTACCCGCAGCTACAATAGGCTGAACCGTAACCGATTGCAACGCAACGTTATTAGGCAATACTTTTTCAACTTTAATATCATCAAAAATAATATTATATTCATTCACTACATTATGGTGTCTAAAACACAAATAAATGGTTTGACCTGCATAACTCGATAAATCGAAAGTGATCTCCGTTAACGTGTTAATTCCAGCCATCGTAGTTTGTGAATGCAAAGGCGTAGTTGCAGCAGCAACTGTTGCACTAGTAGTTACATACAACGTATAGTTTTCAGCATCCCAGTCTGGGTCTTGTGCAGCATGTTTGTACGATAACTTAATCGGACCTGTATAAGATGTTAAATTAATTGCTGGTGAGAAGGCATAATTATTAGGAGAATATATAACATTATTATACCACGAAAAAGAGGCCATAATTCCATTAGAACCATCTGTAGTTCTAACCCAGTTTGTTGCAACACCCGTATCGGTATCTTGATTGAATAAAGTCCAACCCGATGTCGTCAAACTTTGAGCTGTTGTAAATTTTTCCTCATAAATTGTTTGTGAAAACATTGCAGAAGAAAGCAATAATAAAAGTAATAGTTTTTTCATATAAAAATCATTTATGTTTATACAAATGTAATTTTTTTTTTAAAACAATCGAAAAAAATGATATTTTTGTTAAAAATTTTATAATTATGAAAAAAATTACTTTTATATTTCTTACCACAATATTATTTATAACGCAGACCAATGCTCAGTTTACTGTAAACAGGATAGACGGTACAACATTTACCAACAACGAAACGATAAATTTTACCACACACAGTAATTCGGCTTCTGAATTAAAATTTACCGTACAAAACAATGCTACATCCAATTTAGATTTTAGAATTCGATGCACGGGTTTAGTAAATAATAATGGATCTAATTTTCAATTGTGCTGGGGAGGTGAATGTATTCCTAGCGTAGCTGCGAATGGAATCTACCCTGATTATCAAAACATTATTAATGCAGGAAGCAATACAAATGGCCTCAATGATAGTTTTAAAAATTTTAATCCTGGCGATGGTGTAAATTATCCTTTGGATTTTTCATTTAGAATTTTCACTCGTGACTTAGCTGGAAATACAGTAGGATCAAGTTTTAACATCACCTACCGATACCAAGGTCCTTTAAGCATCGAGCAAAAAGACAAACTAAGTGCTATGGGCGTAAAAGTTTTAAATACTACGGTAAACAATTTTGTGGGCTTAGAAATTAGCAAACCGGTTGCTTATAGCATTTTAAATCTTCAAGGACAAACCATTACCTCTGGTCAATTGACAGAAAATTCAAATCTCAATTTTGCTGCCTACCCCACCGGATTGTATTTTATCAATTTTAAAAGTGCCGATGGTTTAGTAGACACAGTAAAAATTTATAAAAAATAATAGCATGAAATATTGTTACCTCTTAATCCTATTCGCATTTTTTGGTTGTTCAAAAGACTATACCATTCTCGAATCGATTGACGGATTAATTTTATCTTCTGACGAGACCACTCGAATTATCAATCAAACGACTACATTACGTTTGGTGAAAAATAATGGAGAAGACGTAACGGATGCTACAACTTTTTATGTTAACGGAATTGCTTTACCCGCCAATACGTTTACTAAAAGTGAGGTTGGTGTGTATTTAGTAGAAGCCAAATATACTGGCGTTGCAGCAGAAAATACTGTAGAGGTAACGTATCACGACGGTTCATTAATTGCCTTCAAAAGCAATGTAATGGTAGAAGATTACACAGGTGTTTGGTGTGGAAATTGCCCAAGAGTAGTTGAAGCACTTGAACAAGCCAGTCAACAACTAGGAGCCAATGATAACCAATTGATTAAAGTGGCCATACATCGTTCCAGTTCAAACCCAACCGATGCAAGTTATGATCCCTATAATTTTGACGCCTCTGCCTTTGAGCCTAATGGAGGTTATCCAAAAGCATACATCAACAGAAAAACAAGATGGACGCCCCTTGAGTACAACAATTTAGGGATGGTCGTTACTCAAACCCAAATCAATAAACGTTTAGGGTTAAAACTTAAGACCGAAACGATAAATAACAACATAAAACTGACGGTCGACGGATTATTTTCTACGAATTTCAATCAATTAAGCCTAATTGTATACCAATTGGAAAGTGGTTTTATATATGATCAAGTGAACTACACTACTTTTTTTAATGGTGATGATATCATTCGAAATTTTGTTCACGATCACGTTTTAAGAAATGTCTTAACGAATATGAATGGTGACGCTATTACCAATTCCTCAACCGGAACAGAATTTTCACGTGAATTTAGCATTCCGCTAAACACAATTACAAACACTCAGAATGCAGAATTTGTAGCTTTTATAGTCGACAATACAGGCAACGTATTGAATGCGCGATCCATCAAAGTAAATCAAACGCAAAATTATCAATTCTTATAATAAAAAAGGGCTTACAATGTAAGCCCTTTTTTATATCCTTTTACCAACTTCCACCAGCACCACCACCAGAGAAACCGCCGCCGCCAAAGCCACCGCCGAAACCTCCTGATGAACCGCCGCCAAAGCCGCCACCACTTCTACCCAGGCTACTCAAGATGATCATATCACCCAAATCGAGTCCGCCCGAATGTCCACCGTTTCCACCACGATTGCGTTTGGAACTTATTAATACAATCACAACTACTATTACAACTATGATTCCTACTGGAAATTTGGACTCTTTTTTACGCGTTCCTTTGTATTTTCCTTTGAGTACTTGAAAAATTGCATCGGCACCTTTATCCAAACCTTGGTAATAACTTCCTGCTTTAAATTCGGGAACTATGATGTTTCTAATGAGTTCGCCATTGATACCCGCTGTCAAACGCTCTTCCACACCATATCCTGGAGCAATCCATATTTTTCGATCGTTTTTGGATACCAAGATCAAAATACCGTTGTCTTCTTTCTCTTGACCAATTCCCCATTCATGGGCCCATTTAGGGGTCAAAATCCCAATATCTTCACCCTTTAAATCGGCAATGGAAATGACTACAATTTGGGTTGAAGTGGAATCAGAATAGCGAATCAGTTTACTTTCTAACTCCTTTTCTTCCGTTTGACTTAAAACATCGGCATAATCATAAACACTGGTTTGAAAACCAGGTTTTTCTGGAATTGTAAATTGGGCATGAACCGTCAACCCCATCAAAACAAATACTAAAACTAATTTCTTCATTCGCTTTTTGAGATTTCATTGGACAATTCATTTTCATCATCAGATTGGTAGGGAAAATACGCTTTCAATTGATTTCCGGCACTCAAAATACCTTCTACCAAACCTTGCTTAAACGCACCCTGCTTAAAATGGTTTAGCACGATTTCTTTTGTTGCGTTCCAAAAATCAGGTGCTACCAAATCATTTATGCCTTTATCGCCGATAATAGCAAATTTTTTATCGGTAACACTCACATAAAACAATACCCCATTTCGATCTTTTGTCGCCTCCATTTTCAATTCAAAAAACACCTCTTGAGCTCTTTCAAGAGGTGTTATATTGGATTGTTTTTCTATGTGAACGCGCACTTCACCCGAGGTGTTTTTTTCGGCTTCAACAATAGCTTGAACAATTTCTTGTTCTTCTTCTTTCGACAAGAACACTGCGGTCTTTGTCATTATTTTTTGTCGTTATTAAAGTCAAAATTAACCTCCACCGGTTTTTCAGCACCTGCAACCGATTTAAACAATGCTTTTTCTTTGTACTCTGATAAAATAAAATTACGAGGCATTTTTAATACATAGTTATTGTATTTTTCAACCGCTTCATTAAAACGAGTTCGAGCAGTTAAAATTTGATTTTCAGTACTCGTCAACTCATTTTGCAACATTCTAAAATTTTCGTTGGCTTTTAATTCTGGATATTTTTCTACCGACACTAACAATCTTGACAAAGCAGATGAAACACCACTTTGAGCTTTACTAAATTGCTCAAATTGCTCCGGAGTAATGTTGGTTGGATCAACCGTTATCGAAGTTGCTTTAGCTCTTGCTGAAATCACAGATTCTAAAGTAGATTTTTCAAAATCGGCAGCACCTTTAACGGTATTTACCAGGTTGCCAATTAAATCATTTCTTCTTTGGTAAGAGGTTTCAACATTTCCCCATTCTTTTTTAACAGCTTGATCGACTGAAATTGCACCATTTTTAACACTTACGAACCATACTACTGCAAGTAATAGTATTCCTCCTACTACAATCCAAGGCAAAAATTTTCTCATTTTTTTTTATTTTAAAGTTAATTATAATTGATTTTTAAGGGTATTCAATTGGGCTTTTATCGTTTCCAATTTCGAAATGATATCAAATTTATCTAAAGTTTTCTTTTGGTTTTCTTTCAAATGCGTTTTGGCACCTTCTAACGTAAACCCACGCTCCTTTACCAAATGATATATCAATTGTAAATTTTTCACATCTTCGGGAGTAAACATGCGGTTTCCTTTTGCATTTTTTTTCGGTTTTAGAATATCAAATTCTTTATCCCAAAATCGAATCAAGGAGGCGTTTACATCAAAAGCTTTGGCAATTTCACCAATGCTATAATATCTTTTATTTGGTGCTAATTCTATATGCATATATTACATTCAATTACAAGTTAAAAATTCAAAATCGTTAATCCAACGATTGGTTTTCTTGATTGGCTAATTTAGCAATTTCTATATATTCTTTTGCCGAAATACTTCCATAGTAGAAATTCATCGGATTGATTTTTTGTTTGTTTTTCATTACTTCATAATGCAAGTGTGGTGCTTCGCTTCTCCCAGTACTTCCTACATAACCAATAATATCGCCCCGTTTAACCCGTTGGCCCGATCGACACTTGTACTTACTCAAATGCGCATACAAAGTAACATAACCATAGCCGTGATTGATTTCAATATGGTTGCCATATCCCGACAAAGAATTGTCTGCTTTTACAACGACTCCGTCTCCCGTAGCATAAATGGGCGTCCCTGTTCGAGCTGTGAAATCCATGCCGTAATGAAACTTTCTAATTTTCGTAAAAGGATCACTTCGGTATCCAAATCCAGAAGCCATTTGTTTTAAATCTTCATTTTTTACCGGCTGAATCGCTGGAATCGCTGCCAATAATTTTTCTTTTTGCTTGGCCAAGGCGACAATTTCATCCAATGATTTTGACTGAATCACCAATTCTTTTGTCAATATATCGACCCGCTTGGTTGTCTTTTCAATTAAATCAGAATTGGTATACCCTTGCAGGTCTTTATACCGATTAACACCGCCAAAACCAGATTTTCGTTCTTCTTCAGAAATGGGCGAGGTATTAAAATAAATTCGATAAATGTTATTATCCCTATTCTCTATAGCTGTTAACACTTCGTTCATTAAATCGATTTTTTTGTCCAATACTTTATAATTCATTGTCATTACTTCGATTTCACGCGCCAAAATTTTATCTTTTGGCGTTTCAAAATAACTCGTATTGATCAACAGTAAAAAAATTAAAAAACCAAACAAAGCCGAAGACAGTAAAAACAACATGATATAGGCAAATTTCTTTCTTTTTCGGGTTTGAATTCGCTTATACGCTAAATTTTCTGAATCGTAATAATATTTTACCTTCGACATAAATGAAAATATACTATTTTTGTGCCAAATTTATTGGTTACAATAGGTTATACGAACAAATTTAAGAAATGTTTCATTCTAAA